>ERZ795047.471-NODE-471-length-50530-cov-7.006360_pt1 | contig 50530 bp, 29 predicted proteins | sample MGYA00375131_ERZ795047 | MGnify/ENA primary metagenome ERZ795047 (study PRJEB30176, sample SAMN05720228) | activated sludge metagenome | isolation source: Anaerobic digester | place: Japan | collected 2015-05-20 ... | reverse complement strand
AGGGAAACTGTTTGACGCGTGGGAAATCGGCGGCCAAGTGGTATCGCGCAGCGTCGACTATATCTTCACTGTCGAAAAAGACGTCACAGTAACGGCTTTGTTCCGCGACAGGATAAACATTTTCACCGTAAAGACCGATTCAAAGAGCGTCACGCAAGGGCTGGTGATAAAAGGCCTGGGAGAATATGACGAGGGCGAGGAAGCGACGGTAAAAGCCGCGCAAAAAGACTACCTTGTGTTCCTCGGCTGGAAAGCCGACGGCGAAATGGTCTCCGAGGACGAAGAGTACACCTTCACCGTGACAAAAGATGTGGAAATCGTCCCCGTGTATGAGACGATGTCGCCCTTCCTTACGTTTGAATACGACGAGGACGAAGACGTGTACAAAGTGACGGGTTATTCCGAAATTCACTTCTACAGCTATACTATAAGCGTTCCCGGACACTATAACGACGGCGAGCACGGACTGAAAATCGTGTCCGCAATAAAAGAATATGCGTTTATAAACAAGAACAACCTGACCAAAGTGACAATCGGCGAGGGCGTAAAGGTATTGGAAAGAGGGGCGTTTTACGGCAATCCCGACCTTACTGCCGTCGACCTTCCCGCAAGTTTGGAAACCATCGGCGAACTGTGCTTCTACAACAACTTCGAGCTGACGTCGGTAACCATCCCCGAAAGCCTGACGGAGATAGGCGAAAAGGCGTTTGCCGGCACTACAAAACTTGCCAATTTCTATGTGAACACAGCGTCCCACCCTGTCTATAAGGCTATCGAGGGCATACTCTACAAGAAAGACGGCACTTTGGTAAGATACCCGCAAGGAAAGACCAACGGCAACGTCCGGCTTCATTCCATGGTAACGGCTATTGGGCCTTATGCCTTTGAGAAAGTGACAATTAACGAATTGTCTTTCAACCCGGAGACCGCGATTTCCGAAATCGGCGAAAGGGCGTTTTCGCTCTCATATATAAAAAAGATAAATGTGCCTGCAAGCGTAACCAAAATAGGCGCGTACGCGTTTAGCGAAAACAACTCGTTGACCGATGTAATTTTTACGACAGACAGCCGGCTTGCCGAAGTTGGACCGTACGCTTTTTATACCTGCGGTAACCTTACAAGCTGCGAACTGCCCGAAAGCGTCAGAACGATAAGGAACAATGCGTTTGAAAACTGCGGCAATATCGGGGATGATGTCCTTCTCCGTGCCGGACTGGAAACTATTGGCGCCGAGGCGTTCAAAAATACCAATCTTAAAAATATTTTCATAGCGGAAACCGTCACCGAGATATGCGAAAACGCCTTCCAAGGGTTAAATTATTTATTTCGTGTGACGATAGACTCGGTTACAATAATTGCGAGTCTTATCGACGAAGACGCATGCGGTCAACTTATAAAAACCGCGTTGAATCTCTGCCTGACAACGCAGTATACCGATGAATTGCCCGACTACATTACCGAAAACTTTACTTATGACGGAGGAGATTCCTGTCACAATTATAAAAAAAGAAATTCATGAAATTTTTTGACAGGGTTTACGAAGTCGTAAAACAGATACCTTGCGGCAGGGTCGCTTCCTACGGAACGGTAGCGGCCGCCGCGGGCAACGCGCGCATGGCGCGGCAGGTGGGCTGGGCGCTGCACTTAAATCCCTGTCCCGGCGTTATCCCGTGCCACAGAGTGGTGACAAAAGACGGTTTTGTCGCCGCGACTTTCGTTTTCGGCGGCGGGAGCAGGCAGAGAGAACTCCTCGAAAACGAGGGCGTAAAATTTGACGACGAGGGGAAGGTAAAAAGAGAATTTTTCGTTGACTATTTTTTCCTGTAAAGCCTTACGACAAACTGCTGATTTATATTGAAACCGCCCGCGGAAGAAAGCGCGTCGATTTTTTCGCTCGGGGCGTGATAGAAGTAGGGCGTCATTTTTACAAGACTTAATATCTCCTCGGCATTTTCGGAGCGGAAAATGCCTTCGGATATCTCCGACTTTACAAACTCAAACCCCTCGACGTTTTCGGGGTCAAGCTCGTTTTCCACAGGTGTTTCGTATAATTTTCCTTTGAGATTAAAGAGGTGTTTCGGTCCGGGAATAACCCTTACAAATACCCCGCCTGTTGACAACACCCTTGTAAATTCCTTATCAAATACGGGCGCAAAGGCGCAAACAACGGCATCCACCGAGGACGTTGCCACAGGCAGATAGTTGCTGGTTGCGACGGTGAAGGGAATGTCCTTGTAGCGTTTGCTTGCGGCGTTTATGGCGTATTTCGATATATCGGCGCCTAAGATAAGCGCGGAAGGAAACGCCTCGTGCAGGCGGCTTGTAAGATACCCCGTTCCGCAACCCGCGTCAAGTATGCTGCGGGGGGAAAAATCCGATAAAAGACTTACTATCGTGTCGGCAAGGGACGCGTAATAGCCTTTGTCCATTACCGCAAGGCGGGAGACTATCATCTCGTTGTTATCGCCCGGGTCGAGGGAATTTTTCTTGTTTACGGGGAGTAGATTGACGTATCCCGACCGGCTCACGTCAAAGAGGTGGCGGGAGGGGCAGACGTAACTTCGCCCGCTCAAGACAAGGGGCTTTGCGCACACAGGGCAGATAAAAGGGTATACAGAAATGTCCATAGCGATATTATATTACTTTTCAAGGTGCGTAATCAACATAAATCTGCATAAAGTAATATGTTTTATGCAATGACAGGGTATAATCTTACTTGACAATATCGAGGTTTGTGATACTATTTAATTAATGAAAATCGGGTGAATAAGGGAGGAACCATATGGACAAATCGGTAAAGAAAAATCTGCGTTTGTCCGCCATAGTCGCGGCGGCCGTAATAGGTGCGGCGCTTATCGCGTTTTTGGCGGTCTCGCTTGCTACGGGCAAGTGGGATAAAGCCTGGCTGATAGCCGCAGGAGGCGTGTCTGTTGCCGCAATTGCCGTATGCGCGATTGCCCTTCCGCCTTTTATGAAAAACGGACGTTACACCGTCCCCAGAATCGCCGTTGCGATTACCATAGTTCTTGCTTTTCTCCTTGTTTTCCTTTGCATATTTATTTTGACCGACGTAATTAAGACGTGGATAATGTTCCTCATCATGGCGATAGCGGTACTTGGCTCCGATACCGTCTTTGCGTACTGGGTAAACTGCCCCCGCCGCCTTATAAACCTGCTTATTTTTATCCCGGTTGCGTTCACGCTCGAGTATATCGTGCTCGCGCTGGTAGAACTTATCCCGTGGCATCCGTGGTGGGTGCTTATCGTGGCCGGTGTGGTCATTGATATCGCGATAGTATTGGGAAAGACTTTCGGGAAAAAGAAAAAGGCCGAAGATACCACAGAAAACGTCAAAGACGCGGGAGACAAAATTGAGTAAATTTTTGGGCGACTACCACACCCATACCTTTTACAGCGACGGCGTAAACACCGCGAAAGGCATTGTTGAAATGGCACGTGCGCAGGGCTATAAAGAAATAGCCATAACCGACCACGGCATTGCCAACAAGTTCGGCGGGCTGAATTTAAGAAAGATAAAAAAGCTGTCGGGAGAAATTGACGAGCTTCGCAAAGAATATCCCGACCTTACCATATATCAAGGATATGAGGGCGATTTAATAAGTTTTGACGGCACCACCGACATAACCGACGAGATTATGGAGAAGATGGACGTCATATTACTCGGCTTTCACCGTTACATAACCCCCAAGAGTTTTAAAGAGATTTTCACTTTCGTCATCAACAACGGCTTTTTCTCCAGGTTTTTCGGCTACTCCGAAAAGCTGGTGCGGAAAAACACCGACGCCATACTTACGGCGCTAAGAACACGCCGAATCAACATTCTCGCCCACATCAGCCACAACATGAAGGTAAACTGCCGCGAAGTCGCCGAGGAGTGCGCCAAACGCGGCATATATGTCGAACTCAACATCAAGCACCTCGACCTTATGGAAAAGGTCATTGACGAAATTTTACCCACGGGGTGCCTGTTTATCGGCAACACCGACTCACACAACGTGAGGCGTGTAAACAGCATGGATAAGATTTACGACTTTATCGTAAGGCACAACATCCCGCCCGAAAGAGTGGTAAATTTAGGAAGGCTCCCCGACTTTAAAAATCAGTTCAGGGCCGAATAATTTTTCCGACACCGCTCAAACTGATAGTGTCAGTAATCGTAGCCGATAAAAATATAGAAATCTTTATTTAGATGAATTATTTCGGCGAAAATTATGATTAACGAAAAAGACGCCGCAAACGGCGTCTTTTTTTATTTTTTTCAGTCCTGTTTGCTGGGCAGGCACTCTATCAGCGTACAGCCTTTTTCCGAACGCGCCGAAAATTTGTTTTCGGCGGCATAGGGGAGATAGAAGTAGTCGCCCTTCTCAATCGCTTTGCGGTAGTTTTCGCCCACGATTTCCCCTTCGCCGTCCAGGCATATCCACACCGACACGCCAAAAGACATTTTTACGCATCCTCCCCGTATTGTGTACCTGTTCTGGGCAAAGCAGGGGGTATCGTCATAGGTTATCAACGCTTCTTTCTTTACGCCGTCCTTGTCGTATATGGTTTTGGGCGTTATTTTCGCCATTTGTATGGCCTTTTCGCCGTAGAGGTCATAGTCAAAGCAGTCGAGCGCGGTATCCTTGTCCAGCCCTATATACTCCTCGTTGTAGCTAATATGGTAGTCGCCGCACCACCTCTCGGGCTGAATGGTAAAGTCGGTCGGCTCCTGCACTTCTATTATCGTGCAGCCCGCGCCGATCGCGTGAATAAGCCCCGCGCGTATCAGGTAAATGTCGCCCACCTTGGCGTCCACGCTTCCAAGTACCGACGCCATAATGTCTCTTTCGGTTTCGCTCCTTTCTTCAAGCTCAGAGAGGGTTTTTTTGTCTATCTTGTCCTTAAAGCCGAAGTAGATTTTGGCGTTGGGTCTTGTCGCCGCCACCAGCCATGCCTCGGTCTTACCGTAGTCGGAGTTGAAATGCTTTTTGGAAAATTCCTTTGTCGGGTGAACCTGTACCGGAAGCCGTATCGCGCTGTCGAGGAATTTTACCAGGCAGTCGTATTTTCGGTTGCCCAACAGTTCCTCTTTATATTCTTCGAGCAGGTCGTCGAAAAATATGTCGGTGTCCTTGATTTTCGACACGCCGTCGCGCACGCCGAAATACTTCGGGTTTAACGCTTTAACCTTACTTGCCACCCACTCTTCGGGGAACATGTTGTCGACAGGCTCATCGCCCCAGAAGGCATTGAAGCCCATTCCGCCCAAATATACGCGGAAAACCCTGTTTCTTTCGAAAAACAAAGGCTGACTTGCTAGTTGTTTTTTGTCCATAATTTACCGCTCCGATAGGTTGTTTTCCTTTATCATAGCGCACAAAGACGGTAAAGTCAACGGTTGACAAAAACGCCTCAACTAAAGTATCATTTAAGTATCAAGAAGGGGTTTTAATATGATTCTGAGCATAGGCGAAATTCTCGTGGATATGATAGGCGACAAGGAAAACGCCTATCGTATGTTTATAGGTGGCGCGCCATTCAATGTCGCGGTAAACGCAAGGCAGGCCGGAGCCGGAACGGGCTTTGTGGGAAGGATAGGAAAGGACGTCGCGGGACGGTTTATAAAGCAGCAAATCAGTGCTTTCAACCTCGACTACGTCAGCCTGCAGGAAGACAAAGAGCGGAATACCACGCTTGCGTTTGTGGCGCTCGACGAGACGGGCGAAAGATATTTTACCTTTTTCCGCCACGACACCGCCGATTTTAACTTATCCCTCGACGAAATAAACTTCAATGAGTTCAAAGACCTCAGGATTGTCCACCTCGGCTCGTTGATGCTGAGTGAGCAAAAAGGCGTGGAGTTTGCCGAGGAAATGGTCAAGAGGATAAAAAAAAGCGAATATCTGTTCAGCTTCGATGTCAACTTCCGCTACGACCTCTATAAGACCAAAGAGGACGCGTTCAGGGCGTACAAGCCCTTTATCGAGCGCGCCGACATTCTTAAGTTCTCCCAGGACGAAATTCTCGACTACACGCGGGAAACGTCCCTCGTCAGAGCCATTGAAAAACTTAACTGCAAAGGGCTTCTCCTCATAACGCTTGGCAGCGAAGGCAGCATGTTTGCCTTCGGCGGCAAAAGCCGCATAGTGGAGACGATAAAAGTTAAGCCGGTAGACACAACGGGCGCGGGGGACGCGTTTTACGGCGCGGCGCTTGCCCATATCGACCGCATAGGATTTGAAAACCTCAACACGGAAAACCTCACCGAAATACTTAAAGCCGCCAACGAGAAAGGCGCAAAAGCCACGCTCCATAAAGGCGCTGTGAGCACAGAAGGATAATTATGGTAGAAAAGATTTTAATTCACCCCACCCACATTACGAGACTTTTAGAGATAAGAAAGAGAGTTTACACGCCCGTAGCCGACCTTGAGGTCACGGGGTGTAAGTCCGACGAGCCGATTAAGTATTCCGACCTCGACAAACAACAGTTTGTCCCCATGAAAAAAGGGGAAGAGTGGGGCGGGAAGTTCGGCTGCTGCTGGTTTCACGTCAAAGGCGAAGTTCCCGCTAAGTGCAAAGGCAAGCACGTCGTCGCCATTTTGAACTTCAACGGCGAAGGCGCGATATACGACAAGGGAAGAGTAATTCAGGGCATTACGCCCATTCTTTCTTTTGTGGAAGCGGCTCAGCCCCGAGTGGGCAAGCAGATTGCCGAAATCACCTCCGACGCCCAAGGCGGGGAGAAGGTCGACTGGTACATTGACTGCGGAAACAACGGCATAAACGGCAACTTTGTCTTAAAGCCCAAAGTTAAGACCGCCTGTATCGCAGTGGTAAACGACGCCGCGCTCCGCTATTATTACGACTATCTTGCGGTGTTTCTGCTTACGACCACCTACGGCGAGAACAAGCTCCTCGACAAGGAGAGAAAGGCCGAGCTTGAAGAGCTGCTTTCAAGAAGCTACCGCTGTTTTGCCGCCAAGGACTATGCTTTTGCCGATAACACCATAAAGATAGCCTACGAAAAGGACAAGAATTACAATTCTACGATATACACGGCGATAGGACACGCCCACCTCGACCTCGGCTGGCTGTGGCCCGTCCGCGAGACAAAGAGAAAGGCGATAAGAACACTGGCTACCGCCCTCAAAAATCTTGACCGCTATCCCGATTACGTCTTCGGCGCATCCCAGGCGCAGATGTTTGAGTGGATAAAACAGGAACAGCCCGAGCTTTACGAAAGGATAAAGGAGTATGTCGCCAAGGGCAGAATCGAAATCCAGGGCAATATGTGGACGGAATGCGACTGCAATTTGCCGTCGGGCGAATCGCTTATCCGCCAATTCTTGTACGGCGACAGGTTCTTTATCGGCGAAATGGGCGTCAGAAGCCGCATGGTGTGGCTACCCGACGTGTTCGGCTATCCCGCCACCCTGCCCCAGATAATAAAGGGCGTGGGCAAAGACTACTTCATGACGATTAAGTTAAGCTGGAACACTTACAACAAGTTCCCCTTGCAGAGCTTTGTGTGGAAGGGCGCAGACGGCAGTGAGATAATCGCGCACATCGCGCCCGAAGGAAACTACAATTCCGACGCGACTCCGCTTAACATTACCAAAGCCGAAAAGCTCAACGTCAACAAGGAAACGGGGATGGCTCTCCTTATCTTCGGCGCGGGCGACGGCGGCGGCGGTCCGGGCGAAGGGCACCTCGAAATGCTGGAGAGGGTGAAAAAACTTAATGGCATAAACGTGGTAAAAGAAGGCCGCGCCCAAGGCTTTTTCGAAGAGCTTAAAAAACAGGAACTCAAAAAATACACGGGCGAACTGTACCTCGAAAAGCACCAGGGCACATACACCTCGCAAGCCGCCAACAAGTTATACAACAGGCTTATGGAAAGAGCTCTCCACAACGTGGAGTGGCTTAAGGCCGTGTCGGGAAATAATGAAAACCTCGACGAAATCTGGAAGGAAACGCTCCTAAACCAGTTCCACGACATTATACCCGGCTCGTCCATTAACAGGGTGTACAAGGAGAGCCGCGCGTCCTACGAAAAGATGTACCGTGCTTTGTGCGAAACCGAGGACGGGATATTGAACAGTCTTTCGGACAAAGAGGGTCTTACCGCAATTAATCCTACCTCGTTTACGCGAAAGGACTACATTAAGCACAACGGAAACTGGTATAAAGCGTTATGCATGCCCTATTCCTCGGCGCCCCTTACGCTTTGGGACGAGGAGAGAAAACTTGCAACGGGCGAAGACTATATCGAAAACGAGTACCTCAAAGTCAAGTTTGATTCTGACGGCGTAATCGTTTCGTTTTTTGACAAAGCTAAAAACAGGGAATACTCCAAACGCGGACTTAACAGACTTGTTGTTTACAAAGACCCCAAGATGTATTATAATGCGTGGGACATTAAGGGCACATATACAAAGCACGCGCCCTCGCCGCTCACCCTGGTGTCCTCGAGGAGCTATGTCGACGGGCCCGACGTCGTTATGGAAAACAGCTATGTCTATAATGATTCCACCGTCACGCAGAAGGTGATACTCCGCGACCGGCTTCTTAACTTCGACACCAAAGCCGACTGGCACGAAAAGCACAAGATGCTGAGAGCCGAGTTCTATCCCAGAATTTACGGCGACAAAGTGAACTGCGACATTCAGTTCGGCTCCATAGACCGCTCGACCAAGAACGATACTTCGGTGGAAAAAGCGCAGTATGAAATCTGCGCCCACAAGTACGTGGCGGTAAATGACGACAAGGGGTACTTTGCGCTCATAAACGACTGCAAGTACGGCCACAGGGTAAAAGAGGGCGTGATAAGCCTGAACCTCATTCGCTCGCCCAAATATCCCGACCCCGAGTGCGACATGGGCGCCCACAGTTTCGGCTACGCCGTCAAGGGCTGCGAGAGCATGAAAGAGGTCGTGGAAAACGCATATCTTTACAACAATCCTCTCATCGTCGTCGAAAAGGACGTCAGAATCGAGCCGATAGTTGACATCAACAATGAAAACGTAATAGTGGAAACAATCAAGCCGTCCGAGGACGGAGAGGGCATCGTCGTAAGGCTCTACGAGCGTTACGGAAGTAACGAGACGGTGATTATCAAGCCGAACTTTGCATTCAGCGGCATTTTCGAATGCAACCTGCTCGAGGAAGACAGGAAGGAGACAGACGCGACTGTGATACTTACACCGCATCAGATAAAAACAATCTACATAAGAAAGTAGTATAGGAGAAAAAATGGCAGAAAATTGTTCACATGACTGCGCGAGCTGTAAAGCCGATTGCTCGAGCAGACAGATTGAAAAGGAAAAGACAAACGAATTGTCCAGCGTCAAAAAGGTAATCGCTGTTGTAAGCGGCAAGGGCGGCGTGGGTAAGTCCCTCGTCACCGCCATGCTGGCGGTCGATATGAGGCGGAAAGGGTTCCGAACCGCCGTTCTCGACGCCGACGTGACGGGTCCGTCCGTCCCAAAGGCCTTCGGTCTTAAGGAAAAGGCCGAGGCGAGCAGCGAAGGGATTTTTCCGGTGGTCACCAAGACGGGGATAAGGACAATTTCCATAAACAACCTTCTGGAAAACGACACCGATCCCGTCATATGGCGCGGACCGATGATCGCGGGGGTTGTAAAACAGTTCTGGACCGACTTAATATGGGGCGATATCGACTATATGTTCATCGACATGCCTCCGGGAACGGGCGACGTGCCCCTCACGGTGTTCCAGTCCATACCCGTGGACGGCATAGTGATTGTGACCAGTCCGCAGGAGCTTGTTACCATGATAGTGGAAAAGGCCGTGAAGATGGCAAAAATGATGAATGTTCCTGTGCTGGGTATCGTGGAAAACATGTCCTACTTTGTCTGCCCGTCATGCAAGGAAAAGCACCCGATTTTCGGCGAAAGTCATATCGGGGAGAGGGCGAAAAAACTGGGCATAACAAATGTCGGCAAGCTTCCCGTCGACCCCCACTTTGCCAGCCTTTGCGACAAGGGGCTTATCGAGCTTTACGAAGGAGACTATCTCGCCGAATTCAGTCAGAAGCTGGAGTGAGGAAATGAACAGAAAACAAAAGGCATACGACCTGTTTTTCGAAGGGTACAACTGTGCTCAGGCGGTGGCGGCGGCGTATGACGACGTTCTGGGTCTTGATAAGAAATACCTGCTTAACGCCGCGATAGCGTTCGGCGGCGGCTTTGCGCGGACCCGAAACCTCTGCGGAGCCATATCGGGCATAGGTCTTGTCGTAGGACTTTACCGCGCGAAAGGCAAATCGGACGTAACCGACAAGGCGGGAGCTTATAAAGATGTGCAAGAGCTCGTCGAGGAGTTTAAGGAGCGCAACGCCTATGAAAACTGCGGCGATCTTCTTAAAGACATAAAAAATATCACCGAAGGGTATGTTCCCCAGATAAGGGACAACGCCTACTACTCCACCCGCCCGTGCATAAAGTTTGTGCTCGACGCCGTGGAGATACTCGATAAATACATCGAAAGACAAGATCCGGAGCAAAAATGAAAGAATGGGTATGCTTAAAGCCTGACTATACAAAAATCGTTTTGAAGGCGATGAGAGATGCCGTCATTATCTTCGCCCTTCTGTTTCTCATTGTATTCATAGAATACATTATGAAGGATTTTCTCAATTTCTTCGCAAACATAATTTCGCAGAAAGCCATAAACATAATAGTGGTGGCGGTTATCAGCCTTGCGCTTGCGGCGATTGTGGCGGTTATTGACGTAATTTCGAGGTGCGGCAAAATAAAAGCCGATGAGGAAAAACTGGTCCTTGTAAAGGGCAAAAAGGAAGAGACCATGACCCTTACCGCCGACCTCTATGTAATCGGACAGGAGAAGAAAAACCTATTTACCTTTTCCTTCAGGCAGAACAAGAGAGTAATAAACGCCGACCTTTCGACAGGCGACGGGAAAGCTCTTGCCGCCTTCCTCTCCGACAAGGGGATAAGGGTAAATTCCATTGACGTAAAACGTAAAAACAGAGGGATTTAAAACAAGGTATATACCATTAATTGTCTGTCGCCGATATATACGAGAGAAAGCCCATTTTATCGGGCTTATTGCCATTTCCCGCCGAAAATTTTTGCTATTGACAGTGATAAGTAATTAGGTTATAATTTCTGTGTAACAATGTTACCTTAATACAAAAAGCACAAAATTCTCATGGAGGTATTATGAAAAAAAACATATGGGTCAGATTGATCCTCGCGGTCATGCTTATTGCCCTTATCGTTTCTTTGGCAGCCTGCGGCGGCAAAGGTGACAAAGACGACAAAAACGGCGATAAAGGCGGCGACCAAGAAACACCCGATTTGTTCGACCAGATCATCGAGATCGTCAGGTCAGTCAATCCCCTCGTTGAGACTCTCAACGGAATCAAAGCCGACTCTACCGTTGGTCTTGATGTCGGTCTGGGAGTTAACTACAACCTCAGCGACAACGCAAACGACGAGCACGACTACTCTCTCGCTCTCAAAGGCAATGTAAAGGCGGCAAACAGCGAAGTTCAGCTTGCTATCCAGGACAACAAGAAGACCTCTGACAAAGAGTGGATACTTCTTGCCTACAAGGACGGCAAAGCTTATCTCAAGCAGCCCCTTACAGCCGTAAACACCGGCAGAGATGCCGATGTCACCAGCGCCGATCTTACGGCAATCAAGGACGACATCAACATCCTCACCGACGTACTTATGTATGTTCTCGGAGACGTCAGCCTCGACCTCAACTTTGAAGAGCTCGGCGATTCTCTCAAGGGCATCACCAGTTCGCTCGGTTCGTTGGATTTAAGCGAACTGCTCAGCCTCACCACCGATGGCGATACAAAGAGACTTATTATCAACTCGGCTTCCGCCAAGACCATAATGAGCATACTGCAGTCCATGATTCTCACCGACACCATCAAGCCCATCGCTGACGCCGTTGTTAACATGCTCTTCGAGGAAGCCGGCGACAAAGGCTTTGCTTACCTCACCAGCGCAAGCTTCGTGTTCCCCACGATATTTGTCGAAGCTAAAGTTACCAACAACGCTCTTAAGGGCATTAAGCTCGGTTTTGACTATGCGGGAGTAACCGAGGCCAAGACAGCTGACCAGCACAAACATGCTTCTCTCTACATAGACCTCAACACTTTCAGCACTTCTTCCACTGTCACCGTAAGCGCTCCTGCCTATGAGACAAAGAGCCTCAAGCTCTCCCTCGGCGCCGAAATGACTCAGAAGGAGACCTCTGCTATACTCGACCTCTATGCGACCGGCAACATGATTAATACCAGCTCCGTGCTCGCAAACGGAACTCTTACCGTAACCAAAGGCGAGAAGACGGGCGTTGCCAAAGCATACTACAACGGACAGAAAGTTCTCATCAACCTCAACGACGCGTTTGAGGCTGTGGGCCCAGCTCCTGTAAACGGCACGCTTTACAGCGTAAAGGCCGAACTCTACAATGCTATGCATGAGGGTCTTACCAAATGGCGCGATGAAGTTAAGACTCGCGCCAAAGCTGATACAAGTAAAGATCTCTCTCTTATGCAGTCCATCTATCAGTTCCTCGGTGGAAACGTAGCTGCCCTCAACGGCGCCGATCCTACCCAGACTCAGATGCTCACCGCAATCAAGAATAAGGTCGGCGACTATGTCAGATTCCAAATCAAGACCACAAGCTATGCCGATGCTATCGAAGAAATTATTGACGAGTTCAATGATAACAAAGACACCCTTAAAGAGATTATCGCCGAAAACGATGCCTGGGAAGATATTGCCGCAGGAAATCCCTGGATAGGCAGCCTCTTCCTCACCAAGGCAGGAAACGATAACGATCTCCTCGACGCGATCAACCTCTTCTTCTGCAGCGGAAAGACCGACGGAGTACCCGATGACATAACTGTTGAATTCCTTACAGAGAAAGCCAACAGATACCTTGCTATACTCGCGCTCTCCGGCGCCGACAACCTCGACCCCGATGTTGTTAAGTACAAAGCGGCTATTGAAAAAATCGACAACAAGCTCCTCTTCGCTAAGAACGAATATCTCTCCGACCCCAACGCCGCCGGCGCCAAGGCTAAGTATGACCAGGCCAAGGACGACCACTATGAAGCTCTCAAGTTTGAGAACGGCATTGACGGCGACTCCACCCTCACGGCTCAATACTTTGCCAACAAGGTTATGGCTGAGATATTCGGATTTGAAGGAACCGGTTCCGACTACCTCGCTGATTTCATCAACAGCGGCGTAACGGTTAAGATCGTATGCATCAAGGACGGCGGACTCAACGGCGGACTCGGCATCTGGGGCAACACCGATGACGAAGAGATCAAGTACTTTGGTATCGAAGGATATATCGGCGTAGTCGACAAGGACATTACCACAGGTACCGACTTTGATTACGACGAATCGACCTTCAAGGAACTTACTGATTCCGTAGAGACCGAAGACGACGACTACAAAGTCATCCTCAGGTGGGAAGACGGCACCAAGAAGATAGACCTTGACGGCAGCAGCGAAGAAGTTATATTATATCTCTATCAGATGGACGGCGACGACTTCGTATACGACAAGAAGTACGAGAACGCACTTAATCTCGCGGCTGACCTCTGGAGACTCCTCGAAGCTTACAAAGCTGCATAAAGAGCGACTTTCAGGTCAACAAAAATCACAACAAAAGACAGGCTTTCGGGCCTGTCTTTTTGTTGCCCCGCAAGGCGGTTTTCGAGGCGTTTTGCCCGAAAACTTCATACTTGTATGTTTAAATTTATTATGATATAATAAATTACGTATATCATTTAAACGGGGTAGTATGGCGGGACGTAAAGTAAAAAAATTAATACTGTTTACGGCTTTGGCGGCAATCAGTGTCTGCCTTTTTGCTTTAAGCACGTTTTTTGCTCTCGACGGACAGAAGTCATTTTCCCGTATTTACGCCCAGACTCCGCCGTCCTCGGCGTCCCTCGACGAGTATTATTCCCGAGTTGACGGCATAGTGAGCGAGCTGGGTATCGGCGAATGGGGTTTTTATACTCCCTATCCCGAAAGCTATCGCCTGACAGAGACAGCTTACGGCGGCGAAAACTGCCTTTATTTCGGCAGATACGCCGCGGATACAAGTTATTCCATGGAAGGGCAACTTACCTCTCCGCAGATTTACTTAAATCCTTCCCACGAAACGTACTCGCTGAGTTTTGACCATTTCTCCCCGCGCACCCGCGACCTTGCCAACAGAATTGCGGTCTTTGTAAGCGCCGACGGAGTAAAATTTGAAAAGGCAGGGGAAGTTTCCCGCGTGTACGACTCTAATTTGGGAGAATTTTCCTCGGCGGCGTTCGACATCCCTTCCAATACAAAATATATACGTTTTGACCTCAAAGTATATCATTCAAACGACCTTGACGAAGGTATTTACCTCAGGAATTTTAATCTTTTGCCCAAGACTCCGGTCGGCGGCACCGCACCCGGTTTTATAATAGAATTTGACACGACGACCTTAGCGTACACAGGGCACAGGCTCATTCCTTCCTATACCGTCACCTGCTCCGACCCCGATTATGAATACGGCGTTGAGGAAGTTGTGCTAAACTCAGCTTACAAACTGTCGGAGAGCGTAAACTTAGGCTCATATACCCTTGTCTTACTCGTTCACGGCGCAGACAACGAGATTGTCCAGATTACCGAAAGGCCCTTTACAATCGGCAAAGGCACAATTGCGAAAGCCGAAGTCGACTACATAGCGACCACAGAAGCCATATATATAAACCATGTCGCACTTTACAACGCAGACGGCGACAAAATTAACGCGCAAGCGGGCTTAATATCTTATACAGAGCCTTCCTCAAGCCCGTACACAACCCGGGTAACGGTGCAGGAGAGCGCGTATTACAACGCGTTTGTGTCCGATTACATAACCCTTCCGGTGAATTCTGAATATCGTTTCAGTACGGGAAACCCCGAACGTATATTTGAATATGACGGCGCCGGAAAGACTCTGGTGTTTGACAATTTCTCGGGGCTTGACAGCACCGTAAAATACTACAGATACGGCCGATTATTATCGTCTCCGCCCGTCGACGCCGGCGAATACACCGCCGAGATTTACATCGAAGACACCCTCGTAAAAACTCTGTCTATGGTAATTACTCCGTTGGAGATTACGTCGATTGCCTTAAAGGCGGGCGTCACAATGGAAGGTAAGGCATACGACGGCACGACATACGCCTATGAATACGACACAAGCGATTTTGTCTTTTCTACAAGCGGCGGAATTGTCGATGACGACTCCCTTAAACTTGAAAACCTGCACTTTGCGGGCACGGTGGGCACGACCTACTTTGTGTTTGACAAAGCTTCTTTCGGACCCAACTACGTCTTAAAGAGCGGAGCGAGTGTCGAAAAGATATACGTCGGGATTGATCCTATCGCAATAAAATTGACCGAAAATACCGACACGCAAAACCGCACAATACTGACAATCAGTGACAAGCAGTACGACGGGACGGATACGGCGTCCATAAACTTTTCCGACATAGCTTCCCGTTACGGCTCGGCCGACAAGGCCCCGTTACAGTTTATGGGAGTGCCCAAGGACGACGTCTTGCTCCTTGACAGCATAAGCGCGGCGTTTGACGACATTTATGCGGGAGAGAACGTGCCTGTCAGCCTCACGATAACCGATCAGACCTGTTTTGACCGTTTCATACCCGAGATCTGGACGCCCAAAGGGCTTGTCAGCGGCAGGATTGTTCCCAAAACGCTCGACGTTGACACAGCGTCGTCCGATTTAGACGTTGTTACCAAAAAGTATGACGCTACGCTTAAAGCCGACGTTATTATAAACAGCGCGGTATTTTCTTCGGGCATCATCGCAGGCGACGCGAGCGTGTTTGCCGACAGCGGCAATTTCGAACTTGTTTACGAATCGGCGCAGTTTGCCGACCCCAACGCAGGCATAAAGCAGGTCAACGTAAGGAATATCTCGTTACGTAGCAAAAACCCCGCTTACAGCAAGATAATAGCAAGCTATGAAGTCAACGACATCACCCTTTCGGGCGAAATCGAAAAGGCAACGGTTACGGTAAACGACAGCTACTTCCACTTAATAAGCGGTCAGCCCGTACCCGCGATACGGACGACGCCTTCCGACGTCATGCTTTACACATCCTTCCACCATACGAGAGAGGCCGCCGAGGCGGGAACGGGCGAAATTGTCGACTTTGACACAAATTCTTACCTCGGAATTTTCTATATAAGGACGGAAGCCGCTTTCAGCGAGACAAACTACGAAATAGAAGGCGGATTTGCCATAATTACCCTTCAGATTACGGGTGCGAAAAAGGCGCAGACTTTGGACTTCAATATCCCGTCGGCGTTTGAGCATACCGACGGCGAAGGAGTGTATTACGTCATGGCAATCGGCGGAAGATATTCGCCCAAAGCTTTCTCATACGCCACGATCGGCGCGACAAATCACAACACAGGTCTTCCCATAACCTATGAGCGCAATACAGGCACCAGGATGACTTATTCTCAAGGCGTATTTACCGCGAGGGAAGAGGGCTGGGTTACCATAACCATAGTACAGAACGGAAACGACAATTACCTTGCGGCCGAGTCCGTCACGATAAGGATACAGATTGTGAGCGCAGAGATTGTTCCCGATGACGATGTCGCGGCGGCTGAGGCGCTCTATTACGGCAATCCTGTTCCCGAGATAACGGGTAGCGCACTCTTCGGGGGCGAAAACGTGGCAGGAAATTACATAAAGAGAGCAGGCACATTATCGGCAGGTAAAGCCAATTACCTGTACAATTTCGCGCCGACCGAAAAGTACCTTGGCGAATATTCCGATATTCCTGTAGAGCTTGACGCGCAGAAAGCTGTTCTGAAGGTCGTTATCGGCGATATTTTCAAAGAATATTACACCGAGGTAAATTTCTTCGACTATGCCGAAATTACGCTTGAAAAGGGCGGCTTTGAAAGAAAGCTCACGGTTGAAGAATTTGAGGCGCTCGGAATTACCATTACGCTGCATTCCTCACAGCCTGTACATGAGTGGCTTGCCGCGTTCCTGCCGTATACAGTGGGATACGACAACTCGTATTCCAACTACGTCGAATTTTCGGGCAACAGCAATTATGAGATTGTTGTCGAGGACGACATTTTCCAGATTTATGTTACGCCCGCGATTATTTCCGTGGTGGTTGTCGACTTTTCGAGAGAATACGGCAACGGCGATTATATAATCGAGTATCAGATTTTCGGCAACTTCAGACCCGACGACGCGCCCGCAATTATCGATTCCGTCGTCCTGACGGAGCAGTCGAGACTGCGCTCCGGCACGGGAAGATACGCCGTGCTTTTGACACCGGGCACAACCGACCCAAGCCTCAACAATAAATACCAGATTTATACCCGGAGCGGCTTTGTGGACATACTTAAAGCTCAAGTCACGATAACCGCCGAAAGCCTTACAAGCGTCTACGGCGAAAGCGTAATCGCGCCTGCGTATACCGCCGAGGGTTTCCATATCAACGAGGACAGAGAATACTACGAGAGGTATATCACTGCGACCCACGACGTGACAAGCCAAAGCAATGTCGGAACCTATACCATAAGGGTAAACTGTCTTGCAGACAATGACAATTACGAATTTGTCTTCAATAACGGCACCTATACGGTTACTCCCGCCACCTTGACGGGAATAACCCTTCCCAATGTCAACTTCATCTATGACGGCAAGCCCCATTCTCTTAGCATAGTTTACAATCCGAATGTGTGGGGAGAGCTTAACGTATCCTACAGCGATACCGACATAGTAAACGTGGGCAGATACCCGATTACCGCTATTGTGTCCAAGCCCAATTACCACAACCTCGAACTAAACGCCATTCTTACGGTTTCGCCGCTGAGTATTTCCACGAGCGGCACGGCGTCTTCGGCGATAATCACGATGAAAGGGGAAAACCCGCAAGGCTTTGACCCCCGCTCCACGCTGATGTTTGTTAAAAACACGGCTCCTGCGGCGGCGCAAGTTTATTCTGCTTCCCTTGTCAGCACAGAGGAGACGCTTGAGAGCGTATTCGGCGTATATTACTACTTCATGACCGTGGACGGAGTAAGACAGGATATAAGCGGCAACAACGAGGTCAGGATAAAACTTGAAGGCATTACCGCAGACTCAACGGTGCGTATCCTCACCGTAATCGACGGAGAGATTACCGAACTATCACACGTGTTTCATGACGGTTACATTGTCTTTGAAAGCAACGGCGCGACCGAGTTTGCCGTAATCAAGACCGTTTCGGCATACACCAAAGACACAAGCGCACTTGTCATAGCGATAGGCGTGGGAGCAGCTGTACTTGTGGTAGTGTATGTCGCGTTCTTCACCTACGGCAGCCAGGCGAGGAAATTAAGAAAAAGAAGCATCCGCAAACACAAAAGGTGGGCGTGAAATATAACAAAGAACAAAGGAGAAATGATGAAAAAGAACTTTTTGCACAAGCTTTTCGGCACCAATCCGGCCGATAAAGAGGGTATGCAGCCCCGAGAGGCGCTATCTTACAGCGTGGCGGGTCTCGGACAAAACCTCATCTGCGGCCTCGTAGGCTCCTACATCAGCTACTATTTTACAAACGGGCTTCTGCTCGCGCCCACGACGGTTGGTATAATAATGCTTATCGTACGCGTTTTTGATGCGACAAACGACCCCATTATGGGAAGCATTATCGACAGGACCCACACAAAGTACGGCAAATGCCGCCCCTTCTTGTTGTGGATGCCCATACCTATTGCCATTTCGACGGTAACGCTGTTTTTGCCCCTTCCGGCTCGGACTGTGGCGACAACGTGGATAATGTCGGTGCTATACCTTATCTGGAGCGTACTGTATACGATAGTTGACGTGCCCTACTGGGGACTTGCAAGCTCTATGACCAGCGACACAAACCAGCGCGGCACTATGCTTACCGTGGCAAGGCTGTTCTGTACCGCGGGCGGCGGCATAATCTCCATACTCGTGCCCAATATTTCGGGCTTCTGGATAAAGAATTTTACCGACTCTTCGGGCTCCATTCTCCAAGGGCAGGAAGAAGCGGCCGCCGCGGCCTTGAGGGCCAACTACTGGTGGCTCGCGCTCGTCATCGTAATTATCGCTACTCCCGCGTTCTTTATCGGTTTTAAATATACAAAAGAGAGATACCAGGACAACAACGTAAGAACTCTCGGACAAAACATCAGACTTATATTCAAAAACAAACCCCTCATGCTCATTGTTCTTTCGGGCATACTCGGAAGCGGAAAGATGCTCTATATGTACTCGGGTCTTTACTTTGCCCAGTACAATCTCACCGCCATGAACGTAAACTTCATGGGCTGGCAGGGAACGGGACTGTTCACAATCATTACCCTTTCGGTCGTGCCCGGCGGACTTATCGCGTCATTGCTTGTGCCGTGGTGCACAAGGAAGTGGGGCAAGCGAAACACCTTTCTCTATTCCCACCTTATCGGCGCAATAGTCATGTTTGTAATGTACTTTGTGGGCTGGAAGACGACCGCGGGACTTGTAATCAACCTCGTCGGACTTGTGCTTCTCGGCATTCCCCAGGGCTTTGCCAATATTATTACATACGCTATAATAGCCGACAGCGTGGACTATCTCGAATGGAAAGAGGGTGTGCGCGCCGAGGGTATCTGCTTTGCTATGCAGACCTTCATCAATAAGATTGGTATGGCGATAGGCGCGGCGTTTACCTGCTTCGGCCTCGGCTGGGCGGGCATCAACGCGGCAGACGCCACCACCTTTGCAATGGAGACCAACCCCAAGGGCCTTGACACCTTGTTCCTTGTATCGGTGCTCATCCCGGCAATCAGCATGCTGCTCAGCGTAATACCCTTGTTCTTCTACAACTTCACCGAGAAGAAGCAGGCAGAGGCAGTAGCCGAAGTAAACGCGAGAAAGGCAGCCGAAGCCGAAACAGCGGCGGCCGCGGAAAACCCGTAAACTTACCCCGAATAAATGTCAAAAAGGCCGTAAAATCACAGCTTTTTGCGGTCTTTTTCTTATAGGTTTGATATAATTGCCAAATACTAAACTTTGTGATAAACTTAAGTTATGGAAAAAATCATTGAGGTAAAAAACGCCTTCTATTCCTATAAATCGGAAGACGGGACGTTGGATGCCGTAAACGGCATTTCGCTGGATATAGAGAGGGGAAGTTTTACGGTCTTTCTTGGGCACAACGGGAGCGGCAAGTCCACACTTGCCAAGCTTCTCAACGGCTTTCTCGTGCCCGACAGCGGCGACGTTTTTGTCGACGGAGTAAACACAAAGGTCGAAGAAAGGGTGTTTGAGATAAGGAGTAAAGTAGGCCTTGTCTTTCAGAACCCCGACAATCAGATGGTCGCTTCCATAATCGAGGACGATATAGCTTTCGGACCCGAAAATCTGGGTATTCCCCGTGAAGAAATAGTCGAGAGGGTGGATTGGGCATTAAATGCCGTAGGAATGAACGCATACCGCACCCACACGCCGTTCAAACTTAGCGGCGGACAAAAGCAGAGGATAGCGATTGCGGGCATCCTTGCGATGAAGCCTACCGTTCTTATCCTTGACGAAAGCACGTCCATGCTCGACCCGCAGGGGAGAAAGGAAGTGCTCGAAACCGTAAGGGCGCTCAACAAAGAGCAGGGCATTACGGTAATTCTCATCACCCACTACATGGATGAGGCGCTCGACGCCGACAATGTAGTGGTTTTACACGAAGGGAAAATTCTCATTCAGGGCACTCCGCGCGAGATTTTCGCAAAAAAGGAGCTTATCTCAAAGACCAAGCTCGAACTTCCCGTGGCGGCGTACATTTCATACAGGCTCTTGGGCGAAGGGTATGACGTTCCGCTCAGCCTTATCGACGATGAACTTGTGGAGAGTATATGCAGATTGAGGTAAAAAATCTCTCATATACCTACTCGAAAAAGACCCCTTATGAAAAGCAGGCGTTACGTGACATCAGCTTCACGGTAAACGAAGGCGAATTTTTGGGCATAGTGGGCGCGACGGGCAGCGGCAAGTCCACCCTTATTCAGCATTTCAACGGTCTTATTAAGCTCCAGTCGGGACAGCTCAACGTGCTCGATATCGACCTTGCGGCAAAGAAAGTGGATTATAAAGCTTTGCGCCGCGGCATCGGTATGCTTTTCCAATATCCCGAGTATCAGCTCTTTGCCGACACCGTACTGGCCGACGTAATGTTCGGCCCGCTCAATTTCGGAATGAGCAAGGAAGAGGCGCACTCCTCGGCAAAAGAAGCCCTCATATTGGCGGGGCTGGACTTTGACGCAGTAAAGGATCGCTCGCCTTTAGAGATAAGCGGCGGACAAAAGAGGCGCGCGGCGATAGCGGGAGTACTTTCTTACAATCCCAAGATCCTCATACTCGATGAGCCTACCGCGGGGCTTGACCCCTCGGGAAAGAGGGAGATGCTCAATCTTATCAGCTCTTTACGGAAGACCAGCGGCAAAACCGTCATCATGGTCAGCCACAACATGGACGAGATTGCCCGATACTGCGAAAGGGTAATAGTCCTGGGCGAATCCGAACTATTGTACGACACAACGCCCGCCGAACTTTTTTACAACTACGATATAGCAACTCTCGGGCTGGACGTTCCGCACGTAGTCAAGATTGTTAAAAAACTCAGAGACAAAGGCATAGACCTCGGCACAGATATAGTGACCGAGGAAAAACTGCTGGAAAGACTGACCGCTTTCTTTGGGAAGGAAAGAATATGAGAGACATCACATTCGGGCAGTATTATCCAAGAGATTCCGTCGTGCACAGGCTTGACCCAAGAACCAAACTTCTTATCAGTCTTGTCTACATCGTGGCGGTCTTTTTGTGCAGGACTTACTGGGCGTTTCTCGCAAGCTTCCTGTTTCTCGTTATAAGCATTTTAGTATCCCGAATACCTGTTTTGAGTATCCTAAAAACCGTAAGAGCGGTTTTGTTTATACTATTAATCACCGTTATAATCAACCTCTTTTTCTACGGCGACGGCGAGCCGATATTCTCGTGGTGGAAGATAAAAGTCACCTGGGAGGGGGCGAGATTTGCTTCGTTCATGGCGATGCGCCTTGTCTTTCTTGTGGTAGGGACAAGCCTTGTTTCGCTGACGACTACTCCCATGAGTCTGACCGACGGAATGGAGAGCCTGATGAAGCCGTTGAAACTTGTAAGGTTCCCCGTGCACGACGTCGCGATAATAATGAGTATTGCGCTGAGATTTATCCCCACGCTTATGGACGAAATCAACAAAATCATGATGGCGCAGAAGGCGCGCGGAGCCGACTTTGACAGCGGCAACCTCATTAAGAGGGTCAAGGCGCTGTTGCCCATACTTATTCCTTTGTTTGTATCCACGTTCAGAATAGCCGACGAACTTGCCCTCGCTTTGGACGCAAGGTGCTATAACGCAACGCCCAACCGCACCAAGATGAAGGTGCTGTCTTTCAATGCGCGCGACATTCTCGCATTATTATTCTCTCTTGCCTTCCTTGCGGTGATAATTTTGCTCAGAATAGGCATTATCGGGTGAAATATGAGAAGGATACTTCTTACCGTCGAATATTTCGGGCTTAACTTTGCGGGCTGGCAGAGGCAGGACAACGCGGTAAGCGTCCAGCAGGTGCTGGAAGAAAAGCTGACCGAAGTTTTGAATGAGCCTGTTAAAATCCACGGCAGCGGCAGAACAGACCGCGGCGTGCACGCCAAAGGTCAGAAGGCGCATTTTGACTACCACGGCAATATCCCTGCCGAAAAAATCGCGTTTGCCGTAAACAGCGTTTTGCCCGACGATGTAAGGATAGTTAAGTCCGAGGAAGCGGATAAAAATCTCCACGCTCAGTACTCGGCGAAGAAAAAGACCTACGAATACAGGCTTTATGCGTCAAAGACGCTTAGCCCAATTCGCCGCTTTACATACGCGCAAGTTTTTTACGATGTCGACCGCATTGACTTTGAAAAGATGAAGCGAGCGGCAAATTGCCTTATCGGAACCTACGACTTCAAAGGGTTTTCATCCACGGGAAGCAACATAAAAAATACCGTCAGGACGATTTATGCCGCCGATCTCGAAAAAAACGGAGACGAAATCGTTTTTACGATAACCGGCGACGGGTTTTTGTACAATATGGTAAGGATAATAATCGGAACGCTTGTGGAAATAGCCGTGGGGATTCTCCCCGAGGACGCCATAACAAAGACGCTGGAAACGGGCGCAAGAACTTGCGCCGGAACTACCTTCCCGCCCTACGGACTGACCTTACTTGACGTGGAATACTGATTATTCTTCCAGTTTCAGGTCTTCTTCCTTGATTTCTTCGACGTCCTGCTTTACGCGGGCGTTTATTTTTTCCAGGGGGTATTTTCTTATTTCGATGTCGCCGTCCCGGGATGTGAATCTGACGGTGACCTCCTGCCTTAAAATGTCGTTGTTGACAACCGTTGCTTCGCCGTCGGGAGTAACTGCCGTGGTGTTTACTTTAGGCATCTTCTTGTACATTTCCTGATAGTAGCTGTTTTCATACTTCAAGCAACACATAAGCTTGCCGCAGCAGCCGCTGATCTTCTGTGGATTGAGGCTTAAGCCTTGGATTTTTGCCATCTTTATGGATACCTTTTCAAAGTCCTGCAAGAAGGTCGTACAACAGCATGGTCTGCCGCATACGGCGAGCGCGCCGCGCATTTTTATGTCGTCTCTTTCGTAAATCTGGCGCAACTCTATACGCACATGGAAGACGCTTGCAAGGTCTTTTACAAGTTCACGGAAGTCCACTCTGCCTTCGGCGGTGAAGTAAATTATTACTTTCTGTCTGTCAAAGGTGTATTCGGCGTCGACCACCTTCATGCTCAGACCGTGGAAGGAGCTTTTTTCCATGGCGACTTTCATGAGGTACTCGCGCTTTGCCGTGTTCTCATCGTGTCTTTTGATATCTTCCGGAGTCGCCTTCCGTATTATTTCTTTTAAGGGCGCGACTATTTCGGAATCGGGCACGTCTTTATTTCCTATCATAACTTTTCCGAACTCCACTCCGCGGATTGTCTCGGTGATTACGCCGTCGCCTTCCTCAAAAGTTATATCTTTGGGGGAGAAGTAGTAAATTTTCCCCGAAGTTTTGAATTGCACTCCTATTACCGTTGCCATTTATATTTTGCCTCCAATATATCGAACATTACTTTTTCCGCCACGCTCACGGTACTTACGTTATAAGCAAGCTTTTTCCTCGCCTCGTTTACGGCGTTTAACGCCACATAAACTCCCGCCGTGGAAAAACCCGCAGCCAGCGCGTTTAAGTCGTATGCGCGGTTAAGCGTAAACTTTTCCGCATTGCTTTTTGTGATTATTTTGAGTATATCGCTGAAGAATATCTCCAGAAAGTCGAGGGTAAGCCCGATATTGTCCTTTGTGAAAATATCCTTATACAGGTGGTCTATGATCTGCGAGGAGTTTTTCAGCGACATCAGGGTGTGAAAGGTCTCCTCATAGACGGTCTTATACCGCTCGTCGCCGGCGAACAATAACGCCTTTTTGTAGTTACCCATGGAGTAGCTTGCGGCTTCTTTCGCAACGTCATCTTCGTATCCCGACATTTTCAGGTCTTCATATATGTCCCTGACGCTGAAAGGCTCTACAAATACCCGTTTTCCGCGCGACTTAATGGTGTTAAGCAGCCCCGACTCGTTGGCAACGCCCAATATTATCGTGACATAAGAGGGCGGCTCTTCGTAGGTTTTCAGGAGTTTATTTTGCACTCTCGGGTCAAGCAGCTCGGCATTGTCTATAAAGTACAGCTTTCTCCCTCCGTCGGGGGGCAGGATGTGGGTGTCGTCGGTAAAATCGATGATTTCGGCGACCTTGATTTTGTCCTTGCCGTCTATCTTGCGGATGTTGATGTGGTTTCCCGAAAGTACCTGCCTGCATGCGGCACAGTTTCCGCACGAAGTCGGGCAGAACACCGCAAGGGAGATTTTGGTAAATACCGCGTTTCTCGCCTCGGGATCGTCGGACACGATGAGATAGGCGTGGCTGAAGGCGTTACGCCTAAAGTCGGATAAAAGAGTTTTGTATCCCGAATTGTTATCGAGTAACGAAAGGTTCAATTTATTACGCCCCTTTTCTTAAGCTCACCGATAATTTTCTGATTTGTTGCGAGTTTGTCGCATTCGGGCACTATGCTGATATACCTGTCGGGGTATTTTGCGGCAAGCTCCTTAAAGCCGTGAAAGACTTTGAGGTGGAACTCGTCGTTTTCCTTTTCCATACGGTCGTTCTGTATGACCTTTCCCTTCTGCTTACGCCAGGAGTTTGTCGGGTCCATGTCGATGAACACCGTATACTCGGGCATGCAGTTTTCGTAGGCGGACTTGTTGATGTCAAGCACGGTTTTTTCGCCCAAGCCTCTCGCGTAGCCCTGATAGGCGACGGATGAGTCGATATAGCGATCGCAGATGACAAGTTTGCCTTCGCTTATCGCGGGCAGAATGACTTTGTTTATGTGCTCGCTCCTTGCCGCTGCAAAGAGGTTCGCCTCGCAGTATATGTCCATTTCCATGGTCAGTATAAGTTCTCTTATTCTTTCCGCCAAGGGGGTGCCGCCCGGCTCACGCGTCACGATAAACGCCTGAGCTGTTGCGGTGAGATACTCGGTCAATAGCCTTACCTGTGTGGATTTTCCCACCCCTTCGCAGCCTTCAAAGGTTATAAACCCTTTTATTTTCTTCATAATGTCCTCTTGTAAAATTACCTGACTAATATTTTACCATATATAAAGCATTATTTACAAGAAGTAATAAATAATAAAAAACCCGCTCCCAATTGTGCGGAGCGGGTGAAACTTGTTTGATTAAGGTTTACTTTCTCGGCTTCATGGTGGGAAATAGGAGCACGTCGCGTATGCTGTAGTTGTCGGTAAGGAGCATGACCAAGCGGTCGATGCCGATTCCGAGGCCGCCCGTGGGGGGCATGCCGTATTCGAGCGCGGTGACAAAGTCATCGTCGGTCATCTGGGCTTCGTCGTCGCCCTTGGCTCTTTCTTTGGCCTGCTGTTCAAATCTGCCCCTCTGATCGATGGGGTCATTGAGTTCGCTGAAGGCGTTGCCCATTTCTCTTGCCATAATGAAGAATTCAAATCTCTCGGTAAGGCGGGGGTCGGAAGGCATGCGCTTGGCCAGCGGGCTAACTTCCACGGGGTAATTAATTATAAACGTGGGCTGAATGAGGTGCTCTTCCACTTTCGCGTCAAACACTTCATAGAGCGCCTTGCCCCAGGTTACGTCCTTTTCAAGTTCGACGCCGATTTCCTTTGCCTTGACTATAATTTCGTCAAGGGGAGCGTTGTCAAAATCTATTCCCGTATATGTCTTGACGGCTTCCGCCATAGTGATTCTCGGCCACTTGCCGCCAAAGTGAAGCTCGGTGCCCTGGTAGGTAAAGTCGGTCGTGCCGAGTGCCTTTATGGCGCACTCTTTCAAGAGTTTCTCGGTGATGTCCATCATATCGTTGTAGTCGGCGTAAGCCTGATACAGTTCGATTGTGGTAAACTCTGGATTGTGCTTTACGTCCATACCCTCGTTGCGGAACAGTCTGCCGATCTCGTAGACTTTGTCAAATCCGCCCACGATAAGTCTCTTTAAGTAAAGTTCGGGCGCGATGCGCAGGTACATGTCGATGTCCAGCGTGTTGTGGTGGGTGACAAAGGGTCTTGCGCTGGCGCCGCCCGCGATGCTGTTAAGCACGGGCGTTTCCACCTCGATAAAGCCTCTTGCGTCGAGGAAATTGCGGATGGTGCTTATTATCATGCTGCGCTTTTTGAAAGTGTCCATAACCTCGGGGTTTACTATGAGGTCGACATAGCGCTGACGATACCTGAGGTCGGTATCGGTAAGTCCGTGGAATTTCTCGGGAAGGGGAAGAAGAGACTTGCTCAGGAGCACGCACTTCTTTGCCTTGATTGAGATTTCACCCATGTGGGTTGTGAAGACGTCGCCTTCAACGCCCAGTATGTCGCCGATATCCCATTTTTTGAACTCGTCGTAAGCTTCATCGCCCAGCTCGTCGCGTCTGAAATATATCTGAATTCTGGTGCCTGCGTCCAGGATGTGTCCGAAGCTTGCCTTGCCCATTATGCGGCGGGAGATAAGCCTTCCTGCCACTTTTACGTCTTTCCCTTCGTATTTTGCGTAATCGGCGAGGATTTCGGACGCGGTCGCGTCGCGGTCGTAAGAGGTAATTTTATACGGGTCGAATCCCGCTTCGCGCATATCGGCGAGTTTCTTACGCCTTACCGCGATTTCACTGAGATCGTTCTTAACATCGGGTGTGTTGTTGGTGCTGATGTCCATTTTGACTCCTTACAGGTCGCTGCACATTTCTATGGATACTATCGTTACCGAATATTTCCCGCCGGGTGTCTTGACTTCCACGGTTTCGCCCGCCTTGCGGCCTTCGAGCGCGCTTCCCAAGGGGCTCTGGATGCTGATTATGTTGCGCCTGCTGTCGGCTTCGAGAGAATTGAGTATCGTGAAGGTGTCGGTGTCGCCGTCTTCGTCTTCGATGGTGACGACGGTGCCCACGCTTACTCTGTCGGTACTTACGTGAGCGGGGGTCAGTATGCAGAGATTTTTAAGAAGCTCATTGAGTTTTACAATCTCTTCCTCGTTGGCATTCTGAGCGTCTTTGGCTGCGCTGTATTCTGCGTTTTCGCTTAAATCTCCAAATTCTTTGGCGCGTTTTATCGCATCGCTGATCTCCTCGCGTTTAACCGTTTCGAGGTATTTGAGTCTATCCTCGATTTCGCAATATTTACATTTTCTCACCAGCTCTGTTGCCATACTTCCTCCGAAAATATGTATAAATAGTTTAAGATAGTATAGTACAAATACGCCGATATGTCAAAGGTTTTTTCTCGCGGGCGAACCCCTCGAGCCTCTGCTGTCGACCCGATTAATAATATAACATATTGTTATTGAAAAATAATCCCTTTTATGCTAAAATATTAAAAAATATCGAGGTGCTTATGTCTCAGTTAAGTCAACATCTTACGGTAAAAACCGCATCTACCCCCAATCCCAGGAACATTATAATCGGAAACGGCTACAGAATAACGCTTATTACTCCCCGTATTGTGCGCGTGGAGGCGCAGAAGGACAACAAATTCTGCGATACGGCCTCGCTTTGCTTCTGGACAAGAGATCTTGGCGAGGTCGCGTTCGAGACCAGAAAAACCAAACGCGGACTGGAGATCAGGACCGAAAAGGTCACTTACTATTTCAGTGAAACGTTGAGAAAAATAACGCGGGTGAAAATCGGCGAAAAAACAGTCCCTTGCAACAATTTCGGCAACCTTCTCGGCACTGCGAGAACGCTGGACTTTACATTCGGCTTCAAAAAGCTCAACGAGGGCGTAATCGGAATTAAGGGCGTAGCGGTAGTCGACGACTCTAAGAGCTTATTATTCGACGGCGCCGAGGTTAAGCCTCGCCCGGTAAGGGAAAAGGACGTATATGTTTTCGCATACGGCAGAGATTACCGCGAGGCGGTAAGGGACTTTTATAAAGTGACCGGAGAAGTGCCCCTTCTTCCGAGATACGCTCTCGGCAACTGGTGGTCGAGGTACAAGGCGTATTCTCAGCAGGAATACATCGACCTCATGAAGCGGTTTGAAAACGAAAAACTTCCCTTTACCGTCGCCACAATCGACATGGACTGGCACTGGGTGGACGTAAATAAGAAATTCGGCACTGATTTCAAGGGCCCAACGCCGTTGCAATCGGAAGGCTGGACGGGCTACAGCTGGAATACCGGGCTTTTCCCCGACTACAAAGCGTTTTTGAAGTGGCTTCATGACCATAATTACAGCATTACGGTCAACCTACACCCCTCGAGCGGCGTAAGGTACTACGAGGACATGTACGAAGAGATGGCGCGCGCAATGGGTGTCGACCCCGCTACAAAAGAGACGGTCGGATTCGACATAGCCGACCCGCGATTTATAAAATACTACCTTGAAATACTCCACCACCCGTATGAAAAGGAGGGCGTAGACTTCTGGTGGATAGACTGGCAGCAGGGCAAAAAGAGCTCACTTAAGGGGCTTGACCCGCTATGGTCACTTAACCACTATCACTTCCTCGACAACGCCAGGGAGAATAAGCGTCCGCTTATCTTAAGCAGGTATTCGGGACTGGGCGCGCACCGCTACCCCATAGGATTCAGCGGCGACTCCATCATCTGTTGGAGTTCATTGAGGTTCCAACCTTACTTTACGGCCAACGCGGCAAACGCCGGCTACACCTGGTGGAGCCATGACATCGGCGGGCATACTTTGGGCTTTAACAATGAGGAAATATATCTTCGCTGGTGCCAGTTCGGCGTGTTCAGCCCCATAAACAGACTGCACTCGACCAGTCACGACCTGCAGGGGAAAGAACCTTGGAACCACAGGGACGAGGTGCGAAACACCGTAAACGAATTTCTGCGCTTAAGGCACAAGCTCATTCCCTACATATACACGATGAATTACCGCACCCACAAAGAGGGTATTGCGCTGTGCGAGCCGATGTACTACACCTATCCCAACGAGGAAGCGGCGTACACCGTCAGAAACCAGTATATGTTCGGCTCCGAACTCATAGTCGCGCCCATTGTGTCCAAAAACCACAGAGAAATTAACAAAGCCGAGGTCAAGGTATGGCTCCCCGAGGGGCGTTATACCGATATTTTTACGGGCAGAATATACACGGGCAAGAAGTATGTCACAATGTTCCGCGACTGGACGAGCATCCCCGTGCTTGCGAAAGAAGGAGCGATAATCCCTATGTCCTTAAACGAAGGAAACGACACCTCCAATCCCAAGACAATGGAGATGTGGGTGTACCGCGGCAACAATGAGTTCACTCTCTATGAGGACGACGGAATTTCCAACGGTTACAGAGAGGGGAAAGCGGCGTTTACACGCTTTACCGTGACAGAGAAAGATGACGAAGTGCGCTTTGTAATAAATAAAGTCGAAGGCGACGCGAGCGTCATCCCCGAAAAGAGGGAATACCGCATAAAGTTTAAAGATATTATCGGCGCGAATATCGCGCTTACCGTAAACGGCAAAAAGGTCAAGTCCGTTTTCGGCGAGGAAGCAGTTATCACGCTCAGCCCCCAAGACAGCGCAGAGATAGTGCTTACAGAGTGCGCATATCTGACCAATCCCGACGCCCTTGAGAGCGCGAAAGTGATACTCAGCCGCTACCAGAGGGACAACATCTCCAAAATGATTATGTACAGGGGTATGGGCAAGATAACCGACAAAGAGCAGTTTATGGAAGCATTGAAAGAGTCGACCTTCCCCGATGTGGTAAAACGTGCGGCTTACGAAGTGATGACAGACTGAAAAACTGAGATAAATAAGTTTTTACAAATTGAAAAAGCGCCCGATCGGGCGCTTTTTATTCCTTGATTCCTTTTAACGCGAGGTATCCCTCGAGGTTGTCCCGCTCGCTCAGGCGTATATATTCGAGGTTGAGATACTCCATTATTCCCATAATCAGGAGTCCGCCGCAAGGCAGGATAAGCGTCTTCTTGGGGTGCATTCCGCGGATGTTTTTTCTCTCCCCGACGGGAGTTGCGAAAATTCTGTCCACGGTATTTTTGAGATCGTCGTAATAAAACTTATAGTTGTGGATTATTTCGGGGTCGTATGGCTCGAGTCCGAGGTGAATTGCGGCAAGGCTGGAGCTCGTCCCGCCGATGGAAATAAGTTCTTCAAAAGGCGGTACTTTGCCGTATTCGGTTACTCTCGATTTTATGTAGGAATCAAGGACGTTTTTGTCCATGGAATAATCTTTTAAACGCACCGAGCCAAGGGGCAATGAGTGGCTGTAGAAGACGCCTTTTTCGTCGCCCACGGCAAGTTCGCTCGAGGCTCCGCCCACGTCGAGCGCCGCCTTGATTCCGCCGGTATATGCTCCCAAAAATCCAATTCTGGATTCCGTAAGCGCGTCAATTACATCAAGCTCGATACTTTCGTCGGTGAGCAATTTTTTGAAAGTGTGCCCGTTTTCGGCGCTTCTTACAGCCTCGGTCGCGAAGGCAAAAACCTCGTCCGCGCCTGAGCTTTTGGCAAACCGGTACAGCTCTTTTATCGCGTCTGAAGTCCTTTGCATGGCGGCATCGTTAAGATGGCCCGTAAGCATAAGACCTTCGGAGAGCTGAGTAATTCTTATGACTTTTTTGCCGTTAAGAAGCAGCCTCACCGAGTTGCTGCCTATATCGATTACGCCGTACTTCATTTGAACAGTTCTTTGTTGTTTTTAATCTTGACTTTGACCGCGTGGAGTATGTTGTCGATTTTCTTTATCGGCATGTTTAACCTTTCGGAAATTTCGGTATAGGCATAGCCTTCGAGATAGTACTTTAGCACTGCCATCTGCTGGGGCTTGACGAGATTTTTGAGTTTGTCGTAAAAGCTCTCGGTGTCCTCGAGCATGGTGTAGTAATCGATCGGGTCGCTTTTGGACTTGTCCGGAATGTTCTCGTCGACGTCGGAGAGACTGACTGCGTCGGTGAGCGCTCTGTGTTTTTCGCGGGTGGACATTCTGATAGCGTCGGTTATGCGGCTGGAGACGCACATCGCGGCAAAACTCGTGAAATTGTCGTTCTTCTTTTCGTCGAAATCGCGGATGGCTTTGAGCACGCCGATAAGACCTTCCTGAAAGAGGTCGTCGAAGGTTCCGTCGGTGAGGAAGAACTTGCGCGCCTTGCTGCGGGCAAGCCCGCGATAGCGCAAAATGAGCACTTCCATGCTTGCGGCGTCGCCTTTTTGCGCCTTTTTTACAAGCGTTATGTCGTCAAGTGACTCCAAAGCTCTGTTTTCCATTTTTTATTGCTTTGCCCTTCTCTGTCTTATGCACTCATAGAGTACGGCGCCGGTTGCGACGCTCGCGTTGAGGCTGTTTACCATTCCGTATTGCGGCAGGCTTATCGTCGCGTCGCTGACCTTTTTTGTAAGCTCGTGCACGCCTTTGCCTTCACTTCCGATTACAAACGCGACGTCTCCGGTAAGGTTTGTCCTGTAAATATCGTCGCCTTCCATATCTGTTGCGAACACCATTACGCCCTTTTCCTTGAGCATTCTTATTGTGTCGTTAAGGTTGACCACCTTTGCGATTTTGACATGGCTTGCCGCGCCGCTGCTGACCTTTACCGCGGTGTCGGTAACGCCGCACGAGCGGTGGCGGGGGATTATTATGCCGTTTGCGCCCACGCAGTCGGCAACTCTTATTATCGCGCCCAGATTGTGTGGGTCTTCGATGCCGTCAAGGAGAATGACAAGCAGGTCACGCCCGTCCTTTTTCTCGAGAATTTCGTCGACGTCGGAGTATTTAAACTCGGTTGCGACGGCAATTACGCCCTGGTGGTTTCCGCTCTCCGAGAGACGGTCGAGTGCGCTTTTTTCCACAAATTGAACATTAATCTTCTTTTCACGGCAGGCGTTTACTATGGTTTTGAAATTATAGGCGGGGGCGGTCTTAAGCACCATCACCTTTTCAATTGTCGTATTGCCGCGCAAGGCTTCGTTTACCGCATTTTTTCCTTCTATGAGCATAGCTTTCTCCTTAAATTTTCCGTAAAGAATTATTCCTTTGCCTCTTCCCCGTATACAAGAGTGAGAATTTCGGCAAGCCTGTCTCCCTGTCCCGAGAGATAGAGGTAGCCTATTACTCCCTCAAAACCCGAGGCGAGTTTGTATTCCATCAGCGACGCGTGCCTAGGTATGTTGTTTGCGTGCGCGTTTTTGCATTTTTTGAAGATAAAATTTTCCTCTTCGTTAAGCGCGGGCTCTATTGTCTTCATAGCCTTTGCCTGGCTTGCCGCACAGACCTTGCCGCACACCGATTGGTGCAGGTCGTTTATGCCGTAGGGGTGGGAAAATGAAAGCATTGTCCTGATAAAAAGTGTATGAACGCCGTCGCCGATCAGGCTCAGCACATGGGGGTCGTAATCGAAAAGGCGGCGCTTTTCCACCACGCAGGGCGGGGAGGGCAGGTATTTTTGCATAGAAATATTATATCTTAACGCTTTCGATAACACAAGCGTTATTGACAAAACACTAAATAAGTTATATTATCTATTATGTATGAATAGGCAGACATTACTAAAATTTTCAGCGCTAATCTGCTTCCTTGTCCTGTGCGTGGCCGTCGCAGGCTGTCAGGTGCTGCCCGACGACTACATCGAAGTGGAAAGCCTGCGCGTTGAGGAAGCGACAATTTATCTTTCCCCGTCGGGCGAGACATCGACTTATCAGCTCAACGTGGAGTTTCTGCCCGAAAACGCAACCAACAGAAAGTTGCGCTATTATATCCCAAGTCAGTATCTGGATTACGTCACTGTAGACAACCAGGGTCTCGTCACCGCCAAGATGCAACCCGAGGAAGGGACGCGAATACCGCTTACCGTGACGTCGGCGAGCAACAAGAAGGCAAGTTTAGTCATCGGCATCATAATTGAGTACGCCGAGGTAAAAGAAATTAAGTTTAAACAGAACAATCTCGAACTTTTCTGGCGCGGCGAGCCGTTACAGCTGGAAATTGAATATACGCCATATCACGCTCAGGACGGCAGGAACGTAACCTTTACGTCCCTTAATCCCGAGATAGCGACGGTAAGCCCCAACGGGCTGCTTACTCCCTTACAGCCCGGCAACATTACCGTTCGTGCCGTAGGCAAGACCATGGCGGGCAAGGAGCGCGAGGCGTATTTCCACGCCACTATAAAATACGCGCCGAGCAATTACCGGCTCGAAGTCAGCGACCCGTCGCCAAAGTACCGTTATACCGTCGGCAATACCGAAAAGAAGATAGTATTCAACCTTGTCAGTCTTGAGCCCAACGCCGACCCCAATCCCCGTATACAGTGGTATGTGGGCGGGAAGAGAATCACCGACATGGACAACAAGCTCAAGTTTGAGCACACTCCCGCGTCTGACACTCCCACCAACTACAAAGTCGCCGTAAAAGTGCTCTGCAAGGACGAGCCCGAGAAGACCTTTGAAAGCGACACCATCTACATATACAACCAGTTTTCGGGCTTTGACTTTGTCTCCGACAACGAGAGCAGAGTTTATGATAACTACCTCTACAATGAAGTCGTCACCTTTGAAATTACCAGTACAGGTCTTGGAATAGACCACTTCAACTGGTACTTAAGGCGCCTCGGCGACGAAAGGCAAGGCGTGTTTGTGGGCACTACTCCCGCCACCGACCCCAACCTGACCCGCCGGCTCAACCTCGACGGCGATTATGCCCTGACGGCGGTAGGGTGCGACGCACTCGACGTTGCCATAGAAGGTCAGGGACAGGCGTTTAACTTCAACGTCACCCGCTATGTCGAGGGAGATACGATTGTGCTCTCGCCCAACGTCTTAAACGGCGGCATACCGCCCGAGAGCTACAACTATTATCTCTACGAGTGCGACGAAAACGGGAACATAATAAGCGACGGACTGTACCTTAGCGACACCATGTCCAACGTCGTAAGAAAGGGCGATACGATTTACTACAAGCTGACAAGAAACATCGGCGAAACCATAGTAATTCTTGCCAAAGGCATGCTGGAAGGCATTGTCGCCAAAGTTAACGGCGCCGACTTTACCTATCAGACCAAGCCCATTAAGATTTATCCGCAGGACGGATTTATAACGGTCAGCCGCGTTGACGACATATTAGACAGCGACGACGTCAGAAACTTAAACTACGTTGCCCGAACCGACAATACAATCACCGACCTCATTATCGACGGCGTTTATCAGTCGGGTCAATATCTGCCTCTCGTCTATTGGAGCGCGGTGGGCGGAACGGAGTTCTACTTTGTGGAAGTCACCAAGGAAAACGGCGAAGTTCTGCTCCTTGACAGCACCGAGGACGGCGGATTCGGCGACTACCATTGTGTAATACCCGCGTCGTTTGTCACGCTTAAGGATAAATTTTCGGTAAGGGTCAAGCAGAAAGGCGGACAGTATACGCCTTACTATTATTACGGCTATACAAAGCCCGCGGGAGACAACGGCGTTTATTACTTCAACCGTATACGCGAAAACCAGTACGCCTATCTTGCCGCGTTTACCGACCTCACCGATAACGGTTATATACGTTCGATAAAGGAACTGGGCGCCATACTCGACTACATCCTGCTCTATGAGCCCGCAGCGGGCGCAAACAGCCTTGTTTCGGTGTCCTACGGCATCATTCTTCAGACCGAAAACGGGCAGGAGAGATTTGACCGCAAATACACCTTCAAAGTTTATATTGACGTAAACTTTGACGACTACGCCGCATATTATCCCATGGACGGCGATCTGTCGGGACTGGAAACCGTTTACATAAACCTCTTCAAGTGCCTGCAAAGCGCGCTGAACGCCTATTGCGAGACCAGTGACCTCAGAGTCAATATGCAGTATGATTCGGGCGACGGCGGGTACTTTGTACACCTGTACAAAAACCAGAATGCCAAGACCCTCAAGCCTCCCACCGTGGACGGAAATCCGAGTTCGGCACATAGCGAGCACTATTCCGCTAATCCTTACGGAGAAAACAGCGACTTTGCGATTAATTATAAAGTGGCTAAGCCTGCCTATACCACCGACCAGCTCTACAACATAGCCGAGTCGGGCAGACAGCCCGTCGCGCAGAACGAGGCGGTCAGCAGGGTTTACAACGCCGCCAAACAGGTGGTAAACACCATAATCGGCAAGGGCATGAGCGACTACGAAAAGGTGCTGGCCTTCTACGACTGGCTGGTATTGAATGTCGAATACGACTACGATGTGTCGCAGCTTATCGGGGAAACGGGCGACGACGCTTACTCTTACGAAGCTTTCCACCTCGAAGGCGTGTTTTTGAGGAAGAAAGCGGTTTGCGACGGCATAGCAAAAGCAATGAGCCTTTTGTGCCGCATAGAAGGCATTCCCTGCTACAAAGTATCGGGGTATGTATGGACAAACGGCGGCACGGGTCACGCATGGAACAAGGTCTATATCGATGGAAAATGGTATATAGTGGACGCGACATGGGGCGCAACGACCCTTAGAGGGTACGTAAACTACAAGCACTTCATGATGACCGACGAGCAGTTTGTATCCTACTATACCTACGCTGGCAAAGCGCCCATAATTTACGGCGAACGCGAAGCGGCCGAGCAGGTGTATAACTATTACGCCCATACCTTTATAAACGGCCGCGATCTCTATATCGAGAGCGTGGAAGAACTTACCGACCTGTTTGACAGCTTTGCTTCTATCATAACGCCCCGCACCATACAGATAAGAGTGAGTGAAGTACTTCTCATGCAGTATAATCACAGCCTTGAAGCCATCATCGGCTATGCCATAAACGGCACCGCCGCTCCCATAGAAATAGACGAAGCCTTGTCTTCCGACAACGTGGTGGCGGCCATAACCGTAAAGCCGATTGAATAATCGGGAGGGAAATATGAATTACGACGTAAGGTTTGACGACGCCTTCTTAGGGCGCGTAATTACGCTTTCAAACGGCAAAATCGAGTTTTCGGTAAGTCTTGACGTGGGGCCGAGAATCATATCTCTTAAGGCAAAAGGCGGGCCCGACATCATGTACCACGACGTAAACGACTATGTAAACAAGGACTGCTCTCCCATTTACGGAGAGGGCGAAAAGTGGCATATCTACGGCGGACACAGGCTATGGCTCAGCCCCGAGGACCTCTCGACCTATTATCCCGACAACAATCCCGTATGCTATAAATTAACAGAAAACGGAATTTCCGTGCATCCGCCGAAGTGGAAGATTATCGACGTTCAGCCACAGATTGATATTGAATTTGTCGGCGACAACAAGCTGAAAATAACTCACACGGTGACAAATCTCGGAGGGAAGAAAAAGCTGTGCCTGTGGGCTCTTACCGTTATGAAGGCGGGCGGCACTATGACATTTGACCTGCCCACCGAAGACACGGGCTTCCTCGCCAACCGAAACATAGTCCTTTGGTCGTACGCGTCGATGAACGACTCGCGCGCCGAAATAAAGGACGACAAGATAATCGCAAAGAGCGATGTCTCGGTACCCAATCCTTACAAAATGGGAGCCTATAATAACCATATCAGGGCAGAATACCTCTTTGAGGAAAATGGGAAAAAGACAAGGTTTGTCAAGGAGACCGAGGGCGTAAAGGGCGCGGCGTACCCCGACTTTTACTGCAACTTCGAGAGTTATTTCAGCGACAAGATTCACGAGATTGAGACGCTCTCACCCATCGTCGAAGCGGAACAAGGGGAGGCGTTCGGGCACGTTGAATTCTGGGAAATTTATTGAAAATAGCGTTAATCGGATTTTTAAGAAAATACTCAAAAATCAACATCAACATTCTAGCGGCTTTTTAAGGTAATAGTCGCTTTTTTAATCGCTGTCAACATTGACGGCATTTTTTAGTATTATATAATAACAAATAATATGTTATTTTTGGCGCACGGGCTATTGACAATTTAATAATGGACAGGTATAATGTTCATACGGAGGGTAGGGGATTACTATGCCCTTCGCACCCCCGGGACAATACGGAGCAGAAAGTGAAAAAGCACAAGATAGTCAAAATCTTAATATTGCTTCTTTGCGTGGCCCTCATGGTCGGTCTTGCCGCATGCTCCGAAAGACAGCGCGACGACAAGGGCGGGGGCGACGGCGTTATCGTCGATCCGGGGCAGCAGAGCAAACGTATTGTTTCCGTTACCAAGAACGCGGCGTGGGATTATATATCGAAGTCCATAAGCAATATGGACAGCACAGTCTACACCGATCCCGAGTGGTTCAACATCGACTTCGTGATAAGCTTCCGTCTTACCGAGTATCAGAAGGTCGGCGAAGTGTATACAAAGACGGTGAGGCAAAAGACCGATTACACCATTACCGTAAAAGCCAACATCAACCTCAAAGACAACAACAAGAGCAACGTATTTATCGAGCTCAAAGACGTTTATAACAACGCCATCAAAATAGGCGTTTATTACTTCCAATCCACACTTTATCTCAATATCGGCGGCCGACGAATGTATACCGAGCAGCTAAATATGGCTACAATCGGGCGGTTTATCGTGGATTCTTTGGACGAAGCGGGCATTGACATTGTCAAGTTTGTGGGGCACTGCCTTCACGGACAGATTGACATTGACGCAATTGCCAACTACGTTACCCTCGCGTGGGGTATTTTGTTTGATAACTCCAGCTGTCTTGTCGAGTACAGCGCCGACAACAAGTTCCAGTACATAAACCAATACCTGAAGCTCGACTTCATAATGGGCATGATCACGGCCGGCCGTATCAGCATCCCCGGCATTATCGACATCAAGATTGCGTGGGAAGCTTTCGGCCTGCCCAACCTCGACGGCCTTATGGAAGAACTCTTAGGCTTCAGCCTTGCCAGCATTCAGGCCAAGAAATGGCCCTCGATGAAGACGGCTCTGTACGCGGTAACCCAGCTCGGCACAGTAAACCAGGCCGACGGCACGCAGAAACAGGACTACATATTCAACGGTTTTGGTATAGACATTCAGACCGACACAGGAGAATTCGACCTCAACTTACAGGTATCGCCTTTCAAACTCGCGACCAGCAATAAAGATAATGTATCCATAAAATTCGAAGGACTTAACTTTGGTCCCAACGGCAAAGGCACAACCTACACAGAGGGTAGCCTTACAAACCTCGAATTCAACGGCGTGCTTAACGTGGAGAACAAGAATCCTGGCGAGCAGATCACCCTTAATTCCGTTCTCGGCAATCTCCTCGGCGACCTCGGTGCTTTGGGAGAGATTCCGCTGCGGCTTGGCGACGCGACCAACTACCGATTTGACATAAACGTCGCGATAAGTCTCGACTTGTTTAACAACGAAAACAACTTTGCCAAAATCAGTCTGTCCTATAACAATGTGGAGATTATCGGCATTTACCTTGTTCCCGACCTCACTATGCAGACGGGGCAGACGGTGCTGATGTGTTCGGCATATATCGACACCCACAATCTTACCAGCGGCGGAAAACAGCTCTTGCCGCAGCTCAAAATTCCGAATCTGAATCTGACAAAGCTTCTAGCAGGAGACTCCGAAACTCCGGGACTGCTCGGTCAGTTCATGAAATACATTGACCCGTATTACGCCAACACAACGAGCGCAACCCGAGGCAATAACGCCGCCGCCGATGAGGAAGAAGGGCCGAAATTCGACATAATGAAGCTCATCGGGATACTTATCGCAACCAACAGCAGCGACCCGAGAGACTTCAAGTATTTGCATTTCCCCGACGAAAACAGCACGAAATTCTCCCTCGACCTCGACAACTACGCGCTCAACAGCATTCTCGACATGCTTATTCCCAATCCGGGTCTGGGCATTCAGGGCGTATCCTTCGGCTTTGACACCAGGGCGATTTTAAGTTCCATCGAGCTTAAGCTCGACGTCACCGAAAACCTTTCCCTCTCTGTAGGTATCGGCGAAGAGATGTCCAACGGCTATTACAATACGGGCATCGGCTTCTTTGTTGAGCCCTATATGGATCTTTCGGCGGTCGGTATTGACGCAAACGGCGAAGTAATGGAAAACGCCGCCAACCTAAGAGCCGACTACAAGGATATCTCGGGCGAACTCAGGTACGGCGCCGTCATTGAAGGATCCATAGTCTTTGACACCAATCAGTCGGACGGAGGGATAGACCTCAGCGGTCTTGTCAGCGCGTTTGTGGAAAACGCCTTCCTTGTCCTCGGCATAGGCGACCAGACCAATCCTCTGCCCATAAGATATAAGATACAGGCGGGTATAAACCTCTTAAGGTTCTCCGACGTGGGACTTCTTATCGACCTCTATATCGACGACGAAGTCATGCAGGCTAAAATTCCCAATTACAGCCTTACCCACAACTATCCGTTCTTAAGTATTTACTACTCGGGCTCCGACGATGAGTTGTATATCGATACCTCGCCCAAAGCGCCCGACGAAGGCGGCAAGAAATACGACCTTGCCACCCAGCTTAAAGAAATCTTCCCGCTCCTCAATATAATTGACGGGGCTTTGCCCAAGCTTTACCTACCCGAAGTGGGCATAAAGCCGTTGCTTAGTTCCATTGACCTTGATTTCGGAGCGTTAGCCGATATTCTCGGCATCTCCAACGCGAGCTTCAACCTTTTGAAGAACGCCACTGTCAGCGACGGCACGATCAATGTCGCCGAGGACGACAGTTCCCTTAATATACTTAAGCTGTTAGGCGACGCGCTCGACGGCATTCTCGTAAAAGACGACGTACTCAGCGTCGTAATAAACGCCGAAGTCCTCAACGTCGTGGCCGCGCTTGCGGGCATTGACCTTAGCAGCAGCCTGCCCAAGGTAAACGCAAACCTGCAGTTCCACCTCGGCACCAAGTGGCTGAGAGACGATACGGGCAAAGTGCTCTACAGGTATACCGACAAGAAGGACAGGGACGGCAATTATATCGTCGACGAGAACGGCAACAGACAGCAGACCGCCCAGCTTGTGGACAGTGAGTATCTGAAACTCCACCTCGGCATTCTCGACAGCGCCAATAATAATATCGAGGTAATTTCCCTCGACCTATGCCTCATCGACACAATCACAATAAAGAAAGGCAACGATATCGACTTTGTGGCGGGGTTTGTGCCGAGTGATTACACATCCCTGACTGAGTACACAAAATCGCTCGTCATTTCGGTCAACCTCGAAATAACCCTGACGGTAAAAGCCGACGAGGAAGTATATATTCCCGAACAGCTCAACGAGTATCTCGGCGTGCTGCTTGGAGGCGACGGCGGGACCTTGCAGGATATTCTCAAAGCCATCGCGCTCAGGATAGACAACGAGTACTGGCACGATACAGGTCTTAAGCTCGGTATCGCCTTAAAAGGAAACATCAACATAAATGACCTGTTTAAGAGCGATATCTCCCTGGTCATTTTCGACAGGAGCAGCCAGGTCAACTCGGGCTATAAGGCGTTTGATAACCTTATATATCAGATTGTCGCGGGTATTTATGTCACCAACGACACAGCTTACGTCGACCTTTCCTATCTCGGAATCAATCCCGTGTCCATTTCTCCGCTCAAAGGCTCCTACAACGGCGCCATTGCCATGCTGTGGGACGGACTTTACGACGACACTCAGTACGAGATAAAGGACGAGCTGGGCAATCCCCAGACCGTATACTACAACTCCAAGAGAGCGCTCCTCGACCTTGCCTATTCCGACACCGTCCTCGAGTACTTCATGGAGACCTTCTATCCCACCAATGCGCGCGCCCGTAACTATAAAGTGGAAAACTATAAGTATATGGCCCATGAGCGCGACGTTCTTTCCGCGGGCACAAATACCCTCATATACGTGTACTTCCGCGAAGCATTGGACAACTACTTCACCTATAGCAATAACTCCAACGAGCTTACACCAAAAGAGGGCTACACCTACGAGTGGTCGGGCGTAAACTTGCTTGTCTACAAGCGTAACGACCTTACCGGCCAATACGACCTCTACTCGACCATTGAGCCTGCAAAGGCTTCGGGCGTGGCCGTTACCTTCAACGTCGACGAACTCGAAGAGGAGAGGAGAAACGCCCAGAGGCTTGCCAACGACCTTCTCGGCATAGTGGACACCGACCTTGACATACTCTTTGTAAACATCATTAAATCCCAGGCGTACTCCAACTACAATGACCTTGTGAACAGGTACGCATCAATATGGGACGCGACATACAATTCCGCTTCGGCGCCCGAAACGCTGAGAAGCTACATGCAGTCGCAACTCGGCGATGCCGAAACCAGGAGCACCGACGCAAACGGCAATTACATCGTCGTCAGCACAACCGACGAAATTCTCGCGTTTGAGGAAGCGTATTACCTCGCATCCGCCGCCTTCAAGACCCTCAACAACAGAGTTAAGGCGCGTCTTGCGAGAGAGATGAAGGACGACGTGGACGGCATCTACGGCGGCAGGTACAAGGATATGCGTACCACCGAAATTCAGCTCACACCCGAATTTATCGAGCTTGCCGCAGAACGTCTCAAAGAGGAAGTAAGCGCCGCGGTTTATAAGCGTTACACTTCTCGCGGTGTCACCGACGCCGAGCTCAAGGCGGTGACCTTCTTCAGAATCAAAAACCAGCCCCTTGTCGCGAGCAACGTAGTTGTCGCAGCCAACAGCAGTGCCCGTCGCGATCCTGTCGTAATTTCCGACACTATCGATGAATACAGCAATCAGATAACTCCCGGACTCAACGGCAGCCTGCCCCCGGTAAGGTTTGACGCCAACGCCGCCATTCCCAACCAGATACCTATTGCGCTTGCGCTTCAGTACAATGCCCACGCGATATCTTTGGTTCTGGGCGAAGCGACCATTTCGGCACTCCTAAGCATTATCGGCCTTGAGAGTATCGCAAACCTCTTCAAGATTAACGAGCTTGCGCTCGAACTCAATTTTAACAACGGTCTTGACGTTGAACTTTCGGTGGAGATTGAGGACATTTACACAATCAGCGTCAGCATAGGAAACCTCAGGGTAAGCCTCGACAAGGACAAGAGAGACAGCTACAAGCCCATCATCAACACCGACGATTACGAGCAGAGCTCCAACGGCGTGCCCGAGGGCATCTACGTTGAGGCAAGCCTCGAACTTAATTTACGAAACGAACTTATCGACCCCGAATCCGATCGCAACACCTACGACTTCACCAAGGCGATAAGCAAGATATTCAGCAACTCCGCCTTCAACAAGTCTGACCTTACGGCGATATACGAGGAAGTAAAGGCGAGCAGCTCAACCAGCGCGTCGGAAATTGCCATCAAGGCGGCGACCTGGGACGCGCTCGGCGCACTCCTCGAGACCAACAAGGACCTCGACCCCGACTACGCCAAGAAAGTAGCCGAAATGAGGGAGAGATATGAGGCGGCAAGCCTTGATATCCAGAAAAACGTCGACAATCTTCCCGAGTATCAGAACGCGGCTCCCGGAAGCGACATCTACAAGGCTGTGGCGTGGGATAAACTCCTTGGCGGCGCGGTCATCGTAAACCTCGACGAAATCGGCATGCGCATCATGGCCGAATTTTTGGGCAATCAGGACTCCTCGCTCCTATTCTACATTCAGGCGTGGCTTGACTTCAGCAACATCTTCAAGAGCATCTTCAAGATCACGATAACCCGTCTTATCCTTAACGAGGAGACGGGCGGACGTGACGGCGAAGTCGTCATGACCGTAATTTACGACGGCACAAACGCCGGCGCGTCGGACAGCAGTCTGACAGGCGATATATTCATCTCCACAAACCTGTTCGGTATAGGCAATGTGGCGATAAGGGACTTTGACGCCGTATTGCAGGCAATACTTGATGTATTTAACGATACTTTCCTTATCGACCTTCTCGACACCCCGTTTGTCAAGGACATAAGGGAGATATTGGACAATATAGGCAAGGGCGGAGATGACGAAGGCGACGCCGAAGCACTCTATGCCGCACTCAGCAACGCCGCGCTTACCGAGCCGCGCGCGTTTATCCAGTTCATGCTCAAAGACGGCAATATCAAGATAGGCATTGCCAAGGCCGCCGTCGTGGAAGTAATAAAGATACTCGGACTCGACCTTACCGACAGCTTTGCCGAAATGGAATTCGGACTTGAAGCATACCTGAACTTCAAGGAACAGTTGTCGCTCGGTGCCAAAATTTACCTTGACAGCGCGGGCAATGTCGTGGGCGAAAACGGCAATTATGCCACCGAAATGGGCATAGAGGTAGGCGGTATCGATATCGGCTTCGACAAGCAGGAGATAAAGCTCGTCGAGACCGTGGAAGTCGACGGCGAAACCTATTATTACTATGACGGTCAGCTTGTGGAAGAAGGCTATGACGAAGTCGAAAGGCTTACAAACGTCGGCGTCTCTCTGTCGGGCGTGACCGCGTTTGAACTGTTGTTCGACGAAGATTCCACAACTTCGATTTACAACTTCGACTATGCGGTAAGCATGTTCACCAAATACTGGTTGGACGGACGCGATCCCGAAATAGGCTTGCAGCTCCATATGGACAACTCCGACATATTCAGCCAGGCGACCTATTTCAACATCAGCGCAAACGTAAACCTCGACACGTTAAAGAACCTCAAAAATATCGAGATTTACTTAAGCCTTACCAGCAAGACCAATCAGGAGTTTTACGACAGCCCCGAGAATGTGGCGCTGAGAAACACGCTAAACTCCTTCCTTAAAAAGAATAAGAACGACAAGGCTGTCGCCTATGTCGCGTATAAGAATTATCTCCGCATGAGCGAAGACGGCACCGACAAACTCGCCGAGCTTGAGGCTATGGAAGCGTCACTGAGCAACGAAATAGTTAACCTCGGGTCGCAAGCCGAAATCAACGCCTACTATTGGAACGAACTCATGGGCAGAGCGGGCGACTTCATGCTGGGCGACGTCATGTCGCTGTACATTATCGTAGATTCCAACGGCGTTGTAGACGTCTATATCGACCTTGCCTTCCTCAATGCCGACGCCATAAAGATAGTTGACGCGAGAAGTATTCTCCGCGCCATCGCGTTCGAATTCGGTATAGAACTTGAGGAAAGTCCTTCGGGAAGCTCGGGCAGCACTTCGGGCGGCACAAGCGGCGCAATGAACGCGAGCAGCGCGGTCAACTCCATCGCAAAGCAGATTGTGCTCAGCGTAGCTACGCAAAACGATGTTCAGCCCCTCCTTCTCAAGGTTACGGGCGCGGCGATATTCGCCCTGCTCCAGGCTATGGGTCTCGATCTCGAGAAGTATTTCGGCACCTATACGCCCAGTATTCAGCTAGACCTGCTTAACAACAGGGATATCGCAAACCTTACCGTTATCCTTGACGACCTGTTCACGCTCAAGGCCGCGATAAATTATCCTAAGGTTAACCTTGCCAACACTATTTCCCAGGCCATCAAACAGACCAGGTATACGACCATCGACAAGGATTGGGATACCGATATCAAGATATTCATGGAAGGTCAGCTCGACGTAAGCGCCGAAGACCCCGAGGACCTCGGAGAAAACAATTCGGGTCTTGCGACCATAAACTTCGGCGAACTGTTACGCGGTCTGCTTAAGGACGAGAGCTTTGCGCTGGACGTCATTTTAAAGACCATAAACACCGTCGCGACCAACCTTAACTTCCGACTGGAACTCAAGGTCAACATAATAAGGCTGTATGCTCAGATAACGGGCTATATGGCCGCAATGGAAGCCTACAACAAACTTACGGACGCCGAAAAACAGAATACACCCGCGCCCGTCCTCAACCTTGCCGCCATGGGCGTGGAAGGATATATCGAGATAAACGGCAAATTCAGGGTGGACGAAACCCAGACCGAAAAGCTGATTATCGGCGTGTATCTCATTCCCGAAGGGGACAAACTCAACCTTTACCTAGACCTTAACGCCCTCAATATGGGACGCGTCAAAGTGAGCGACATCCAGAACACGGCAACCGCGCTCCTTGACCGTATCGGCGGAATATTCGCCGGCGGCGGCAACGACGACTCAAGCGGCGAGGAAGAGCAGGTAACGACTGCCGAATTCCGCGGCACGCTCGGTGAAGTTCTCGCCCTCATAAGGATGAGAAACCAGATCGAGGAAAACAGCGGACAATCCAACGACTACGAGTATTACAACGCTGCTGACCTCGAAAACGGAGAGAGCAGATTTGAAAACAATATCAGAAACGCCGCGGGACTTCCCGAAGGCGCGACAGCGTTTACCGATTACATCAAAGGCGTAATCGGCAACTCTTACGGACTTACGATAACCGCCGCCGCAAACGTGCTTATTAAGGTCCTTAACGAGGCGTTCAACGACGTTAAGAGCCGAAACGTAAGAAGTTTCCGCACCCTCATCGAGACCATAATAAGAAACGATCAACAGCAGGAGATTGACGATATAAGGGCCCAGGTCCGTCAGATGGACGAAGCGCTGGTGCTTTACGACAACAGCAAGTCCGACGCGTGGGCATACCTTGTCAGCGAGGTATTTAACGAGACCGAGCGCCAGAGAGCGCAGCAGGTTTATTCCGCCGCGCAGGAATTCTTGCAGGATGTCTACGAGGACGGCTACTCCTATACAAGGTATAACGAGCAGACCCGCCAGAACGAGACGGTTTATGTGGACGGCATCCTTACGTCTTATAACGCAGTAGTCGCGTACTTCTGGCAGGAAACTGTCGATATCGCCACCTATAACGAATATCTCGCCGCATATAACAAACTTTATAACGCATACAACAGGCTGCTCGAGAACGACGTCAGAGTTCTTCCCGAGACGCCTTCACAGCTCAGCCAGTCCGATAAGACCCCGCCGCTTGAGCCCGCGCCCGTAACCACAACAAATATAAGAACGCGCGCGTGGAACGAGTATTACGAGCAGCTCTCGGGCGAGCTTGACACCGCCGAGGACATGCTGGACAACGACGTCGAAGGTGACGTACTGGCATACGCAAAGGAGTTTACGGCGTACTTTGTCAAAGGCAACGCGCTTGACCTCTTTGTGCAGGTAGCCGGCGAGAAATATAACGCCGTGGTAGAAGCCGAGCAGAAAGCTCAAGCCTACGTCGCCGAGAGAATAGAGCGCGGCGAAATCAACGCGTCCTTAAGAACTCAGGAAGAGGCGAAATACGCCTACGATTACTTCACCGGCAAGAACACGTGGGATTCCGACGACGCCAAGTACTACGCAAGCCTCTACACAATTCACAAAGATAGCAACGACAACAGCGATACCAAAGGTAAGGTGCTCGCCTGGGCGGATATCAGACAGGCGATAGTCAGCGTATACAACACTATAATCACCGCGATGAACAACGTCAACGCCATCATGACCGACGAAGGCGGAAGCTATGCGGCGAGCGAAGCGGCGTTTATCATAGAAAACGGCGTATACAAGAGTTACAGCACAACGCAGAGCCTCATCTGGAAATCAGTTGTGTGGGATATACTGCTCGATTCGCTGTGCGCGACCGAAGACAGACAGCTTATTGTCGTCGACGACACCGAGACCAGCGACAAGCCGCGCGAAGGAACCACCCCGAGACCCAACGATAATCTGACCCGCGCCGAGATACTCGAAAGACTGAGCAAGTACTACATGAATACCGACTTTTATCATGCGATACTTGAGCGCGACGTTGCCACCGCAAGAAAGAGACTTGCAAAGAGCGAGTACTTTGACACCGCGTGGAGATACTACCGCGAGGAAGTGGCGAGAGTACTCAACGGAGACAATGTCACCTTCCAGTACGTATTTGATTATGTATACGATTCCAACGGCAAGATAGTATCGGCGACTCCCGCAACCGAGACCTTAAACGTGGGCGGCGTTGCAATTAATATGGTCAAGCTTGTCAGCAAGCGCGTGGATCTTGAGAAAGAGTACGGAAATACCGTTTACGAGAACGAACTTACTTACCTTGACGCCGTGTATGTCGATTCTTACGACAGGACAGCAGAAAACATCATTTCGGCCGCGGGCGACTACGGTCAGATACAGATAAACATCCTCTACAACAGCACCCTGATCGGCGTGGACGCAGAAGTAGCCAACCTCAACCTCGGCATTAGCTTTGTTACCGCAGGATTGAGGATTAAGGACAACGACCTCAGCAAGAAGGTCAGGATAACAGAGGAAGACGACCAGGGCAACACAACCGAAAGGGAAGTTGTGCAAATCGTGGACAGCGATTACCTCAACGGCCTCAACTTTGTGGAGATAGACGAGGACTTCACCTATATCTACGCCTCGATGGACATCGACTTCAGCTGGGATATGAGCGAAAACGCCTCCTACAACTTCAGCGAACTCATCGCGTCCCTTATCGGCGGAATAAGTCTTGGCAGCAACACGATAAACCTCGCGCCCATACTCCAGATACTTGAGGGAGTAAAAGGCGAATTCCGTCTCCACCTCGAAGCAAAAATCAATCTATTTAACTTAATAGACGGGTCGGACGCTTCCATCACCCTATACAAACTTGACGGAGAAGGCAATTACGCATCCTTCAAAAAGGACATAAACGGCAATTACATCGTGGACAATGAGGGCAACCTCATTCCCGACCACGTGTTGCAGATAATATACGGCACCAACGAGGACGGCAGCTTTGTCTACGTCGACGCCGAGAGCTTCAATATCCAGAGGCTCTACATTGTCGACGCCATTGACTATGTAAGGTCGCTCCTCAGAAATTCGCCGTACCCCGTGGGCGTGGACCTCGAGCAGGAATCGTCCATTTCCCGCTTTGTCGTCGTCGCCATGGCCAAGGCTTACCTTGAGCAGGGCATCGACAGAGACGTGCGCAACGCGGCGGGCGGACAGTATCCGAGTATTGACCTTCTCATTAAGGATTCGGGCTTTGTCGTACAGGTGGGCGCAAGCGCACTGTACGCGCTATTGTCCTTCCTCGGCATGGGCGACATAAAGAGCATGATAAGCAAAGTGGGCGAGCCGGGCGTTGAAATCGTCGCATTCGGCGAAGACCTCTTTGCCTTCAACCTCGAACTGTTCAGCATAACTTCCAGCGGACAGGCAGTCGCCAGCCAGTATATAAGGCTCGGCGTCGCGCTCAACAACGTCCAGCTCAGCCTTGACCAGAACGCCAGCATCTCCTTTGACGAGGAGAGAGACCTCGAGTGGGACGCCAACGGCGACCCCGTAGGTTTCGCGCTCATGAATCAGCAGCTTCCGCCCATCCATATCGAGACGACAATTCTGCTCGAACTCGACGCTAACGAATACTCGGCGGGCGTAGGCAGCACTCCGCTTGACGAACTCGAGCCTCTTAAGTCGCTTCTCAAGATCAAACAGGGCGAGGCCGACTACTTACTGCTCTACACCATACTTGACATCGCGTTGCTGATTTCCGGCAACAGCAAAATGACCATTGCCATCGATATTGCGGCCAACCTTGACTTTGGCGACGGCACCAATACCGATTATCTCCAGAACCTTATAAACAACAGCGAAATCAACATAAAACTCCGCGTCTACCGCGACGCCAACGGCGAGCACGCCACCAACCCCAACAGGGTGTTCGCGTCGATAACTTACTACAATCAGAACCTGTATATCGACCTTACCGGCTTAGGCGGCGACAAGATTTATCTCGAGAAAGTGGGTGAAATGCTCTTTGGCGGAGCAGACGCCGAGAACAGTCCGTTAAACAGCGCGATAAGAGAACTGAGAAACGCAGTCATGGGCGCTACCGAAGTGGGCGCAAGCCTCAACGTGACGTCCAAAGGTCTCTTCCTCATCGTGAAGAAGGCGGCCATTGTGTCTCTCATGCAGATACTGGGACTTGCAGGCTTCGACATGTTTGACGAGGCGGCGGTACAGGTCTACTTCATCGGCAAGGACAAGGCCGAGAGAGATTACGGAAACAGCCTCAAAGTAGGCTTGCAGATAGGCGTGGGCACCAACGCAATGACGCCCGGCACGGTTAACGAGGATGGCAACTCCGAACTCAACGAGGTATTGGGAATCGGCCTGTGCCTGAACGGCATACTCATCGGATTTACCAAGTCCGACCTTTCGGTATCGGGCACCGAAGAATATAAGAAGATAGGCGTTGTCGACACGCTGTACATCTCCACGCAGTTTGCGTTAAGCCTCGCAAACGACAGCGGAGCATACACCTTCGGACAGCTTCTGAAGATGCTGCTCGCAAGCTCGTCCCTTGGCTTCCAGAGAGAACTTGAGCCTGTGCTTGAGCTTGTCGAGGCCCTTGACAGCACGCTCTACCTCGGCATTAATCTTATCGTAAACATAAATTCCATACTGCCCGAACTCCAGGCGCAGATAGGACTTTACAAGACCTACGGCGACAGCGTAAACAAGAGAAATCCGCTCCTCCTGCTCACCTATATAAGAGACGACGTGTTTATCGACGCGACGGGCATTTCGGGCGGCAACTTCTTCCTCGGCAAGGTCAGAATGAGCAATCTCATGGAGATTATTGAGATTCTCACTTCGTCGGGCGACGAGTCCAACCTCGCTTTCGTGCAAAGAATGGAACAGTACGAACAATTGCTCGACGCGAGAAACCGCTCCTCCGTCTATGACGAAATAGACGCGATAACCGCTACCGCAAGGCTGATTATCGACGTGACCAACGGCGTGGCGGTCGAGCTTGTCAACAATGCGCTCGTAACCATTGCCGACGCGTTCCTTGACCTTCGCGACTCCAACAACAATAAGATATCATTAAGCGACTTTATCAGCGGTATTGCTCTTCCCGAGATTTCCATCGGCGTAAACAACTCTGCCACTATTTTCGTTGACATCAAACTCCCCAGCGCCGTCTACAACGACAGCGACTACATCGTATTCACCGAGATTATGAACAAGGTGAAGACCGATTACGGCTTTACCGAC
>ERZ795047.469-NODE-469-length-50571-cov-31.438871_pt1 | contig 50571 bp, 40 predicted proteins | sample MGYA00375131_ERZ795047 | MGnify/ENA primary metagenome ERZ795047 (study PRJEB30176, sample SAMN05720228) | activated sludge metagenome | isolation source: Anaerobic digester | place: Japan | collected 2015-05-20 ... | reverse complement strand
GCCGATAAAATAGAAGCACGTTACACCAAAGCCAAAGCCATGTTGGATAAACTACCCCAAAGTATTTTAGCCAAAGCATTTCGTGGCGAGCTGGTGGCACAAGACCCAAACGACGAGCCGGCAAGTGTATTGCTCGAAAGAATAAAAGCCGAGAAAGAGAAATTGGCAGCAGAAAAGAAACTCATACGGCAAGCGCAGGGCAAGGGCAAGAAAACAAAGGAATATTCAATTGAGGAAAAATCGGTAAAAATTGCTGCGGAGAAAAAGATTAATTATAAAAATAAAAAGAAATAATTGTGGATACATTTCAAAGTAAGTATTCAACATGGTTTTTGCCATTGACTCATAAGCAAAAGCAACAACATGAAACCCACATGTATTGCATACACAAACACGAATGAATATAAATATTTAGACATGTGGGTTCCATCAGACCTTTAAAAAATAAATTATATTCTCATGAAAGTGCAATTTGACTCTAACATACAAACAGACAAGAACCGCCAGTGCATAACACGGTATATAAAAAATTGGGCAGATAGTGCTAAATTTGAGGTGTTTAACTCGCATTTAACTTTGCGCGGTTTGACAGTTAATTGCTCCGAAATGCCCAACTTTTCATATACCGCAACCGTATGTAATACATGTGGGTTTCATTTTATTTGAAAATAGTGTTAAGAATTATTTTTCATTGACAGAAAAACAACTTCACAGCATATAAATTTGTGCAGGGAAAAACAGTATTAACTCCCTCATTCAACTTAATTTCCGACAGCAAAATTAAAACTGCTTTACTAACTTTTATTTTTTATCCACCAAATATCTTTCAGCTTCGATAGCTGCCTGACAGCCTGAACCGGCAGCCGACACGGCTTGTCGGTAATGAGGATCAGCAACATCACCAGCTGCAAAAACTCCTTCTACATTGGTTCGTGGTGTACCGGGAATAGTTTTGATATATCCGTTTTCGTCGGTTTCAATCCAGGGTTTAAATACTTCCGAATTGGGTTTGTGCCCGATAGCCAGAAAAAAACCGTCAATGGCGATGTGCACTTTTTCTTCGTCGGGTTGTCCGCGACGTTTCACCAAATCAGCCCCTTCCACCACTTTTTCGCCTGTCAATCCGAGTGTTTCGTGCTCAAAAAGGACTTCGATTTTCGGATGTTGCAAAACGCGTTCCTGCATTATTTTCGAAGCTCTGAGAAATGGCTTGCGCACAATCATATAGACTTTGGAAGCAATATTGGCTAAATAAAGAGCTTCCTCACAAGCTGTATCGCCACCTCCCACTACTGCTACCGGCCGATTTCTGTAAAAAAATCCATCGCACGTGGCACAGGCCGATACGCCCGAACCGGCATATTTCTGCTCGTCAGGCAATCCAAGATATTTTGCCGTAGCACCGGTTGCAATAATAATGCTTTGGGCTTCAATAATTTTTTCGTTATCGATGGTAACGCGATAGGGAGAAGCCGACAAATCGGTTGACGTAACCATTCCGAAGCGAATATCCGCACCAAAACGTTCAGCCTGTTTCTGCATTTTGTCCATCAACTCAGGTCCGGTAATTCCTTCGGGGAAACCCGGAAAATTTTCCACTTCGTTGGTTGTTGTCAACTGACCTCCCGGTTCCATACCCTGATAAAGTACGGGCGAAAGATTGGCCCTTGAAGCATAAATGGCAGCAGTGTAACCTGCCGGTCCCGATCCTATGATCAGGCATCGTATCTTTTCGTTAGTTGTCATTTCTTTTTGTAGTTTTTTAAAAATTTTTATCTCAAATCGTTGATATAGGCGTCTTTGTATTTTTTTGCATCAAACGTGAATATCTGTTCCGAAACTTTGGCATTTTTCTGAAACTGACTAAGCATCAGAACTGTTCTTGTTCCGTTTTTTTGAGATACTGTTATGGATTGCGGTATTCCGTCTGTCTTGAGAAATTGTACTTCAATTTCCGCAATATCTTCATTCTTTATCGATTTGGGTGTCAGCTGAATGCACCAATACTCCGAAGAAGTCTTGCAGAAACGGATATTGCACTTGTTCCGATAATTACCAAGAATTGCCATCGGATTGGTTTGAGCCAACTCCTGCTCTGACGGCTCGGTAATGGTAACTTCATTGCCTGATTTCTGGTAAGCCCATTGTGTCTTTCCGTCAAACCACACTTTCATTTCCTGCATCTCCAATACGAAACGGTTACCCTTTAAGGTAAATGTTCCGGAATTCGTGTACGAATTTACGCCGTTTTTTTCGATTACCGAAACGGTAAAGCGCGTAGTAATGGCACCGGTGCGTGCGGTATTCAAAAAACTGTCTATAATTCTTTGAGCTTCAGGATCATTCTGTGAAAGAGCGGGTTGTATCGAAATTATCGATAACAGCATAGAATAAATGAATGATTTTACCCAACGACTTGGGTTATGAAATGAAAACTGCATAATCAGAATTTTTTAGTGGTGATTTAAGTTGATTAAATCCGGAAATATCGACCGGAAAAAGTTAAAATTTTAAATTTGTTGATAATTAAAAAGATTATCTCAAGCTTTTTTGTTGAGCCATCAAAGTTGTTTCAAAATCTGTTCCAAATGATATTCGTCGGGAATAAGTACCTGACGAGCCTTGCTCCCTTCGTTTGGGCCGATAATGCCGGCAATTTCGAGCTGGTCGACAATTCTTCCGGCACGATTGTAGCCAATGGAAAATTTTCGCTGAATCAACGAAGTAGAGCCCTGCTGATTAGCAACGATAAGTCGGGCCGCTTCCTCGAAAAGTGGATCACGTTTGCTCAAGTCGGCAGACGCTACGCCCATTTCTCCTTCTGGTTTCACATATTCGGGCAAATAGAAAGCAGTAGGATAACTCTGCTGTTCGCTGATAAAATGAACGATATTTTCCACTTCCGGAGTATCGACAAAAGCACATTGAACACGTATCAGGTCGTTTCCCTGCGAAAACAGCATGTCGCCACGTCCAACCAGCTGATTGGCACCGGGAGCATCGAGAATGGTTCGCGAATCCATCATCGACGAAACGCGAAAAGCAACCCGCGCCGGGAAATTGGCTTTGATAATTCCGGTAATGATATTGACCGAAGGACGCTGTGTGGCAATAATCATATGAATGCCGACAGCACGAGCCAGCTGTGCAATTCGCGCAATGGGCATTTCAACTTCCTTCCCTGCCGTCATGATCAGATCGCCAAATTCGTCAATGATCACCACAATGTAGGGCAGGAAACGGTGTCCTTTCTCCGGATTCAAATGACGCAAAATAAACTTCTCGTTATATTCCTTTATGTTTCTGGCATGCGCCTTTTTCAGCAAATCGTAACGCATATCCATTTCTCCGCAAAGAGAATTCAGCGTTTCGACCACTTTGCTTGTATCGGTTATGATGGCTTCGCTGCCATCGGGCAGTTTTGCCAGAAAATGTTTTTCGATGCCGGCATAAATATTGAATTCCACTTTTTTGGGATCCACCAGCACCAGTTTCAGTTCGGAGGGATGTTTTTTGTAAAGCAACGATGTGATAATGGCATTCAGTCCTACCGATTTTCCCTGTCCGGTAGCTCCGGCTACGAGCAGGTGTGGCATTTTTACCAAATCGACCATGAAAATTTCGTTGGTAATGGTACGGCCGAAAGCAATGGGAAGTTCAAATTTCGATTCCTGAAATTTTTTAGAAGCAATGATGGAATGCATCGAAACAATTTGCGGATCGTTGTTGGGTACTTCTATTCCAATAGTGCCTTTGCCCGGAATGGGAGCAATAATACGAATACCGGTAGCGGCCAGGCTGAGCATAATGTCCGATTCGAGGTTTCGGATTTTGGAAATGCGCACTCCTGCTTTCGGTACAATTTCGTAGAGTGTAATGGTTGGCCCGACCGTTGCTTTGATGGTTTCTATTTCGATATCGAAATTCAGCAAGGTGTTGATAATGCGGTTTTTGTTGGCAATCTGTTCCGCCATGTCGATGGGCGTTTCGTTGTCGGTACCGTAAACTTTGAGCAAATCGAGCGTAGGGAAATGATAGTGCGACAAATCGAGTGTAGGGTCATATTTTCCCAATTTGGCAAGATTGTAATAGGGATCTTCCTGCAAACTTTCATTTTCTCCGTTGCCATCCAAATCCACCGGCTTGCTTTCTTCGTTGTTTTCGGGCGTTTCCACCTCAAAAGCCACTTTTTCGGTTTGCGATTCTTCCTGAGTTTTTGAGAATTCTTCGTACACTTCAGTCTCTATGCCTGATGAAATCCATTCTTCGGGAACAATTTCCGTACCCACTGCCACTGCCGGCTCTACGAGAGTTTCTTCAAAAGATGTATGGGATACATTTTTCTTTCCGAAAAGTTTTCGAAAGAAAGGAAGCGACGAGGCAGAAGCTATGACCAGATAAACGATAAAACTTCCCCCCATAAGCAGAAACGAACCCGATGCACCAATATAGGAAACCAGCCACTGTGCTGCATAATCGCCATGTCCGCCCGCCAACGAAAAAAACAAAACATCGGAAAAATAAGGCGAAAGCGTCAGTCCGAGCGTTACCGAAAGCCACACAAGCCAAAATGCACAGTGAAAAAATGCCTTCCAAACAGATTTTTCATGCGCTTTCATTAAGCGTAAAGCCACCCAAATGCCGAAAATCGGAATAAAGAAAGCTGATACGCCAAAACAACGATTGATGAGATGCTCGGCAGCAATGGCTCCGGTAACGGAAGTCCAGTTCTGAATTAAAGTTCGCTTATCATGCAACTCGCTCCACGACAAATCGATTTTGCTTTGGTCGGCTGCGCCCGTAAAAAAATAGGATACAAAAGCCAACATCAGGTACAACATTACCAGCAAAAGCATGAATCCGACTATGAAATGTGTACGTTCGTCGGTAAAAAAACTTGCAATTTTCTTACCAAAACCGCTGCCGGAAGATTTTTTCTCCGATTTCTTCTGAACTTTGCCGGAAGTCGTTCGTCCGCCGTTTTTCACTGGTTTTTTTGGTGCCATATTTTATGGTTTTTTGCAAACAATTGATAATTAGATATTTTATTTAACGTTTTTTGATTTGTTTTATTTTCGACAAAAAACATAACAACCTTATTTAGTTTGAGAAAATTTGAGATTTTGTTTGTTGTCGAAAAAATTCAATTTTTCATGATAATCTGCCTTCTTTTACTATCAAAAAAACTTGTCCATTAAAAATTTATTGAAAAAGATTTTATTCATGCAAATTTACAACATTTTAGTGGTTTGCGATGTTTTAAAATTTTGCAAAAACAAATTTTTTCTGAGCGAAATAATATGAGCAAGATACTTTTATCCACCCAAACTACATGAAATAAAGAAATTCCTTAAAATTGACTATCCTCGCCGCAAGCATCGAGGAATTCTTACGATTAAAACATTTTCATCTGTCTCAAGGAACCTGAATTTCATTCTCTACGAATAAAGTCTTTATTTTCTTTGCTGGATTTAAAATTTCAAAATTATCTCGTAAATTTGCATGAATATAGAGAATAATTTTTCCGACAAGTCATGCTGTTTTCTCAAGTTATCGGACAAGAAGAAGTAAAAAAGCGATTGATTCGCACGGTGAAGGAACAGAAAATTCCTCATGCCCAACTATTCTATGGACCTGAAGGGATTGGAAAACTTCCGTTGGCAATAGCCTATGCTCAATACATCTGTTGCGAACATCCGCTCGAAAACGATGCGTGTGGAGTTTGTCCGTCTTGTGTTCAATTCGGTAAACTGGCGCATCCCGACTTGCATTTTGTCTTCCCTATTATCAAATCGGAGAAAAAAAAATTACTGGTTTGTGATGATTTTATGGACAGTTTCAGGCAAATATTTGCAGAACGTATTTATTTCAGCCAAAACGACTGGTACCAGAAAATTTCCGGCGAAGCCAAGCAAGGAATGATTTATACCAGCGAGGGAGACGAAATTATTCGAAAAGTTAACCTGATGACTTATGAATCAAGGTACAAAGTTATGCTTATCTGGTTGCCCGAGAGGATGAACGACCAATGTGCCAATAAGCTTCTGAAGATACTGGAAGAACCGCCCGAAAACACCGTTTTTCTTTTGGTTTCAAATTCTCCCGAAGAAATTATTGCCACCATTTTATCTCGCACGCAACAGGTTAAAATTCCCCGCTTAAGCAATGAGGAAATTGCTGAAGCACTTGTTAGCCGTTATCAGATTTCTGAAAATGAAGCGGCCAATGCAGCTCAAATTTCGGAAGGAAGTTTTCTGAAAGCTTTGGCTCTGATAGACGAGAACAACGTGAACAGGGAAAATTTTGAACATTTTGTAAATATTATGCGTTTAGCATGGATAATTGGCAACAAAGGCGATTATGCATCATTGAAAAAAATCCGGCAATGGTCCGAAGAAATGGCTGCCGCATCAGTGGGCAGAGAAGGACAGAAAAAATTTTTGAGTTATGCACAACGCATGATTCGCGAAAATTTCATTTTCAATCTGCATCAGCCCGAACTGAATTTTATGACTTCGTTTGAAAAAGAATTTTCAGTCGGATTTGCTCCATTTATCAATGAAACCAATGCCGAAGACATGATGAATGAGTTTGCGTTAGCAGAACGGCACATCGAACAAAACGTCAATTCAAAAATGGTTTTTTTTGATTTGGCGTTGAAAATCACTAAATTGCTTAAAAAATAAAATTTATGAACAGACGGAAAACCTTTAAAGAAATAATCGATCAAAATAAAATCTTTTTTTCATTTGGGTCTTCCGGAAAATAAAATATTATCATTCAAAAATTATGGATTATCGATTAGATATAGGCGGTTACCAAATAAAAAAGAAAAGCTGTAACCGATGCGGCAATCTGAAACTTAGCGTTCACGACTGGATGGCCGATTTGCCGGAGTCGCAGAAAGAAACCGATTTTGTCGAAGTGCAGTTTAAAAACACCAGAAAAGGATACTATCTCAACAGTACCAAAATTCCTCTTGAGAAAGGGGACATAGTGGCAGTCGAATCATCACCGGGACACGACATTGGCGAAGTTACGCTAGTAGGGAAGCTGGTATTGCTGCAAATGAAAAAGAACAATGTTCATCCCGAAAAGATGGAAATCAGGCGAATTTATCGAAAAGCCAAAGATACCGACCTTCAAAAATATCAGGAAGCCAAAAACAGGGAACACGCTACCATGATTCAGGCCAGACAAATAGCCGAAAGGATGAACCTGAAAATGAAAATTGGAGATGTAGAATTTCAGGGCGATGGAAATAAGGCCATTTTTTACTACATCGCCGACGAACGGGTAGATTTCAGGGAACTGATAAAGGTATTTGCAGAAACTTTTCACGTGCGCATTGAAATGAAACAGATTGGTGCCCGTCAGGAAGCAGGGCGTATAGGAGGAATTGGCCCTTGTGGAAGGGAATTGTGCTGCGCTTCGTGGATGACCTGTTTCAATTCTGTTGCCACCAGTTCAGCCCGCTGCCAGGATATTTCGCTTAATCCACAAAAACTGGCCGGCCAATGCAGCAAATTAAAGTGCTGTATGAATTACGAACTGGATACCTACCAGGAAGCCATGAAAGAATTTCCATCCAAAGAAATTCAGCTCGAAACGCTTGACAATACTTATTATCATTTCAAAACAGATGTTTTCAAGGGACAAATAACCTATTCCACTGCTCAAAATTTTGGTGCCAACATTATCACTATTTCAGTTCAAAGAGCTAAAGAAGTGATTGCCATGAACAAAAAAGGCCAGAAACCGGAAAAACTTGAGGAAATTTCGGAGGAAACATCACAACCTCGAGTAGTACAGGATTTTGAAAATGTTGTAGGTCAGGAAAGTGTTACCCGTTTCGACGAGCGAAAACGGAAAAATCCACGCTTCAAAAATAAAAACAAAAAACAGAAAAATAATTCCGACTCAAACGGACAAACTGCCTCCGAAAATAAAATTGCAAAACCCGTCAAAAAAAATGAACAAAACAAAGAAAATAACAACAACAAGTAAATTTGTTTTGCTTTTGTCCATCACCTGTTTGATGGTTTCCTGCAACCGAAATGATGTTTATTTGCAGTATCGTTCACTGCCCACAAAAGGTTGGAACAAAGATTCGGTGCTGACTTTCGATGTCCCCATTACTGACACAACCTCTCTTTATAATGTTTACGTCAATATCCGTCATCGAGGCGAATATCCGTATCAGAATCTTTGGTTTTTCCTTCGTCAAGCTACTCCTTTGATGGACACCTTGCAAAAAGACACCATTGAATGCTATCTTGCAGATCAGCGTGGAAAATGGCTCGGGTCGGGAGTTGGTTCCGTTTATGAAATGTCGATTCTTTATCGTCAAAAAGTTAGTTTTCCTCGTGCGGGAATTTATCGATACCAAATTATTCAAGGGATGCGAGATTCCATCCTTGCCGGCATTAACGATGTGGGTATTAAAATCGAAAAAGTCAAGTAACAAGAAATTTCGGTACCGTGAGTAAAAACAAACTGGCAAAATTTGCCGAAATGGAAACTTTTCCACATGTTTTTCAGTTTCCTGCCAAGATGCTGAGGAACGAGCATTCAAATTTCGAAATGCAGGGGAAATGGAACGAGAAATTTTTTGGCAATTCAAATCCCATTGTTGTCGAATTGGGATGCGGTAAAGGAGAATATACCGTCGGCTTGGCTGAAATTTTTCCTGAAAAAAACTTTATTGGCGTCGATATTAAGGGAGCACGTATGTGGACGGGAGCTAAATATTCGTTTGAAAAGAAAATCCCAAATGTAGCTTTTTTGCGTACACGCATTGAAATGCTCCATTACTTTTTTGGAGAGAATGAAGTCAGTGAAATATGGTTGACTTTCCCCGATCCACAAATGAAAAAAATCACCAAAAGACTTACTTCATCCCGATTTCTGAAACTGTATAGCCGTTTCACTGTCGAAAATGCTTTGATTCATTTGAAAACTGACAGCAATTTTTTGTTTACCTATACGATGGAACTGTTGAAATTGAACCATTTCCCTATAGAATTTTCAACCGACAATTTATATGAAATTGCCAGTGATCATCCTATACTCAGCATCAAAACCTTTTATGAACAACAGTGGATCGAAAGAGGAATCCCCATAAAATATATCGAATTCAAACTCGAAAAAAGAATCGAAATTCTCGAACCCGAAGTAGAAATCGAGCACGATCAATATAAAAGTTTTGGAAGAAGGCCAAAACATGAAACAACTAAAAATTAAAAATTTTAGAACATTAAAATAATGAATCTATATCCTAAATTAATTCTGGAAACCCTTTCACACGTACGTTATCCGGGCAAAGGTCAGGATATTGTATCTTTGGGTATGGTGCAGGATAATATCCGCATTGAAGGAAACAAAGTAAGCTTTTCTCTGATTTTTGAAAAGCCCAACGATCCGTTTGTAAAATCGCTTGTTAAAGCAGCTGAACAAGCTGTGTTGACTTATGTGGGAAAAGAAGTGGACATAAAAGGGAACATAACAGCAGTTTTCAAAAAAGAAATTCCAACAGCCAAAGAAAACTCCATTCTTCCGGGAGTAAGTAATATTATTGCCGTTTTTTCAGGCAAGGGAGGTGTGGGAAAATCTACCATTGCTGCAAATCTTGCCGTAGCGCTTGCTTCGCTCGGATACAGGGTTGGACTTCTCGATGCCGATATTCACGGGCCTTCCGTTCCCAAAATGTTTGGATTGGAAGATGCACGGCCTTTTTTGGAAGAAGTTGACGGGAAAGAACTGATTGTTCCTATCGAAAAATACGGCATTAAACTTCTGTCCATCGGCTTTTTTGTCGATCCCGACAATGCTTTGGTATGGCGTGGTTCAATGGCAAGTAATGCCCTCAAACAGCTTATCACCGACGCACATTGGGGCGAGCTGGATTATTTTATCATGGATTTGCCGCCCGGAACCGGCGATATTCATCTCACACTGGTACAAACAATGGGCATTACGGGAGCAATTGTGGTAACAACGCCACAAGAGGTAGCTTTGGCCGATGCCAGAAAAGGCATCAATATGTTTACCAACGAAAAAGTGAACGTTCCGGTACTTGGCTTGGTAGAAAATATGGCATGGTTCACGCCTGCAGAACTTCCGGAAAACAAATACTATATTTTCGGAAAAGAAGGAGGAAAACGACTGGCTGAAGAATTCAACATCCCGTTGCTCGGACAAATTCCGATAGTACAAAGCATTCGGGAATCGGGCGATGCCGGGAAACCGATTGCAACAGAAGAAGACAGCATTTTATCGGTTTCTTTTCGACAACTGGCTGAAAATGTAGTAGCTGCTGTCGAACAAAGAAATAAAATTATGGAGAAAACCAAAAAGGTGGAAATCAATCATCCCCGTAAGTAATACAGAAAATGGCGTTAACAAGATAAAGCATAACTTCATTAGTTTTCACTTTAGGGCTTGTTTCTCTTTAAAATAAAAAGACTTATCTTTGCCTCAGAAAACTTTTTACAATTGCATATACATGAAAAAGTCTTTAAAACCCGTATTTATTTTGACCGGGATCTTGTATTTTTATCTTCCTCTTTCCGCCCAGACATACAGAATCGAAGCAGGCTATTTGAATCAGGTGCGCAGTGGTTCAGGGTTAAGCTCCACTTATTTTGATGGTGCACAAGTAGGTGTATCATCCGACTTTGCCCTGAAAAACAATTTCAGTTATTCTGTAGGTGGCTATTATTCATTTCTATATTCCTTCAAGGAACAGCTTTTTCCACACGATACGTATGTTCGCTATACCACATACTCACATTCATTGGATATTCCGGTCAGACTTAACTACACCTTGACCATAAAAAAGGTAAAATTGTTTGCCTATGCCGGACCAAATTTTAATATCGGATTATATCAGCCCCAAAAAACCGTTTCTACATTAACACCCGAACTTACCGAACTTGTTCAGGAATTTCAACACGTTACCATTCCTAACGATACTACCCGTTCCGAATTGTATAACGATAACGTATTGAGAAGGTTGAATATTCAACTGGGAGCCGGAGGCGGTATTCAGTGGAGAAAATATCGTTTAAAGAGTGGTTACGATTTTGGATTGCTCGATTTGTACAAAGCCAAAACTGCAAGTCTTCACCAAAGTGGGTGGTTTGTTTCCTTAGGTTACGAATTTTAGTTAATCTACTGTTTGCAAATAAATTAGGTTAAATTTAAAATCAGCTTTTTTACTTGTAAAAACTTCTTTATTACACGTTGGTATATTTTTTGTTTTTGGTTCTTAACTAAAATTCAGTTATCAACTTAAAATCAAAAAGTATGAAAAGAGTTAAGTTTTTTGTTTTCACAGCAATTTTGTTTGCTGCTGTTACGCTCAATGCGCAAAGTTTCGGATTGGAAGCCGGTTATGGAAATTCTTCTACTTTTGTAGGAGAAGGCGATACGCTCAACACATTAAATGGATTTCATATTGGGCCAACAGCCGAATTGCAGATTCAAGGGCCACTGAGTTTGCAGTATGGATTGTTCTACAATTTTTTAACCAGCAGCAAAACCTACGAAAATTCATTGGTCGATACCAAAATCTCCACCACCTTTCATTCGATAGATATTCCGGTTCGATTAGCGTTTACCGTTCCTGCAGGCAATAATGTTGGGGTATTTATTTTTGGTGGACCAAGTTTTAATGTCGGTATCAGCAAGAAATCGACAGGAAAGGTTACCAGTAGTTTAGGTACGATAGAAACAACAATTGATTATTACAAAACTGACGACGAAGGCAACAGCCGGCAATCGCGTTTTGATATTCAAATGGGTGTAGGAGCCGGTATAAAAGTTAATGGCGTTCAACTTCGAGTGGGCTACGACTGGGGATTGCTGGATACCAACAACAGTGAAAACTACACTTTGACTCGCGACGAATTCAAGGCTTCAATAGGATTTGATCTCTAAACTGCGAGAAAAATAAATTTTCTACATTCTATAAAAAGGCTTAACTCTATGAATGAGTTTGGCCTTTTTTGTTAAAATGATTTGAATGTTTCCATTCATTCAGAGGATTATCACTATTTTTGTGATGAATTAGCGTAAAAATTTTTATTTTACTTCATGCAATTATACGATATATTTCTACAACACCCTATTATTACTACCGATAGCAGAAACTGTCCGGAAAATTCTCTTTTTTTCGCATTGAAAGGTGAAAATTTCGATGCCAATGCTTTTGCTCATTCAGCGTTGGAAAAAGGTTGTGCTTTCGCTGTGGTTGACGAAAAAGAATATGCTGTTGACAATCGTTTTATATTGGTTGATGATGTACTGAAAACACTTCAGCAACTGGCACACTTTCACCGTCAACAAATGGATATTCCCGTTCTGGGAATAACCGGCACAAACGGGAAAACCACTACAAAAGAGCTTATTACTGCAGTGTTGAGAGAAAAGTTCAATATCCTTTCTACGCAGGGAAATCTGAACAATCATATTGGTGTGCCATTGACTTTATTGCAATTGAAGCCCGAACATCAGTTGGTAGTTATTGAAATGGGAGCCAATCATCCCGGTGAGATTGATCAATTATGCCAAATCGCGGCTCCGAATTATGGGCTGATAACGAATGTCGGAAAAGCACACTTGGAAGGTTTTGGGTCCTTTGAAGGCGTCATGCGCACAAAAGGCGAATTGTATGACTATGTTTTTCGGCATGGCAAAAAAATTTTTATCGACAAAAATAATAATTTCCTCCGTGAAATGGCTTTCAGTGCAGGTTTTTCGACGAGTGAGAGAATTATTGAATATGGTTTGAACATTCCCAATAAAGAGCCGGCTGCAATTTCGGGAGAAATTTTGGAAAATTCCGTTTTTCTTAAAATGAATTGTCATACACCCGAAGGCACTTTTATTGTTGAAACACGATTGATTGGCGCATACAACGCTGAAAATATTTTGGCTGCCATAGCTGTAGGTTCATTCTTTGGTGTAGAAAACAATGCCATACAACGAGGCATTGAAAATTATATTCCACAGAATAATCGGTCGCAACTGACCATCACGCAAAAAAACAAATTGATTGTGGATGCTTACAACGCAAATCCTTCGAGCATGAGCGCTGCCATAAAGAATTTTGCTCGGATGGAAGGAGAACCCAAGACGCTGATTATTGGCGACATGCTCGAACTCGGTAAACAAAGCGAAGAAGAACATCGGAATATTATTCTACTTCTTCAACAAAATGGTTTTAAAAACGTTTTGCTCGTTGGATCTCAGTTTCAAAAGGTCAACGACAACTATCGGACTTTTCAAAACGTGGAAGATTTAATCAAATATTTGGAATCAAGCCCGTTGCAAGGACAAAATATTCTTATTAAGGGTTCCAGAGGAATACATCTGGAAAAAGTTTTGCCATTTTTATAAGTTTATTTCATTTAATGAATTTCTATCATTTAACAACTTAATTATGTCTATCTGAATGAAGAAGAATAATTTGATTCTTATTGTACTGTCGGTTGTCGTTTTGCTGTTAATCGGTACAGTAATTTTTTTCGTACAAGTAAACAAACAAAAAGATGCTGAAATGTCTGAAGTAGTGGAAATGATGAATTTTGAAAAGGAACAGCTGGAAAAAGATTATTCAGACCTTGCATTGGAATACGACACTTATTCGTCAACCATTCGGAATGATTCGTTGGTGCAACTGCTTCAGAATGAAAAGATGAAAGTGCAGCAGCTTTTACAGGAGCTTAGAATAACAAAAGCAACCAACGCCCGGAGAATTGCGGAATTAAGAAATGAATTGGCCACTTTGCGGACAGTGATGGCCCAGTACGTTCATCAAATCGATTCGTTGAGTGCAGCCAACAAAGTATTGCGCGTAGAAAACGTGGAAGTGAAACGTAAATACGAAGCTGCTAGCGAAACAGTGAAACAGTTATCCAAAGAAAAAGAAAATCTGACAGAAGTGGTAACTCGTGCTTCAATGCTGGAAATATCAAATTTCAGCATGACTCCTTTGAACAGCAAAAATCGGAAAACAGGCAGATATTCACAAATAACCACTTTACAGTTTAATTATACCATTCAAAAGAACATTACCTGTCCGCCGGGAATGAAAACGCTTTATTTGCGTCTGACCAGGCCCGATGGTGAAGTAATGACAAAAGATCCAGATGACGTTTTTCTCTACGAAAACAAATATATTGCCTATTCGGCAAAAAAAGATTTTGAATATGCCGGTGAAGCATTGAGCGACGTAATTTATTGGAAAGTAGATGAAATTCTTCAAGTAGGAACATATCGTGCCGATTTTTTTGTGGATGGTTTCAGAATTGGAAGTTTCACTTTTGAGATCAAAAAGTAAGCGGTTCTAAAACTTTTGTCATGAAACCAGCCAGAAAATTCCATTTCGATGCCTCTAAAATTGCTTTTGATGAAGTTCATCGAAAAAAAATCGACTTCAATATGTCGCGTTATGACTTGGCTGTGGAAACAGGCATGAAACGCTACAAAGATGTAGAAGCCGCCAAAAACCAGGCTGCTGCGATAAAACATGAAGTTCTTTCGCATCTCGACGAATACCTGTTGCAGTTTGAAAAAAACATTTCTTCTCATGGCGCCGAAGTTCTTTGGGCACGCAACAGCGAAGAAGCAATCGTTTATGTGGAAAAAATTCTGGTTGAAAACGATGCCCGCCTGCTGGTGAAAAGCAAATCGATGACTACGGAAGAAATCGAACTGAATGCTGCTGCAGCAAAATTGGGCTGTGAATCTGTGGAAACGGATTTGGGTGAATTTATTGTTCAAACGGCAGGAGAAAAGCCTTATCATATCGTTACACCTGCCATGCACAAATCAAAAAGTGAAATTGCCGATTTGTTTCACGAGAAATTCGATACCCCATCCGACAGTACTCCAGAACAATTATCGGATTTCGTTCGTCGTCTGCTCCGAAAAAAATTCACGCAAGCCGAGATAGGAGTTACCGGCGCCAATTTTCTCATTGCCGATATGGGTGGAATTTCGGTTACCGAAAATGAAGGTAATGCCTTAATGAGTACTTCTTTCCCGAAAATTCACATTGTTTTTGCCGGTATCGAAAAAATAATTCCGAAGATGGAACAATTGGGACTTTTTTATCCGTTGCTTGCCGTTCATGGTACGGGTCAACAAATGACGGCCTACAATACGATTTTTACAGGCCCACGTCAAACGGGAGAAACAGATGGCCCTGAAAAAATGTATGTAATTTTGCTCGATAATGGGAGAATTGGTATTTTTGCAGACGATGAGGCTTATCAATCATTGGCATGTATTCGCTGCGGCGCTTGTCTGAATGGCTGTCCGGTGTACAGAACCATTGGCGGTTACACGTACAACACCACTTACAGTGGGCCAATTGGCTCGGCCATTTCTCCGTTTTTAAAGGGATTTCGCGATTTTTACCACCTGAGCTATGCTTCAACACTTTGTGGAAAATGTGCAGAAGTTTGCCCGGTAAAAATTCCGCTTCCCGACATTTTGTTGGCAAATAGGAGAAAAGCGGTAGACCAACATCTTTCATCGGCGCTGGAGACCGCAGCAATGAAAGGATTTCGTCTGATTGCCTCGAAACGAAAAGGATTTGACTTTTTCCCTGCGGGAATGAAAAATTCAGCTTTTTATCCCTTAAATTTTTGGGGATGGGGACCCGAAAGAACTGTTCCGAAATTTGCAAAAAAATCGTTTTCACAGCTCTACAGAAAAAACAACAAATAATTTAATTTATTCATTATCAAATATATGCAAGGAGGAAAAATATAAAACATTTTGTTAAAAAAAAATGTTGAATCCAATTTTTCTTACCAAAAAACGTAAAAATAATCGACTTATGAAACCAAAGAGTTTCTTTCTTTTTATTTCGACCCTACTGATTTTTTCTTTCGCAGGATGTAAAGAAAATAATTATGAAGATTGGAAAATCGTGAACGACCAGTGGATGTTGAAACATCAATCCGATTCGGGATTTGTGGTTACATCCAGTGGACTTTGCTATCAAATCATTCATCAGAGCGTGGGAAGAAAGCCAAATGCAAGTAGTTGGATCACGGCAAACTACAAAGGATATTTAATTGATGGAACATTGATCGAAAAAGGAACGTACGACTACTATCTTTCGAGTTCCATCAGTGGTTGGCAAGAAGGAATTACCAAAATGAGGGATGGTTCAACTTTCATTTTTTACATTCCCAGCTCACTTGGTTATGGAAAAGAGGGGTCGGGTTCAAAAATTCCCCCATATTCTGCATTGATTTATGAGGTAACCCTCGTTTCTTCCTATTATTGAAACACAAATTTATTCAAGAAATCAGGAAATGAAAAAAATTTTCATTCTTTTGCTGACAAGCTTTGCAATATGTTCCATTTGGAGTCAAACCTACACCGTTGAAACGATTCCCAATCCAAAAAAACTGAATCGTTTTGCCTTTGTCAGTAATCCTGATGGTATTTTGAACCCCGAAACCGAAAGTCAAATCAACAATTTGCTCGATTCATTAGAAAAAAAGACAGGTGCCGAAGTTGCAATCGTTTTAGTCAATTCTATTGGCAATGAAGATATTAAATCATTTGCCGAGCAACTCTTCAATTCTTGGAAAATAGGAAAAGAAAAGGAAGACAACGGTTTACTCGTACTTTTCGTAATGGATCAACGGAAAGTTACTTTTGAAGTCGGTTATGGACTGGAAGGGATTCTTCCTGATGCTATCTGTAAACGTATTCAAATTGAAAGCATGATTCCCGAATTTAAAAAGGGAAATTATGATGCAGGCATACTGGCCGGCGTTCAACGTATCTATGCCACTATTTTGAAAGAACCCGTTCAAGTTGAAAAAACAGCTCCTGTAAATTGGAAAGAAATTTTGCCGCTTGCATTGGGTTTTTATCTTATATGGTTGGTATTAACTTGGTTGTGGATGGGTAACGCTATGAATAAAGTGAAGATAAATCCGCGACTCAACAGTAATATGGCACGCTACATTGCTGCAAAAAATGAAAGAAACGGCATTGTCAGCGTTATGGCAATATTTTTACCTATTGCCGCATTTATCGCTATTCTTGTCTTATCGCAAGCTATTTATCTGCTTTTGCTCCTTCCTCTTCCTTTCATGACAATTCCTCCACTGATATATGCCAATTACAGGCTTCAAAAAATCAGAAAAGAACCTTTTCCCTGCAGTGTTTGTGGGGGACAAATGCACTTTGTTCCGGAAAAAGAAGAAGATGTTTACCTGAAACTTTCCCAACAATTTGAAGAACAACTTCATGCTGTCGATTACGATGTATTTGTTTGCGACAATTGTAAAAATGAAGCCATTTTTACTATCGATAGGCCCAGCGCTTACTCGGAATGTCCAAAATGTGGAACCAAAGCTTTTATTCTGAAAGACAAAAAACTTACTATGGCCCCTACCTATTTCAATGCCGGAACAGAAAGGCTTACCTATCGTTGTGAATTTTGCGGCTACGAAGAAAACAAAAACCGGCGTATTCCGCGACTTACCCGAGCCAACAGTACCTTTATCGGAGGAGCAGCAGCCGGCAGTATTTTCAGTGGAAGCGGAGGTTTTGGTGGTGGAAGTTTTGGTGGCGGCATGTCGGGAGGCGGAGGCGCAACCAGCGGTTGGTAAAATAAGACATTTTTAAATTCTTCAATTTCAAAAACTATAACAATTTCTATTTTAATCAATCTTACTAAAACACTTTTTTCAATGAATTACACATTTTCTAAATAAAAAAATTATGAAAAAAAACACCATTATCATTGTTATCGCCGCTCTGGCACTGTTTTTTTTATGGGGAGTTTCCCGTTACAACAAATTGGTTTCGGCGGAAGAAGCTGTTTCGAGCCAATGGGGAAATGTTGAAAATCAATATCAACGACGTGCCGATTTAATTCCAAATCTGGTAGCAACCGTCAAAGGGTATGCTGCACACGAAAGTCAAACTTTGGAAGCCGTAACGGCAGCTCGTGCCAAAGCCACTCAAGTTACTGTGGATCCAGCCTCGCTTACGCCGGAAAAATTGCAGGAATTTCAGGCTGCTCAGGGAGAATTGAGCACCGCACTGGGAAGATTGCTGATGATTACCGAAAATTATCCTGATTTGAAAGCCAATCAGAATTTCATAGAATTGCAAGCACAACTGGAAGGGACAGAAAATCGAATTGCAGTGGAACGTAATCGTTTTAACGAAATAGCAAAAAACTATAATGCTACCATTCGACGTTTTCCAACTTCCCTCATAGCAGCAATGTTCGGTTTCGAGAAAAAGCCATATTTTGAAGCACAGGAAGGAAGCGAAAAAGCTCCGGAAGTGAAGTTTTAATAGAGAATTTTTTTGAACTGATGAAAAGCAAAGAAAAATCTTTTCTCTGATTTTCGAAAATAATAAAGACCAAAATTAAAATTCAAACAAGAGGAGTAAAAAGTCAGCTTTCGATGATTTTTTTACTCCTCTTTTATCTATTTTTCTGTGAAATAATGAAATAATTCGTTCAGAAAAAACTCTTTTACCAACCCAATTCGGCCTTTACATAGATATTTCTTCCCGGTTCCAGACGTAATACTCCACGTGTTGTGGAAAGATGATTGTAGTAGGCTTTATCAAAAATATTCTCTGCACCGGCAAAAAAACGAACATAATTTCTGTTGATTCTGAATTTTTCTGTATGTAAATCGGCATTAAAAATTAAATGGCCATTCGTCGGATTTTCACCCGGAGCAACTTTTCCTTGTTTTGCTGCCCACAAAGCTGAAACAGAGGCATCAAAAAGTTCTTTTTGATGGTAGTTCACCGAAAACAATCCATGCATAGGTGGTATTTGTGGAAGAAAAGTATCCTTGTCAATATTTCTTCCCTGTGTGTAGGACAAATTAGCCAACACGGAAAACACAGGATTTATTTTCCATTGCAGTTCCATTTCTCCTCCTAAAAAGAGTGCCTTGTCGATATTTGTATTGATCAGTGCCTCTCTTTGCGTAACTTTTCCCTTCTCGTCCTGATAAGTGTAAGTTCCATGCTGCTCGGCAATCAAATCAAAGAGGTAGTTGGCAAAAAGATCGGTTTTTATATAAAAATGATCTTCCGACAAAGTATAGCTGAAGTTTGAAAAAAAGCCTTTTTCGGGCTTTAGGTCAGGATTCCCAACACGCAAGGTTCCGGCTTGATCGATATATTTGAATAATTCTTCCAAAGAAGGCGCCCTATAGGAATTGGAAACAGAAAGTGCCAACATTTGACGACGTGTGGGATGATAAATCAAATCGATATGGGCAGAATAGGAAAATTCATTTTTTTCATCGGCTTTGAAAAGCAAACTTCTGGGAATATCTTCATAAATTCGCATGGATGGATTTTCAGGAAAATAAGAATATTTGTACACCGGCTGGAAAGCGCTGTCGTTGGTGGTTTTCATGTAATCCAACCTTATTCCGGCATCCAACATCCAGTAACGTGGCGAAAATTCCCAACTGTATTGTGCAAAAATTCCCATATCTTGAACTTGTGCATTGGGTGTGGGTTGTTCTCCAAAAACGTTTATTTGTGTTCCTGAATTAACTTTTTTGATGCGTGATGTTTTGGCGTCCCTCAACCATCCTTCAGTTCCTAATGTCAGTTTGTGGTATGCAGTAAATTCCCAGTCGCCCACAGCTTTGATGCCTGAAGTATTATTATTGCTGGAAGGAAAAATCGCTGTAGATGTATTGACAATATTTTCTACGTCTCTGCTGATATTTTGCGTATAAGCTTTAAGGCGAAGTTGTTTTAAATAATCGGTTATTTCGTAAAAAACATATTCTGCATCAAATAAATTTCTTTGTACGTTTTTGTATCGAACTGTTGCCGTTGGTGGAAAAGCGCTACCGCCAGGCAATCCGACATTCCATGCTTCAAAATGCTGATAATTAACCAATAATTCCTGATTGGCGACCGACGACATGCCGGCTTGCATTCCCCAGGAAGCATCGTTAAACTGACTGTTTGGAATTTTTCCTTCAGGTGTACGCATATTATCCGCAGTACGATAACTTCCGTTCAACGACAAATACCACTGGCGATTGGTTAACTGCAATTTTGCGTGGTTGCTCCAAAGTTGATTGGAAGAATTAAAGGACGAATGAATATTTCCCTGACTTTCCAAAAAAGGAGTAAATGCTGGACGCTCAATCACAAAATTCACCACTCCGCCCATAGCTCCCGTGCCGTATAAAACAGAGCCGGCTCCTTTGATCACTTCTATTCTTTCCAAAGCATTCATATCCACTGTGGACAATGCTGCCGCAATATCGGTTGCGGTTAACAATCGATCTTCGTCTACCAGAAAAAGAAGTCTTTGTTCGGACAAACCTCTGATATTAACTGAAGTAGCCCAAATTCCATCGCGGGACATGAAAATGCCGGTTTCTCTTTGCAACGCATCGGCAGGGGTGGTAAAAGAACTATTCAGAAGTGATGTTTTACTTACCAACGAAAGTGGAAAAGTCAATCTACCAGAAGAAATGCCATATACAACTACTTCCTTTATGTTTTTTTCAGGAATAGAATCGAAAGCATCAAGCTCGATCTGATCTGATGAAAAAAGCAAAGAATCATTTTTTAGTGAAATTATATTTGCTTGTTCTCCTGAAGCATGGCATAAAAGTTCCCCGCCAAAAACGGAAAACAACAACAGGAAAGTAAAATTTTTCATACTTTTTTCAGTAAAGATAACGAACCTTCGCAAAGTTACAAGATTAAATTTAATTATAACACTAACTTGACGCAATTTTTAAGTTGAAAATAAGCAAAACTTTAATCAATGAAAAAATATTAAAATCATTCTCTTTGCTGTGAAACGATAATTGCTATATTTTTAATTCACGGGAAGGAATGACAAATTTAAAAAAATATTGTACATTTGAAACTTCTACTTTTGACTCAATACCCAAGATAAGGGTCGAATTTGTACAAAATAAAAATTTATTGAGAAATAAATATTGAAATGGTTTGGGAACATAATTTGGTTGTTTTTGTGCAGATTAACTATTGCTATAGAACAGGTCACGGCAAACAATGTACTTCTATTACCATTTATTTTTTACAGCATTACAGTGAGATATACATTTATCTATAAATCAACATGATCTGAAATTTTTATTTTATGAAGAAAATTTTTTTCAACGTTTTTGTTAGCTTTTTTGTGCTCAACCTTGTCGCTCAAACTCCTGTCGATAATTTTATTCATCATCCTTTGTTGAAGAATGCCAATGTAAGCCTTCTGATACGCGAAACGGGAAAAGGGAAAGTGGTGGGACGTTACAATGCCAACAAAAGCATTATTCCGGCTTCTACTTTAAAACTGGTTACTACAGCTTCGGCTCTCGAATTGCTGGGCCCGAATTTCAGATTTCAAACGAAACTGCAGATTTCCGGCAATGTAACCAAAGAACATGTTTTACAGGGGAATCTAATTATTAAAGGTGCAGGTGACCCCACACTGGGTTCGGAATTTTTGGGAGAAAAAAATTTTCTTGACCAATGGGTGTTGGCTATAAAACAAGCAGGAATCAGTAAAATTGAAGGAAAAATTATAGCCGATGCCAGTATTTACAACCAAGAAGGAGTCAGTCCTTTCTGGATATGGGAAGATATTGGAAATTATTATGCTCCTTCCATTTTCGGAATTTCTTATCTCGACAATACTTTTCGTTTGGTTTTACGTTCCGGACCGATTGGGACCACGCCTGCCATTATCCGCACTCTTCCCGATTTGCCGGACTTGGTGATAGAAAATTATTTAAAAAGTTCAAAGATTACGTTCGACAGTGCCTATTTTTGCGGTATGCCCAATTCCAATTTGCGTCGGCTTTATGGCGAAATTCCAGCCAACAGAGCAGAATTTGTAGTAAAAGGTGATATTCCCAATCCGGTTTTGCTTTTGGCAAAGCAGTTTTCCGATAAGTTGATCCAGAGTGGCATTACAGTTAATAATCCTCCTGTTGCCGAATTTTCAACGCCTTTTGATGGGCAAGTTGTTTATACGCATTTTTCTCCTCCACTGAGAGATATTATCAAGCAAACCAACGAAAGAAGCAATAATCATTATGCAGAATGTCTTTTTCGTTATTTGGGACTTGGTGAAGGTGTTCCCGTTACCGGCAGAGGCGGAGTTAAAACCATACGTAATTTGTGGAAATTGAAAGGACTTCCCGTAGATCAGCTCTTTATGTGCGACGGTTCAGGACTTTCGCCCATGAATGCTGTTTCAGCTCAGTTTATTACCGAGTTGCTGGATTACATGTATTCCAAAAGTGCTTTCAGTAAAGATTTTTTCAATTCTTTACCCATTGCTGGGAAAACAGGAACTCTTGTTTCGTTTTTGGCCGGTACGCCATTGGAAGGGAAAGTTTTTGCCAAAAGTGGAAGCATTGAAAAAGTGAAATGTTATGCCGGTTATGTAAAAAACGAAGGAAAAACCTATACTTTTGTCGTCATGGTAAACAATGCGCAGGGAACTTCAAGAGCGGTAACCAAAAAAATCGAAGAACTGTTGCTGTCGGTTTTCAAATAAATTGTTTTGCATGCTCACGGAAAATGTTTTTTATATTCCTCAAACGATATCGACCAATGTGTTGTGCTGGAAAATGTTTAAAGAAAGAGATATTCCGGAAGGATTGGTTGTGGTTGCAGATTATCAGACAGCAGGGAAAGGACAGGCAGGAAATTCTTGGGAATCGGCTCGCGGAAAGAATCTGCTTTTCAGCATAGTACTGTACCCGCATCATATTCCTATTGAAGAGCAGTTTCTGATTTCGCAAGCGGTGAGTGTGGGAATAAAAAATGTCTTGGACACAGTTTCGGACGATATTACCATCAAATGGCCCAACGATATGTATTGGAAAGATAGCAAGCTGGCCGGAATACTGATCGAAACTTCCCTTTTTCGGGGCAAAATATCAAAAGCTGTAATAGGTGTAGGCTTGAATGTCAATCAGACCGAATTTTTCAGCGACGCACCCCATCCGATTTCTCTGAAACAAATTGCCGGCAAAAGTTTTAATCGGAAAAAGTTGCTGCATCGAATTGTTGCGTCAATTTTGGAGGTGTACGGGCAGTGGGAATCCGAAAAAATCAGAAGTGTTTATGCCCAATCCTTGTATCGCAAAAATGGCTACCATTTTTATCAGGCGGGGACAGAAATATTTCGGGCCAAAATCAGCCGCATTTATCCGGATGGCGCTTTGGAACTCGAAACCGAAAAAGGAACCTCAGCCAAATATTATTTTAAGGAAGTAAAATTTCTTTGATTGCGTTTTTTCAAAATTGGACTTACAGGTGTAAAAAAGTAAGCTGAGATTTTCAGAGAGTAACTTTCAGATAAATCATAGCCCAAACCAGTGCACAGGGGCTCAAAATTTATGAAAAGTAGTGAGAATTGCCACTCGCAAGTTGGAGGGAAAAGCAGATGGGAAAGCGATTTCGGAAATGGTAAAAAAAAAATTGCTTTCTTGAGAAAAATTACATTTTAGAAACATATTCAGCGAAAGTTTCGCTCGAAAATTCACAAAAAAAATTGCTATCGGCTTGGACAGATTTTTATCTGAACTGCAACCGATAGCAATTTTTTACATCTACCACAGAAAAGATACTACTTCTCCGGGTTTAAAAGTATAAACAAAAGAACTGTTTCCACACTGAATACCTATGGTTTGCGGAGTTGTGCCATAATAAACGGCCAGATAGGCAAAACTGTTATCAGGATTGCGAAAAGCCACGCCTTTTAAAATATCCTGATTTGAAACGAGTCGGACAGCTCCTGGTTGTACCACTTTCCCATAATGACCAATGGCATAAAATTCAGCATTTTTTTCGATTCTTCCATCCGAAGTAACGCGTACTACGCCCCAACAATTTTGGCAACCGAAATTTTTTGGTCCGTCGTTTTCGTCCAAAGCCAAATTCCAGAGGAGAACGTTTTTACTCCAGCAGTTCATGGCTCCGGCAAACAATTCTCCAACATACCAACGAACGTTTTGATCAAAGTCGGGAGCCCAACCTCCACCCGATTGTTCGGTGAAATAAATATTTTTATCGGGATGTGCTTCATGAACTTTACAAAGCGCAGATATTTCTCCTTTATAAAGATGAAATCCTGAACCATCTACAAATTTCTTTGTATCGGGATCATTTAAAATACTTATCGGATAGTCCGGGTTGTCGCAATTGTGATCGAAAAGAATGATTTTGGTCTGAATTCCTTTTTTCTGCATTTTGGGGCCCAGAAAATAACGGATAAAAATCTGTTGTTCCTTTGCCGTCATATCCATACAAGGATAAGCTGCAGTTCCGTATTCCGGTTCGTTCTGCACCGTAAGCGCATGAATGGTTATCCCATGTTGTCGATAAGCCTCAATGTATTTGATCAAATATTCGGCATACACATCGTAGCAATCGGGACGCAATTTGCCGCCAACCATACTTCCGGAAGTTTTCATCCATCCGGGAGGGCTCCAGGGTGATGCCAAAATTTGCAAGTTTGGATTGATGGCCAAAATTTCCTTCAGCATGGGAATTACATCTTTTTCATCTTCCTGAATATTAAAATTACTTAACGAAAAATCTTCCGTTTCGCTGTAACTGAAAAGATTAAAGGCAAAGTCGGAAGCACCAATGCAAAGCCGCGTATAATTGATGCCGATACCTGCAGGAGTAAAAAGCACCTTAAACAATGAATCCCTTCTTTGGGCTGTCAGATTGTGATGGAAAACATAAGCTGAAGAATGGGTGAGGGCAGCTCCAACACCTTCAACCGATTGACAGGTTTGATCGGGAAAAATTTCAACCTTGTTTTTAATTTCTACAGGTTTAGAATTCAACTTCATGCTCTTTTTTACCAATAAAGCTTTGGTATCGGGCAGCGATGACCAAACAGTTACTTTCCCTGCCGAAATGCAATTGGTAACAATGGCAAAGGCCATTAAAAAAAATAAAGCTCTTATTTTCATGGATAAACTTTTTTATTTAACAAAAAAAAATAATTTCTCGATAAAAAATCAGAATTTGAATGATACAACCGATTCATCTACTTGCTGATAGTAAAATTTTCGGGTTCCACAGCGAACATTATATTTCCGAGATGACCCGCTTCTGTTCAAAATGACCACCACTTTGCTGCCATCGGCATTCATAAAGGAAGATATGGTCATGCCGGAAGGTAAATTGTAACAGGAATTATTTACACGTACAGCTCCCAAACGTACCACTTTAGCAAAATGTCCCAGCAAATAATACTCCTCGTTGCGAATGTAAGTCTCATTTTCGTTGATAGTTACCACACCTCTGCAATCCTGACAGCCACCCCAAGTTGTGGTAGTTGGTCCATGTTGAGGATTTAAAGCGAGATTCCACATAAGAAAATTTTTAGAGCCACGATTGACCGTAGCCATAAGGAAATCTTTCATGTAATAAAACATGTTTCCCATGCGGGTATCCGTATTCCATCCTCCACCCGAGATTTCGGTAAAATAAGTTTCTTTATCGGGGTAAAGTGCAGTTACCTGATCGATGGCCGAAGCATTTCCTCCGTATCCATGCCAGCCGGTACCATTTACATATTGTCGGGTAACCGGATCATTTAGAATATTGATAGGGTAATAGGACATATCGAAATTATGATCCCAAATCACAATTTTCGTTTGAATGCCGTTGGCAATAAACTTAGGACCCAAATAATCGCGAATAATTTTGTTTTGTTCCTGCCAAAGCATTTTCATGGTCGGATATCCTCCTGTTTCGTACATAGGCTCGTTTTGAATGGTCAGCGCATCAATATGAATGCCTTCCTGTTCAAAAACCTGAACATAACGAACAAAATATTCTGCAAAGTCATTGTAAACTTCTTCACCTTTCAAACTTCCGCCATACATGCTGTTATTACTTTTCATCCATGCCGGCGCACTCCACGGACTGGCCAGAATTTTCATCGATGGATTAATTTCAAGAATTTCTTTCAATACCGGCAAAAGTTCATTTCGGTCTATTTCGGGAATATCGAATTTATTAATATCTGGACTGTCGCAATAACTGTATGTCCCTATAGAAAAATCGGAAGAACCAATTGTTATTCGCAAATAATTGATACCGATTCCTTTTTCAGGGTCGAACAGATCGTCCAAAAGTTTTTTCCTGTTTTGGGGACTCATTTGATGTATTAAATGTGCTGAAGACCCGGTCAAAGCTGCTCCAAAACCATCAATATATTGATAAGTTGTTGTAGTATCGATGACAATGGTAAAATCGGCAAAGTCTCTGGAAAAATTAATCGGTGTCATTTTTTTTAACAGACAAGATTCATTGCCGGTGGTCAACCATACACTTACATCCCCTACCGAATCCTGAGGTGTAGGAGTAGGAACCGGTTCATCTCCCGAATGCTTACATCCCGTAGAAAAAATAAAAACCCAAAGAAGAAATAAAAATACGAATATGCTTTTTTTGTTCATCTCAAATAAAATTATCCATCCCGCAAAAAAGTTGTTTGCGGGATGGATGTAAATAATTAATCACTTATTTTTTGAAAGTTAGCCGTCTTATTGTTCACATCAATGGTAAGTCGATAAATCCCGGGTTTATCCTTAAACGCATCGGTTCCGGCAAAATTACCTTGATCGCTTTCAGTTGGAGCAAACAGCAACCCATTGACATTTAATGTGTAAGTGCGGGCATCTTCTTCTCCGCCCCACATTCTTTGATGGAAGAATTTCACACTGAACTTCAATCTCCAGGGTTCTGCTGCAGTATCGTCAATTTGATGAAGTGCATAGAATGTTGCCTGATAAACGCCATCGGAAACTTTTCTGCAGAACTGATATTCGAGCGGCGTGTTCCAATTCCAAGAAGAAGTTTTTATATGTGGCGTTCGAGCTGGGCCAAAACCTACCCCACAAAGCCACATGGCATCGGGATATACGGCATCGGGCTGTTCAACAAATACAAAATTGAGTCTGGGCAAATAATAAACCGTATAAATGCCGGTTTCGCCCAGGAATTTTGCCGTATTCGAGCCTGTAACCTCAAAGAAATCCGGAGCCAGATTATTGGCAAGATTTGTCGTTTGAATACCGCTGATGGTCATTTCGGTGCCTTTTCCAAGATACATTTTTTTCGTTTTCCAGTCTTCTTTGGTAGTAACATTCAAGTAATCTGTCGACGAAAGCGAAACAGTTCCGAAAGTACTGATATCCATTGCTGTAGCCGGTTGCAGCTTGTCGCCTTCTCCTTTAACAGTAAAGTTGAACAGATCAACCGTAATTTTCTTGTAACCTATCAAAGTTGCATCAGACAGAGTAATGGGACTTCCATTAATATCGATCAATCCAATTCCATTTCCTACTTTGCCGAATACCAAACCTGTCCAATCGATGCTTATTCCATATTTCAATTTGGTAGCCAGTCGGAAAGAAACAGTATTTTCCAGACTTAAATTGTCAGCCGTATAAATATAATTTTGAGCATCGGTCAATTTCATTTTGACAGGCGATTTAAGTGGAACAACCAAATAAAGATCCGTAATAGTAGGGCGTTTGGCTATGGTATTTACGTAAATGCTATCCGTTTTGGTTCCTTCCACATTAATGGAAGTCAAATGAATTTCCACTTCTGCATTATCGGGCATACGCGCCACAAAAGGAATTCCGTAACGTTGTTGATAGGTTGCCTGATTCCCTTTTGTTCTGATCGTTTCGGAAGCAATGAGTTCGTCGTTTACAACCACTTTTATTTCGAGCGTAGATAATGGAGTCAGAGGATCGGAAACGCCTACATATAACGTGATGGAATCGCCATAAACAATATTGGTTTCCGGTACGCTAATGCTGTCAAAAACGGGTTTGGAGGCAGGATAATGCACTCTCAGTTCTTCTTGCTGGCAAGATGTTGCGAATAACCCCAGCAGTCCGAATATTGTTAGTTTGATTATATTTTTCATTTGAATAGAATTTTAATTATTAATAACCCGGATTTTGTACCAAATTTGGATTCTGATCTATAATATCCTGAGGAATAGGGAGTTTATATGAGTATTTATCGTAAGGATAACGGAGCGCAGGGCGACCTGAATCTCTTGAAGGAAGCGTATTCAAAACTTCTTCCACTTTCTCCAATCTTACCAAGTCAAACCAGCGTTGTCCTTCGAAAGCCAATTCAAGACGACGTTCATTCAGATAAGCACTCAACAACGCATTTTTGTCATTTGTTACAGAAGCAGGCAAGGGAGCAAGCCCTGCGCGGTTTCGAATTTTATCATTTATAATTGAAGCGGCACCACTCAAGTCTCCGGTTTGAATTAACGCTTCAGCTTTCAATAACAGAATATCGGCATAACGAATTTTAATAATGCTGTTATAGGCCGAACGGGTTTTGTACATAAATGGATAATTGTTGGAAGGATAATAAATATTCCAACTGCAAGAATACCAAACCACACTTTCGTTATAACGTTTTATGTCGCCGGCAGCCTGAAAAGCATTGATCAAATCGCGAGAAGGAGTTATCCATTTAGCCCAATCGAACCAGAAATTCCAGTTGTCAAGCGAACGGCCAAACATCCATGTTACCCAATTCCCTGATCCAACAGGATACTGGATTTCAAGAATGGCTTCCGATGTGTTTCTTTTTTTTGCATCAATGGCAAAATTGTTTTCGCCCGGAGGTGCAGAAGGATTTTGAAGTTGCACACCCCACAAATCGCTGAAGTCGGAAACCAATTCAAAACCATCGGCTGCAACAGAATCGGCATAAGCGATAACTTTATTGTAATCACGCAATGGTTTCTCGGCATACACTTTTGCCAAAAGGGCTCTTGCCACCGATTTGGTAAGTAGGGTTTTATTGCTCGGATCATTGTTGGGTGCATATCGTACTGCTTCCAACAAATCTTCTTCTATCTGTCTATAAACATCAATTTCTTCACTTTGCTGAGGAAAATACGCAGGATAAACTTCTTCGATATTATCGGCCGTTATGTCTTTTCCTACAGTAGTTATAAGAGGCACTCTACCCCAAATTCTGACCATATCGAAGTAAACCAGTGAGCGAAAAATAAGTCCTTCGGCACGAATTTGTTTAGCTTCTGCTTCCGTCAAGGAAGGATCTTTCAACTCGTCAATGCCTTGAATAAGTCGATTGGCTTGGGCAATATTATCCATGTGTCCATTCCAATCACGTTTAAGATTTGGATTAGATCCTTCAATAGAATTTATTTCAAAAGGTGTTGTTTCCGCATTTGGGGATCCGGCGTAAGCATTATCGGAATGAGATTCTGCCAACAACAACATATCAAGATACCAATGTTCCTGACCGTCTTTCAGTCGCTGATAAAGTACCTGTCGTTGATTCAGAACGGCAGCCTTATCTTTTAAAATCACTTGACTGGCTGCAGATGTGGTATCAATTCCTTCAGTAATATCCGAATAGGTATCAATGGGGTTATAATCGAGCGAGCATGATGCTGCAACAAATACCACAGCGGAAATCAGTATATATTTTATTATTTTCATAGTAATAAATTTTTTAGAATTCAATATTAAAACCAAAAACAAAGGATTTTGCTTGAGGATATGTTCCCCAGTCAATTCCCTGAACAGCGTTTGAATTACCCCACTCATTGACTTCAGGATCCATACCTAAATATTTTGTAAAAGTCAATAAATTGGAAGCAGTTATATAAGGTTGTAACCGAGAGATTCCCGATTTTTTCAAAAATGGAGCCGTTACATTATAGGATAATGTCAAATCTTTCAATCTTAAATAACTTCCATCTTCTACAAAATAGGACGAAGGTTGAAGATTGAAGTTGGCTTTGGGAATGGTGGTTATCATACCCGGACGTCTCCATCGATCCAGAACACGCGTCGATTGGTTCTTTAAATCATACATTCCTTCCGTTTCTATTCTTGAAGCATTGAAAATATCGTTTCCATAAGTTCCTTGCAAGAAAATACTAAGACTGAAACCTTTCCACGTGAATGTATTGGTAAATCCATAAATAAAATCAGGATTGGGATCTCCAATAAAAGTTCGGTCAGACGCAGTTATTTTATTGTCTCCATTGATATCTCTATAGATAAGTTCCCCCGTTTCTGAATCTACCCCATCGCTAATGTAACCGTAGAAACCGCCAAGAGAACGTCCTTCCTGATTGCGTACAATCTGAATCCCATGAAAAGCATCGGAAGTAGCAGCGTCATAATAAATCTTTGTTAAATCAAGCTTTACCAGTTTATTCCGATTGAGCGAAAATTCCAAATCTGAAGTCCACTTGAAATTTTTATTCGTGATATTGATTGAGTTTACGGAAAGTTCAAAACCTGTATTGCGCATTAATCCGCCATTACGCTGAATACTTGTTACATTGGCCCCCGAAGGCAAAGTAATGTTGAGCAACATATCGGTGGTCTTTTTGTAATAATAATCCATAATAATATTCAACCTGCTCTTAAATGCGGTAAAATCAATACCCACATTTGACTGAGTTGTAGTTTCCCAAGTCAAGTCTGTAGTCCGCAAATTGCTGGCAGTAATGATTGGTAAAATATTTTCCTGACCGGTTATCCACCATTGTTGACGGGTAACGGAATATCTCTGCAAATAGGCATAATCGCCGAGCCCGAGTTGATTACCCGTTTGTCCCCAACCACCACGTATTTTGAGGTCGTCGAGCCAATTGAGCCCCTGCATAAATTCTTCGGACGATATACGCCATGCAGCCGAAAAAGAAGGAAAATATCCCCATCGATGATCGGGATGTAAACGAGAAGAACCATCAGCCCTGAAATTGGCAGTAATTAAATACTTACTGTTGTAATTGTACGAAACACGTCCAAAGTAAGACATAATTCCCCATGTAGAGCCCCCGGTTCCCGTATTATTCCACGATATTTTGTTGGCAACATTAAGCGTTTTTATTTTGTTGTTTCTATAATGAGAACCATTTATCCAACTATTGGTGTACTTTGAATCAGTCCAAGACGAACCCATCATCAATTCAATATTATTCTTATCAAACGATTTCTGGTAATTAAAAATATTATCCCATGTCAGAACCGTATTCATATTTCTATTGTCCCATGCGCTTCCATATTCGTCAATACCTGTAACGTGTATCACAGGACTAAAACCCGTTTGTAACCCATGCCTTCTGTCGAGCGTAAAAGTTGACTTGAAATTCATTCCTTTCATAAAAGTTATCATGGCATTACCTGAAGCTATTAATCGGTTTTCACGCGTAATATCGTCTTTCCCGTTTTCCATTGCTTCTACGGGATTGGTAATGTTCTGACCATAAAAACTACGATTATAATATCCTGTTTCAGGATTGATAACCGGTAAACTTGTTGGAAGATTAATTAAAGCCAACACTACTCCGCCTCGATTTGAACCAGCACCGGTAGTTATGCCATTGTTGGAATTATCTGAATACGATATATTGGAACCAATACTCAGCCATTTTCTTATCTCATTGGTCATATTTGCTCTGAAAGAGTAACGCTTAAAAAAAGATGCAGGGAAAATACCTTTCTCATCAAGGTAGCCGGCAGAAAGAAAATAACTCGTTTTTTCAGTACTATTTGAGAAAGAAAGCTGATAACTTTGTTGCAACCCGGTGCGGTAAACTTCATCATACCAATTGGTTATATCATCGGAACTCATTTGAGAAGACGAACCCGGGCGAACCTCTTCCATTAAATCCTTATAATCAGCGGCATTAAGAGATTCTATCTTATTAGTAACATTTTTGGCTGTCAATTGGGCATTAAACGCAATTTTCGACTCACCCGACTTGCCTTGTTTTGTAGTAATAATAACAACTCCATTTGCTGCACGAGAGCCATAAATAGCTGCCGAAGAAGCATCTTTAAGTATATTGATATTCTCGATATCATTGGGTGAAAGGAAATTAATATTATCAACCGGCACTCCATCTACAACGTATAATGGGTCACTATTCCCATTAAAAGAAGTCGTTCCACGTACTCTTATCACCGTTTCTCCTCCCGGCGCTCCATTAGGTTGAATTACCTGAACCCCTGCAGCTTTTCCCTGAATTGCCTGACCTGCCGAAACGATGGGTCGAACATTAAAATCTTCAGCAGAAACGGTCGATACTGCCGTAGTTAAATCTTTTTTCTTTTGCGTTCCATATCCCACTACTACAACTTCAGAAAGAATTTTAATGTCTTCTTTCAGCACTACATTGATGTTTTTTGAATTTCCCACTTTAATTTCCTGCGGAACCATTCCAATATAGCTAACTACCAGCACATCATTGCTGGATGCCTCGATGGTGAACTTCCCTTCGTAATTGGTAACGGTTCCCGTAGTAGTCCCCTTGATCAAAACAGTTGCACCAATAACGGGCTCGTTATTGCTGTCGACAACAACTCCTGTAATCGTTGTTTTTTGCGCCGACAATGCCAGCGGCATAACAATAATCACCAGTAAGGGCAACCATCTTTTTAAAAATCGCGTAACATACCGAGACACGATTTTTTTTCCGGAATTTTTCTTTACATTTTCCATTGATTGATAAATTAGTTGGTTAATTTGTTGATTGATAATTTATTGTTTTTTTGAGATTGCCTATTTTAATTTCAAATTCTCCCGGTTCAATTGTCCATTGGTTATCCGTGTTAACAAAAGCCAAGTCATTGGCCGACAGAGTAAATTTAACCGTTTTCGTTTCATTGGGTTTCAAATTGATTTTTTCAAACCGTCGCAATCTTCTCATATCCGGTGTTATACTGGCTATTACATCACTGGTAAACAAAAGTACCGTTTCCTTTCCTTCTCTGGTTCCAGTATTGGTAACGTCCACGCTGACTTCAATTAATTCGTTGGGATAAAGAACCGAAGAGGAAATTTTCAAATTGCTGTAGGCAAATGTAGTGTAACTAAGTCCGAATCCAAACTCATACTGTGGATTATAATCCGATTCATATTTATAAGCTCCTTCGGAAGGTTTTTGTTCTTCCGAAAATTTATGATAATAGTTCACTATCGAATTAGGATAAGCCGGATAAGTATATGGAAGCTTTCCCGAAGGATTGACATCTCCAAAAAGAATATCGGCCAATGCATCGCCTCCGTAATTGCCCGGAAGATAAGTTTGTACAATGGCATTCATTTTGGATTCAATAGCACTGAAGCAACGCGGACGCCCTTCATTCAAAACCAAAATAATAGGTTTATTGACTGCCGAAAGCGATTTGGCCAATTTGATTTGCAGTTCGCTCAAATTCAAATCGTTTAAATCTCCCGGCTTTTCCGCATAAGAATTTTCCCCTAAACAAAGTACAATGGCATCTACCTTACGAGCCGCAGCAACTGCTTTTTGCAAACCGTTTTCTTTCTCTTCAAAATATTGACCCGTTTCCACATAACTTACGCCCGGCTCATAAAGGACGTTCTTTTCGCCAATTTTTTGCTGTACAGCTTCCAAAATAGTATGGTATTGAGCAGCATAACGTTCGGTTTTTTCACCTTGCCACGAATAACTCCATCCTCCATTTAAACTTCTCATGCTGTTGGCATTGGGACCGGTTACCAATATCTTGATATTTTTGTTCAACGGAAGAATATTGTTTTTGTTCTTCAGCAACGTAATGGCATCAGCGGCAGCCTTGTAAGCCAATTTTTCATGCTTGTCGGAACCAAAGTCGGGATAATTGCTCAAATTTGTAACAGGATTTTCAAATAAACCGAGTTTGAATTTTAACTTTAAAATTCGACGAACGGCATCATCTATCCTGCTTTCTTTAACTTTTCCCTCCTTCACAAGCGCTGTCAAATCCTTGCAAAACTGTTCGTAATCGTAAGGAACCATCGACATATCTATGCCTGCGTTGATAGCCAAAGCAATGGCTTCCTTATTGTTTTTTGCAATTTTATCCCTTTTTTCGAGATTGATAATGTCCATCCAGTCGCTTACCACAACACCCTGAAATCCAAGTTCTTCTTTAAGCAGTTTGGTAATGATATTGTAATTGGCATGAACCGAAACTCCATTAATAATTCCTGAATTGATCATGACCGATTCTACTCCTTCATCGATGGCAGCTTTAAAGGAAGGCAAATGATATTCTCTGAGAATATGATCGGGAATATAGGCGGGCGTGCGATCCTTCCCCGAAAAAGGAACCGAATAACCTAAAAAATGTTTGGCACAGGCAGCTACTTTTTCTGCATGCCCAATGCTATCGGTAATTCCTTCATAACCTCTTATTGCTTGCCTTCCCATAACCGAAGCCAAATAAGGATCTTCTCCAAATCCTTCATATTGTCGTGAGAATCGAGGATCAGCCCCTAAGTCGAGCACAGGAGAAAAATTCCACGCAATGCCTGAAGCTCGTGTTTCATAAGCTGTAACTTTTGCCATATTATAGGCATTTCCCGGGTTAAAAGTGGCGGCTATGGCAATCTGTTGCGGGAAAAGAGTAGCTCCGGAGGTGTAAGTTACCCCGTGAATAGCATCTATTCCGTAAATTACCGGTATTCGCAGAGTTGTTTTAGTTGTTGCTGTTTTCTGAATTTGGTCAATAATACTATTCCATTGAAGCGCACTCAAAGCGTAATTGTTTGTGGTATTGATTACGGAGCCGACGTGATAATCGACTATGGCTTTATGCAACCTCACCGAATCAATGGCAAAAGGTATTTTGCTTTCAAAAACGGTAGCTCCGTTGCCAATAGCATCCAAAGTTATCTGAGCCATCTGCCCGACTTTTTCCTCAATAGTCATTTTGGAAAGCAATTCTTCAACACGATCGCTGACGGATTCCTGAGCACTAATAGCAGAAAAAATCGGAATGAAGAATAAAAGGAGGTAAAACAGATTTAACCTTTTGTTTTTCATGATATTAATAGTTTTAAAAAAATAATTGATTAAATTTTTATGTAGCTAAAACAAATTTTCAAGGACAAATATAGAGGCTAAAATTTTATTCTCCAAATAAAAATGTGTTTTTTTTACACTAAGTACAAAAATTTTTTTTTGAAACCGTGATTTTCAATTTTTTGAGAAAAAATTTTTTAGCGAAAAATATCTTTTTTTCTTAACTTTGTCGGGTTAAAAATTATATTGTTTTTATCATGCCCGAATTTGAAAACGTTTTAGAGAATAGAGAGTTCCAAACTCTGCCAAGCGTTTCGGTTGATTGTGTTATTTTCGGTTACGAAGGCAATTTACTGAAAGTACTGGTGCGAAGGGAATATGTTCCATTTGAAGGAAATATTCTCATCGAATGGAAATTGCCCGGCAACCACGTCCGTCGAAACGAGCAAATAGATGCAACCGCTTCTCGTATTTTGAAAGAGCAAACCGGGCTTGAAAATATTTTCATGAAACAGTTTATGGTTTTTAGTGATCCTGACCGCCTCAAGCGACGCGAAAGAGATTACGAATGGGTAAAACCGCGCTTGCAGGATGACAGAGTTTTAACGGTTGGATTTTATTCGCTGGTAAATATTCATGATGTGGACAATAGCAAACTGCTTGAAGAAGCAAAATGGGAAAATGCTTATGAAATTCGGGAATTGATGTTTGATCACAATGACATTTTTAACGAAGCTTTGAAAAAATTACGTTACGATTTGCTGCACGAACCACTAATATTTGAACTTTTGCCCGAAAAATTTACACTGACTCAAATGCAAAAAGTTTATGAAGCAATTTTTGACACAACATACGATAAACGCAATTTCAGACGCAAGGTCAACAAAATGCCTTATCTGATTCAAACGGACGAATTGCAAAGCGGAGTTTCCCACAAACCGGCCAGGTATTATACCTTCGATCGGGAAATTTATGAAAATACCCGCAGTGAACGTTTCGACTTCAGAATGTAAACTCTTTGCATGTTCATTTTGCAGTCATTCAGTTAACTTTTAGCTCTCAACCTATAAAATTTTTTGATGATGAACGCTACCAATCATTCTTACGACTGGAAAGAGGCTGCCCTAAATGCTGCCCGCACCCTTCAACTGGTCGACGATAAAGCAATTTCCGAAACCTTACTTGCCCTTGCCGATGAGATAGCTATCGGTTCGGAAAAAATTTTAAAAGCAAATGCAGAAGACCTCGCCGCTATGGAAAAGGCATATCCTATGTACGATCGGCTTCTGCTCAACGAACAGCGGCTTCAAAATATAGCGGCAGATATTCGAAATGTTGCCGGTCTTCCTAGTCCTTTGGGAAAAACATTGATGGAAACTGTTCGCCCAAATGGCATGAAAATTTCAAAAATTACCGTTCCGTTTGGCGTGATTGGTATTGTTTACGAAGCTCGTCCCAATGTAACTTTTGATGTTTTTTCACTCTGTCTGAAATCGGGAAATTCCTGCGTACTGAAAGGTGGCAGTGATGCATACCATTCCAATGCTGCCATTGTCAGCCTGATTCGTGAAGTTCTAAATCGTTTTGGTCTAAATCCGGATATCATTACCTTGTTGCCATCTGGGCACGAAGCCACAGCTGATTTGCTCAATGCAACGGGATATGTAGATTTAGTTATTCCACGTGGAGGAAAAGGATTAATCGACTTTGTACGGACACACTCAAAAATTCCGGTAATTGAAACCGGAGCCGGCATTTGTCATACTTATTTTGATGAATTTGGCAATACAGAAAAAGGCAGCAAAATAATTCTCAATGCTAAAACCCGACGAGTAAGTGTCTGCAATGCGCTCGATTGTTTGATTATTCACGAAAAGCGATTGAGCGACCTCCCAGCGTTATGTAAAAAACTGGCAGAAAAAAATGTAGTTATATATGCAGACGCCAAAGCCTATACTTTTCTTGTAGGAAAATATCCCGTGCATTTGCTTCAAAAAGCTACACAAGAAAGTTTCGGCACCGAGTTCCTTGACTACAAAATGGCCATCAAAACTGTTGAGTCCCTTCAGGAAGCCATTCAACACATCAACTGTTATGGCTCAAAACACAGTGAATGTATTGTCAGCGAAAACGAAGCAAATATTGCCTTATTCGATGCAATGATCGATGCAGCCTGCATTTATACCAATGTTTCTACCGCTTTTACCGATGGCGCTCAGTTCGGATTGGGTGCTGAAATAGGCATCAGTACGCAGAAAATGCACGCTCGCGGTCCAATGGCGTTAAACGAACTTTGTACCTACAAATGGATCATCAAAGGGAATGGGCAAGTAAGAGAATAAATTTTTAAAAAAATTAATCAAAAAGAAAATTTATGTTCCTGAAATGTATTTATTTCATGTTCTTATAATTATCTTTGTCAAAATATTTAAAAGTTAATTTACAATAACAATCTAAAAAAATGAAAAAGTACATTTATCTTGCATTCCTTTGCTCATTTACCTTGATAAGCTGCGATGAAAACAAAGAACCGGCAGTAACCTTGAAAAACGAAATTAAAGTAAAAGTCTTCAGCACAGACACATGGGATCCTACCACAAACAAAATGGACACGGTTGTCGGCGCAACTGTCAATTTAATATCGGACTCTGGAACATCTTCTGTAATTACAGATAATAAAGGAATTGCAACTTTTTCTAATGTTACAGAAGATGACTATATAATTGTGGCTAAGAAAGATAATTTGTGCAATCTGATCAATACTTCTTTGGAAGGAGACATGACTATTGGAAATTTGATTATTGGTGTTTATACTTCTGAAAAAGACATTGAACAATCAGCATTTTACGCAAATGCAAGAGTGGGAGGAAATAAACTTGCCGATGCCAATGGAGATGGATTGATTAACAATCTCGATAAAGTGCGAGGTCAATCTTCGGAATTTGAATATCAATATAAAGATTTGAATGGAGATGGAACAATTGATGCGAAAGATTTATCTAACGGCAATCTGATCCAAATCGATCATCAAGTTGAAGAAACAATTTTTATAGGAAAATAAAAGTAATCTTCGGCAGCCTTCTGACAAAAAGGCACTAAGATTTAAACGCGTAAAGCAATCTCTCTTTTTTATTCGATGCAATGATCGATGCAGCCTGCATTTATACCAATGTTTCTACCGCTTTTACCGATGGCGCTCAGTTCGGATTGGGTGCTGAAATAGGCATCAGTACGCAGAAAATGCACGCTCGCGGTCCAATGGCGTTAAACGAACTTTGTACCTACAAATGGATCATCAAAGGGAATGGGCAAGTAAGAGAATAAAAATATCCGGAAGAGTGAAATTACATTAACTTCCTAATTTATTTGATTGCAAAATAACATATAACGGAAAAAGTTTAATCACATGGTTATTTTCATAAATGTACCTTCTCTTACTTGTAAAAATTAATCGAGTAAAAAGGACAACGAAAAAGCTATCCTCCTATTGAATTTTCTCTTTGTTTTTTCCTAAAAATTTATTTTGTCAAAAAAAAATCATCCTGTTCGTCTGTGGTTTCAGAAGACTTTCCATGTGATTCAGCATAAGGTTCTTCAGGTTGCTGAAGACGAATAAATTTCATTACATCTTGCAGTCCCTCAAGAAATTTTTCAAAATCCTGACGGTAAAGAAAAATTTTATGTTTCTCGAATGATACCTGAGCATCCTCATCACTGCCAAGAACCTTTTTTTTGCTTTCGGTAATGGCCAAAAAAAAGTTGTCGTTTTTGTTTTTCTTAACATCAAGGTAGTAGATTCTCTTTCCAGCTTTTATGGCTCGTGAATAAACAATTTCGTTGGGTTGTTTATTCAAATCTTCTTTTCTTGTTACGTCTTCCATAATTTTCAACCTCTCTTTTTAAATTAAAACACTGTATTTCAAATAACTATAAAAATTTATAATAAAATTTTATAGTTGAAGTCAATTTTCTCCAAATTTCAGTATTTTTTTTTAATTATTCAAATAAATTTCTCATTTTCTCTAAATAGGGACATATTTTGGTTTTTTTCTGAAATAGTTGATCGATTTTTTGCTGCAGAGCAAAAGTTGAGGGAACAAAAAAAATACTTATCTTTGTGCGTTATTTATAAGCGTCCACTGATTTTATGATTAATCGTATTTTAATTCGGATTAAGATTGTTCAAGTTTTATATTCTTTTTACAAAAACGACGAAAAATCGTTCACTGTAGCTGAAAAAGAACTTTTTCACAGTATTGAAAAAACCTACGATCTTTATTTTCATCTGCTACAGTTGGCTGTAGAAATCACACGGTTTGCCAATTTACGCATAGATGCCCGAAAGAACAAATTGCGTCCTTCACCCGAAGATTTGAATCCCAACATGCGTTTTGTTGAAAATAGTTTTGTAGAACAATTATCTACAAACAAGCAGTTTACCAAATATTTGACTGAACGCGGACTATCCTGGTCGGATTATCCGGAAGTAATAAAAAGGCTTTACGAGCAGATTACGGCATCCGATTTTTATGCCGAGTACATGAATGCTCCCTTTGTTGATTATGAAGTTGACAAAAATCTCTGGAAAAAAATTTATAAAAAAATTATTCTTCAAAGTGAAGAATTGGACAGCTCGCTGGAAGAACAAAATATTTACTGGATAAACGACATAGAATTGGTTGTCAGTTTTATCATTAAAACCATTAAAAAGTTTCAACTTTCGGCAGGTGCTCAGCAGGAACTTTTACCCATGTTTAGAGACGAAGAAGATGTATCGTTTGCTGCCAAACTTTTAAAAAATGCCATCAGCAATTGTGATGAGTACAGGGCGCTGATCGACAAACATACCAAAAACTGGGAATTGGACAGGATTGCCTTTATGGATATCATTATTATGCAGGCTGCATTAGCTGAATTGATGGAATTTCCTACTATTCCTGTAAATGTTACTCTAAATGAATTTATTGAAATTGCAAAAATTTACAGTACCGAAAAAAGTGGTACTTTTATCAATGGTATTTTGGATAATATTGTTGGACAATTAAAAAAAGAAAATAAACTAATAAAAGTGGTAATGTTTAATGAAAACAAAAAATAATACTTATATTTGCAACTCATTAAAAAAGAAACACTTTACCATATCAAATATTAAATAACAAATAAATTATAGATCTATGAATTTAACAGCAATTTTATTGCAGGCAACTCCTGCAGCCAACGGAACAGGCGGAGGATATACCGGAATTTTAATGATGATTTTAATTTTTGTGGTGTTTTACTTCTTCCTGATTCGCCCACAGACTAAACGCCAAAAAGAAATCAAGAAACAGCGCGAATCGATGAAAGTAGGTGATCACGTGGTTACTTCAGGTGGCATTTACGGAAAAATCAAGGAAGTAAAGGACAATACAATGATAATCGAAATAGCTGAAAATGTTCGTATCAAAGTAGATAAAAATTCCGTGTTCCTAAGTCCTGAAGATATTCAATCGCAAGCAAAATAAGAGGGTATTATGGCTGACAACAGCTTAAAAAAAATACTCAAACATTACTTCAAAAAGATAAAAACATTCTTTCTGTCAAAAGATATTTTTATCTTTTTGCTTTTTTTTGTGTTTTCGGCAGGACTTTGGTTTGTAAATGCTTTGGGAAAAGAACGTGAAAGAATTATTTCAATTCCATTGAACTATACCGGCATTCCCCAACATATAGCTATCGTTAACAATCCACCCAAATCTTTGTCAGTAAAAATTAAGGATGAAGGGATGCACCTTTTGCAATATCGGCAAAAGAGATTGAAGCCCCTTGACATTTATTTTTCTCAAATTTTTTACGAGAAAGGAAAAATTTTGATCACTCCCGATCAAATCAGTAACTATCTTTTACGCTATCTTCAGCCTACTACGCTGGTGCTCGAAACCAAACCCGACTCTATTGTTGTGGAATACGAAAAGCTTAGTCAGAAGTTGTTGCCTGTAGAATGCAAAATCAAATATTCTTTGGCACAACAATACATGATAGTCGATAAAATTCTTCTTCAACCAAGCAAAATAACCGTTTTTGGGACTGCGCAGCAGATCAACAGCTTGAAAACGTTAAAAACAGAGCCTCTTCTTCTTTCAAATCTCAATGATACTGTAAATACAATTTGTCGACTTCAACCCATTCATGGGGTTCGTTTTACAACGGAAGCCATTCAGGTTTTTATCCCGATAGAAAAGTTTACCGAAAAAAAAGTCCGTTTGCCTATCCAAGTATTGAATGTACCAAATTATATAACAATACGTACTTTCCCTACTCAAGTGGAAGCTACTTTTAATATCGCCTTAAGCAGGTTCAGTTCCTTTGATCCTGCCCAAATTCAATTGGCTGTAGATTATCATCAAATTAAAGAGTCAGCTTCCGACAAATTACAGGTTTTTGTCATTGATCATCCATCATATGTCCAAAATATTCGACTTTCTCCTCAGCAAGTAGAGTTTTTGGTTGAAAAATTTTAATATTTTTTTATTTTCATGTTTTTATCATCGTAAATTTACTTTTCTTAACCACTTAAATCGAAATTTATGATTCAACGCATTCAAACTTTTTATTTGTTTTTGGTGCTAATTCTTTCTTCCGTTACTCTTTTTTCGCCTGTTGCAGTGCTCTTTAACAAGGAATCTGCCACACTTTACGAAATCAGCTATAAGGGTTTGTGTTTATTGGATGAAAGTTCAAAAGTACCTGTTTCTTCGGTTTGGGCATTAACTGCCATTAGTGCAATAGTTCCGGTGGTAACCCTGATTATCATCTTTCTTTACAACAAACGATTGATTCAAATACGCCTTTCTATTTTCAATATGATCATCATGCTGGGTTATTATGTAATACTGTTTATTTATTTATTTTATGCAGCCAAAACACTTCATGCCGACTGGAGTTTAAAAATTGTTTCGGCATTTCCATTGGTAAACATCATTCTTACCCTGTTGGCCATGAGGGCTATAGCCAAAGATGAAGCTTTAATTAAATCACTTAATAGGCTCAGATGAAATTGTGTAAAGACAGGAAATTGGACACTATTTCACGAAGTGTGTAAATTAAAAAGTTGAGAGCTAAGTTCTATATAGAAGTGTGAATTTAGCAGTATCGGTGGGTTACGAAATTGCGTTGTACATACTCCAAAGCACGCTCCGTTAACCGGCAACATAATTTTAAAAAAGAACCTACGAATGAAAAACTTGATTAATTTATTCAAAATTAAACCAAAAAATTATGCAACAGGTTTATCATTCGAATGCCGTAAAAATGTTCACATTAGAAAGTAAATTAAAGAAAGTTATTTTACAAATTTTCAATTGGGTCTAATTTTTCATACTTCCTCTGCCACCATCAGTAAGCGGAAAAAAGTCATATTAAATATGATCTTCTTTTCATTGCAACACGGATTTTAAATTTTAGTTTTTAGTTAAATATCCATAATTTTAAATTTATTCATGTACTTAGATAAATTTTTAACTCCACTTGATTTTTTCTGAAATTCGTTTAATTAAAAAGTTGCGTTTCTGATTTGATTCAGCAATCACACAAAATGTAATGTTAATATTCTTTGATATATATTAATTTATATACAACAATGTATTTTAATGTTTGATTTTTGTATCTTTACTTGTTTAAAGTAACAGAAGTAGTAATAAATCAAATTCTTTTGCTATAAAGTAAGTTACTTTTATTTGTTTTCAAAATAGTTTTATTATGGAAAATATTAATGCTTTTCGCGAAGTAACCCCTTTATCGAGCGAAGATTGCTTTTTCATAATCGACCGAATAAAGTCTAAAATGACATATCCGGTGCATTATCATCCTGAATATGAGTTAAATTTTATAGAAAATGGCAAAGGGATAATACGCATAGTAGGCGATTCGCTGGAGGAAATTGACGATTTGGAACTTTGCCTGATTGGTAACGAACAACTGGAGCATGGCTGGGTGGAACCGGATAATCGAGAACCTGAGTTGATGCATGAAATTACAATACAGTTTCATCCCGATTTGTTTTTAGAAAGTTTGCTTAATAAACTACAGTTTCAAAGCATAGCTGTGCTGCTTGAAAATGCAAAAAAAGGAGTGGTGTTTTCGAGAGAGGCCATTTACAGTATTAAAAACCGACTTAAACTTTTATCGGAACACGAATCTAATTTTGAAGCAGTTATTGAGCTTTTTTCAATACTTAATTTACTTTCTCATGACAATAATTACCGTATTCTTTGCAATTCATCTTTTGTCAAGAACGACGATGTTTCAGAGAGTCGCAGAGTTCAGAAGGCCATCAATTACATTAAAATGCATTATACAGAAAAATTAAGTTTAAACGATGTAGCCAATCAGGTAAATATGACAACTTCATCGTTTAGTAGGTTTATGAAATCGCGCACCGGTAAAAATTTTATTGAATACCTGAATGATTTGCGACTCGGATCAGCAGCCCGAAGTTTAGTAAATACAAACAAAACAATATCTGAGATTTGTTACGAGTGTGGCTACAACAACCTTTCGAACTTTAACCGATTATTTAAACAACGAAAAGGGTACACCCCAAAAGAGTTCAGAGAAAAATACAAGAAAATGCGAAAACTGATTTAACCATGCCGTGTTTATTAAAATAAAAACACCTGACGAGTTTATTAAACTTCTCAGGTGTTATTCTTTATATACAAATCAGTTGCTTTATGTCTGATTTTTTACTGAACTACTAATTTTTTCACATATACTTTGTCCGATTTAATAATTACATTATAGATACCCTGATTTAGGTCGGATATGCTAATTGGTGTTTTACTATCTAAACCATTCTTAACAAGTATTGTACGTCCCATCATGTCCACAATAGAAAGCGAAAATTTACAAGCATTCTTCGATACCACGTTTATTTGATTTGTTGCGGGGTTTGGGTACAAACTATACATATCATTATTATCCGAAATTACATTGGAAATTGCATTGGGAGTTGTTGATGATGTAGCATAGGAATACGAAAGTGTTGTTACAGATTTAGCAGGTAATAAAATTTTATTTCCTGAAACCGGATTAATTTCTTTGTAAAACTCGTATTCTGAAGTACGATAAAACTTAGCCCTTGCATAAGTCATTGTCAGCTCTGCAACAACGTTGGATGCACCAGCATTCACCCAAACAACAGATATAATCGAATCTTTTTCGTTCAAGTTCGTAACCATATTAATGTTATTGTTGACAGGTGTCATGGTTGAACCAACAATACATGAACTTGGACGAAAATGATTGTAGATGTTTTTGATTGCATAAAAATGCCTGGTAGTAAAACTGCCATACATCATAGCGATTTCTGATCCTACGGCATTGATACTGTTTGTAAGAAGCGGAGGACCATTCCAACCATATATAGCCCATAACCCTACACCATTGTTGAGTGCCGTAACCATTGTTTGCATTTGAGTTAATACTTTGCTCCAGTCGTTACCTTCAGCTTTCATTTCCACACCCCAATATTCTTTTGGATAGGGCGATGCACTTGCTGCGGCATATTGAGATCGAAATGTTGAAACGGTATTGTCGGGATAATGCATTCCGATAACTGAAGTATATTTATTTGCATCGGCATCGGCTCTTACCGCCGAAATGTATTCGGTTACGGGATAAAAATTTTGCGAAAACACTTGTTCGGGATTAATAACTTTGGTTTTGTAACCCATAGCTGTTAATCTTTTACCCAGCATACCACAAATTTTGGCATAGTTAACCGGATCCAGAATGGCTGAACCATAAGGCTGACTGAAGGCAGGCTCATTTTGAGGGGCAATAGCCATAATTTCAACGCCGGTACGTTCCTTGATAAGCTGTACTATTGCTATCATAAACTCAATGTATTCATCGAAATATATAGGATCTACTTTGTTGTTTGTATTTGCCCAAGTCTGAGCTGCTGATGTTGCGTAAGATGTGCTTAAATTTTGCTTCATCCATGCAGGAGGAGATAGCACAGTAATAATAATATCATTTATTCCATTCATTTTAAGTTCTTTGATGTAATCAATCTTCAAACCGTCATTCAGGAATTTCGATCTGTCGAGGGTTGTAGCTGAACTGTTGTCATTAAGTGGTTCAATAGCATCACCATCAGCAAAAAAGCGTACCACAGTAGCTCCTGTTGATTTAAATTGCTGAATAAAATTAATTGAAGGTTGGTCGGCACCAAAGCCTGCAATAACCTGTTTTTTGGTGGTTGTGTCAATGGAGAAAGTTGTTGAACTGGATGCATTGTTCACAACATAAATAGTGAATGACACAGAAGTTGTTATAGAGCCTTCAGCCGCCACTTCAACCGTTAAAGTTGTATTTCCAATGGCTGTACCTACCGTAAAGTTCAGGTCGATCGTGTCGTTGTGTATGGCCGAAAGATTTACATTCGATAACAAGGAAGGATTGGAATTTGATTTAATAGTTGCAGTTGGTACCGACTCGCAATTTGTTCCGCAACTTATACCTGTTAAACTTACCTTTTGAGCACCAGTTTCTTTGAAAAAAACTGAATTTCCCGGACTTTGAACTGTAACTGTCGGAACAAGTGCAGGAACATTGGGCACATCGCTTCCAATTTTTATGTTACGAATATATATGGTGCCTGTCCAGTTGGTAAACGGATATGTGAATTGAGGATTGTAATTGAACAATAGTGTATCAATTGCCTGAATATTAATAGGAATTCCTGATGAATTAACTAACTTGGATGGTCCTCTGAAATCCATAAACACGGTTGTCCATACATTTGCCGGCACTGTTTTTCGTTCCGATTCAGCACCGGGAGTGTTTCGCTCACCTTTATTATCCCAAAAATAAACATGCGTTTGTATCGGATTATCCACCGAATAAACTTCGTAGCTGATGTAGGGATTTTTTGATAAATCAAGTTCAGGAGTACGATACCACAATCCATTCCACTGACCTTTGTTTGTCCCAACAATTTTTATACAAGGCTGACCTCCAAAATTATCGGCAGTTACTGTTTGTCCTGTACCTTCAAACTCAATTGTCCATTTTTTAGCCGCTACTTCGGCATCGAAATTAGCTAAATCTATGGTATATCCCGTAATAGGATCTTCTTTAACAATGATATCAATGGTTTTTACGGTTTGCTTGGGACCATTATCGTAACCTTCGCCCGAATCGGAAACCGTGATTTGTAATTTTGCTTTACCGGCTGCAACAGGCGTAAATAAGATAGCTGGTTTCATTGGGTTACCATCAATGTATTTTATCACAACATTGTTTACAACTGTTGTATTATTACTTACTACCTCGAAAGTCAATGATTCCTGTAAAACAACATTATTTCCATCACTCAGATCAAGTATAGGTATTTCGTTATTCCCCTGACTTAATAATATTTCCAATGAAGACGGCACACTGAATTCGGGTGCTATATTGTATTTTGTGTAAGCATTAATTATGATGTTAGAAACCAATGAATCATTTCCACCCCCATCGTCTTTTAAAACTAATTTATATACCGTAGGTCCGGTTGAAATGGGATCGGCAGACACATTAATTCTAGCTTCAATCGTATCGTAAACTGCCGAAATCAAGTTAACTGAAGATCCGGAAATTTTTGTGAGAGTAAAATTTATTTTCTGAATTGCATTGATGTTCCCATTGGTGATATCGGTAATACTGAAATGTAATGGCACACCTGTTTTTGTTTCAATAGAGGTGTTAAATACTGCTGTAGGCGGAAGATTCTGTTCTACTGTAAGATCAAATAAAACCGTATCGTTCACATAACCTGCAGTTGCTTCCGAAATAACCTTTGCATTTACTGTGCCCGATACGTTGGCCTTAGCATCGAAGGTAAGTTTATAAATCCCGGAGCCAACAGATGCTATAGAGACATTCTCTACTAAAGATTCAGCATTTTCAAACAAAATCGAGTTTGAATTATTTACATCGGTTATTAACAATTCGTTGGCTTTGCTTCCGTGGTAATAAGTTTGATTTTTCACAGCACCAACAGTAGCTTTTTTTGTAGCGACATCGCCCATTTTCAATTCATCAATCCATACCTTACCCGTCCAAGTTAAGGCATCGCCATTTACACCCATATAGAGTTTTGTAATTTGAGTTAAATCAATACTGCCTGAAGCTCCGCTAAAGTCGAACAATATGTTACTGTAATAATTTTCCGAATACAACGCCTTAGCGTGGATCGGGAAGCTTTTATTGTTAACATCCACAAGATAAAGCAAAATGCGTACAGGTAGTTCAACACGTGTTCTAATGCTTACAAATGGATTGGCTGATAAATTAAGCGTTTCAGGTAACGATACCACGAAAGTAGCCCATGGGCTTGTTTTTGTAACTTTCATATTCAGTTTACCATCCTTGACCGACAAAGAATATGACGCAGTGGATTGCCAGTAAGGAGGCAATGGACCATTAAAATTTTCGACAAACGATGTTACTTCTGCACTGGAAGACAGGCAGATAAATAGCAACATTGCACTTAAAGTTATTATTAATTTTTTCATACGTAAAATAAATGGGTGTTATATTAAATAGTTGATTATTAAAAAATAAAAAGCTGAAGAACTAAAACTGTTTGATTAACAGCTTATTCCTTTACAAATTTTCTGTTTATAAGCTTTCCGTTACTGATAATTTTTATGAGATATATTCCGCTTTTCAAACCGGTAACATCCGCACAATACTGTTGCATATCTAAGATAGTAGCACTTTTGACTATGCGTCCCTGTATGTCATAAAAGTAAATAGTGGCATTTTCAATATTTTCGGCAAAGTTAAAGTACAGCCTATTTTTTACGGGATTGGGATAAGTATTTAACTCATTTGAGTTGGTGCTTTTGTATGGCGGGTTGGTAGTTAAACCGGCAGTTTTTGGAGCGTTGGCATCTAAAAGCGCCTGATATTTGGGTGCAATAGTCATATAATTACTCGCACTACCTATTTGGTTCAGGCTTTCAAGATGTCCCCACGATCCCCATTTGCTTTCGCGCGGACTTACATACGAAAACGCCATAAATAAGTTACAATTCACGATTGGAGAAGTCATTTTTTCGAAATTATACATGTATAAATCGTACATTTTGGGATAAATCTGGGCATCGTAAACAGCCTGATTATAACACCATTCGCCCTGCATGTATGGTTGCATGTGCTGTCCGCCTTCGTAAACAATGTAGGGTATGCCACGAGCATTTACATAGGCAGCCGTATTATCTGTCCATGCGCCTTCATATTTTGGATAATCGGCAAATACAGAGTCGATAATTTCGAGTGGTGTAACACTTGAACATTTGGTATTCCAAACAAGATGGTCTTTTTCCTGAAAATTAAAGTACCCGGCCACCGAAAACATATCGCAACCATTTTTATCTACATCGAATAAGTAGTTGAGAATACGGCGTGTATTGTCTGCCCAGCCATGTTGTCCTGTTCCAACCCTTACCAATCGATTCGTATTAGATCCTGTAAACTGGGCTTTCCACAATCGAAAGCAACGTGCCATCATGTAAGCGTCTTTTTCCGGAAAATTACCACCTGCTGCCTGGATGGCAGAGAGATCCGAACTGATGTATGAATTGGGATGACCCGGAGCATTGTTGTTGATATAGCTTGTTTGGGAAAACTGCCAGTTCCAGATTTCGTTTGAAAATTCCAGATAAACTTTTCGGTTGGGACGTAAACCATCGCGCCATAGAATAGCAGCCTGTGTAATATAATTATCGTCAGCTTTATGAGGTATAGTTACCCATGCATCGGCATCTAATTGGTTGCAAAGCTCGATAGCATAATCGTAACTAGCTCCCCTACTTGTTCCCTGCGAATAATAATTTTTTGTAACCCTGTTAGTCCAGTTGCTTTCATTCGATCCGTTAGTGCAAATCCAGTCCATAAAGCGAAATGCATGAAATGGCCGTAATCCATCTAAAAATTCAGCAGTAAATGTTGGATAGGTAACTGCGTTTTCGTAAATTTTTGGCAGTATTTTCATGTTTCGGATGTGATTACCAAGTGTGCTCGATGTGATATTCAACCACGCATTATTGCCGTTACCGATAAAAGTTATATAATACTTGTTGTTATTTACTTTGGAAACATTGGAAAGTCCACCAATTTCAATGGTGCCGGTGCCATCAAAAGTAAGCACATAATCGCCTGAATAATAATTGTTCAACAAAAAACGAATTAAACTTGCTTTGCCATCAGAGGTGGTAAAAGGCACCTGAATAGGGTAACCATTATCATCTCTCGGGATTTCGCCAATTTGTTGTGAATCCCATGGTCCACCCTTGTAATATGTAAACATATCTCCTGTCATTTTCATAGCATCAACAAAACCTGTTTGAGGAGTATAATAGTTGAAGCTGGAAATATTCATACCAATGGGTAACGTAGGAACATAGCCTGCACCCAGCTGTGCTGTTCTCACATTTACTGTTGCGGGATCTGATAATTTATTAGCACTGTCCTTCGCTTTTACCGAAAACGTATAGGCTGTTGAAGGAGTCAATCCCATGACATTCAAGAATAAAATATTGGTAGTAGTACCAATCAGGGTTGATCCGTTGTATATTTCGTAACCAACTACTTCATTATCGTCGGTCGATGCTGTCCATGTTAGTCGAAGTGCGGTTGCGTCTACCGACAGGGCTGTCAACGAACCGGGAGTGGTAGGAGGAAGAAGGTCAGGAGCAGTAGTTGAACCATTTACAATTAAATCGGATGATATGCCTGAGGTGTGACCTCCGATACCCATTATGCTCCAGCGAACATCATCTGAACTGTATATATAAATGCGAAATGTAACTGCGTTGGTTAATGAATTGTGACCTGTTACATCAAAGGTCTGTTGCGATATATTCATATTGTTTGCCGAACCTGTGGTAATAGTCGAAATCGGATTTGTGTAACCATCGAGGCTTGATAATAAGCTGAATGTACAGACCTGCCCCTGCGACATCGCACAAATATTTATGGAAGAAATAGTCATTACTTTTCCAGTAATAGGAGCTATTGTAAATTCGTAGTATTCGTTGTTTGTTTTGGACTCGGCCAGAGTTTTAGCTGTTATCTTATCGCCGGCTAAGGTATTATTGGTAAAAAGATGATTGCTGGGATCTATTCCCGATGCCATCCATAAATCGGAAACAGTTACAGTAGTTGAAGTGGTAGTTGGTTGGGCTGTTCGTACACCTCCTGAGTTTTGTGCACGCCAACCCTGAAGATTCCATGTTGCCAATTGGGCTGAAAACAGCGTTAAATGTATGAATGAGAATAAAATAAAGATACATGTGCGAGAAAAAAACTTCATGGTTAGATTTTTCATTTGAAATATTTTAAAAAGAGAGGTTAGGTAATTTTACTACCATAACCTCTCGCAGTGAAAATTGTTAACTTTTACAAAATAATAAGATAAAAATATGTTTCTAAATTACAATACTACTTTTAAGGTGGCTGATTTTCCAGAATTCTGTACACGAACCATGTATAATCCTTTGTTTGCTACATCAAAAGTTACAGATTCAGCACCAACATTTTGGATGGTTTTCACAACGGCACCTTTGGTGTCGATAACCGAAACAGTTGACAAGCCTCCTGTTTTCCGCACTTTTTCTGAACACCCATATAACATATTGATATTCAATAAT
>ERZ795047.454-NODE-454-length-51317-cov-23.289532_pt1 | contig 51317 bp, 39 predicted proteins | sample MGYA00375131_ERZ795047 | MGnify/ENA primary metagenome ERZ795047 (study PRJEB30176, sample SAMN05720228) | activated sludge metagenome | isolation source: Anaerobic digester | place: Japan | collected 2015-05-20 ... | reverse complement strand
CGAGGACGGAATCGTAGGCCCCCCCGAGGTCGAAGGTTCCGTTGACCTCCAGGGTGCCTTTCTTGAGGGTGAGGCCGTCACGGACGGTGAAGGTATAGCCGTTATTGACCTTATAAGAGGCGTTGTCGTAGAGGGTCATGGTCAGGGATTCGACGGAGACGTCGGCGGCACCGAAATCTACGGGGCCGTCCTTCTGGAGCTCCATCTTGCCCAGGTGGAAGTTGACGTTGTATGACGCCCAGGTCCCCGTGTAGCCCGGCGAGACGTCCTCCATCTTGATGGTCCAGGTGCCGTTCTTCTTCTCCCCCCAGAAGGCGTTGGTGAGGTAGGTCCACTCGAAGTCCTGGACGTCCTGGTTGTCCCGGTGGTTATCGTTCTTGATGGTGACGCTGGTGTCGTTGAAGAGGCGGCTCTGTGTCCCGTCGGGGGAGACGAGATAGGCCCGCAGGTCCCCCCGGCGCTCGTGGGAATACTTGAGGGTCACCTCCACGGCCTCCACGGGGAGGTCGGGGTTGAAGGTGAACTCGGCCTTCAGACCGTCCTTGTTGTTGTCGGGTACGGCCTTGTTGACGCTCTTGATGCCCGTGCTCTGCGTCTTTTCCGTGGTGACGTAGGCCACCTCCTCGATCTTGCCCACGAACTTGTCCGCCTGGATGAGGCCGAAACCGTAGTTGGGGTTGAAATTCCTGTTTACGTCCACCCCCTTGTTGACTATCCACTCCCCGTCGGCGGCGTCCACCTTGTCCGTGACGGACGGCAGGGACAGGGCGTGCTTGGCCATGCGGACGGTCATGAGGGGGTTGGCCTCCTTTCCCAGGGCCATGATCCCGGAAACGAGGGGGGCGGAGGAGGAGGTGCCGCCGAAGGTGCCCGTGTAATTGTAGTAAGGGAAGGTGTCATATCTGTCGCCATGGGGATTCTTGACGGCGTCGTAACGGTTGTAGCCGAAATCGCTGCCCGTCCGGTCCGTGGTCGTTACGAAGAGGTAGTTGGAGTAGGAGCTCGAGGGCGCCGTCACGAAGACGTTGGCGCCGTAGCTGCTGTAGACGGCGTAGATCCCGTCGCTCCCCAGGGCGGCGACGGTGATCACGTAAGGCGAGCCGATGCCGACGTAACCCTTGTTCGCGTCCTCGGCACTGGCCAGTTTCTTCTTCTCGCCCAAAACCCGGCTGTTTCCGGCGGCGAAGACGTGGATGACGGCGTTGTCCGCCGTGGCCTTGAGGACCTCATTGAGGCGCTCCGCCCCGCTTATGTAGTCGTAGGCGTCTTCATTGCCGTAGCTGTGGTTCTTGACCTGGATCGCCGGTTTTTCCTCGATGGCCAAGGTCCCGGCGTTGAGGCCGCTCTTCCAGAGGTAGGCGTCTAAATAATCCTGGCTGGTCACCTCGGGGTCTCCCTTTTCGGACTCGGCCAGTTTGATGCGCAATCCGGCGATGGCGGCAAAGGGTGCGGCGCCCGTGCCGCCTATCCCGTTACCTCCCCGGGCGGCGGCGACGCCCGCCACGGCCGTGCCGTGGTTGTCCCCCGGCTGGACCGGGCCCTGATCCTTGGCGGCCAGGTCGGCATCCTGACTGAAATTCTTGCTCAAATCGGCTCGGTAATTGTCCTTGAGGTCCTCGTGGGTTCCCTCCACCCCATCATCCACGATGCCGATGACGACGCCCCGGCCGGTGTAACCGAGTCCGCCGCCGATATTCCAGGCTTTTTCCAGACCGGCGCTGAGACCGGCGTTCACCTCGCTTGGGGGGGCTTTGTTGATGAGGTGCCACTGGCCGGGGTAGTCCTTGCCGCCGCTGGTGAAGGGAAAGAAATAGGGGTCCTTCTCCGTTGTGGGGACAAAGGCGCCCCCCTGGGCCGCCACCGACGTCGGGGCGAGGCACAGCAAGACCGTCAGGAAGAGGAGGAATACGGGGGTAAAGCATCCTCTGAGGCGGGCGTGGATAGGCCGCGGGGGGTGAATTACACGCCGGTGTCGGTCCTTGACTTTCTCTCCCATAACGGTCCGGTTCTCTGCGGGGCCCTGGCTGCCCGCTGTTCGCGGTCCAAACCGCACCCCCGCCGAGGCCGGCCTTGACGGATGGGTACGGCTCTATGTCGCCACACGCCCCTCCGTCTTCGCGGCGGAATGAATACCGGGAGATTAAAACGGCGTGAACGTTTTTCTTCTCTATGCGACGTGCCGCCTCTTCGTGTCAAGAAAAAAGACCCCCCAAACGGCCTGGTGTCACTGCCCACACTGTTATTGAACTAATAATTATTCTTCGAAGTCGTCGTTGATCGAAGCTGGTCGAAAGAAAATTATGCGCGTAGCATAAGGTTTAAGTCCATGATATCATTGAGCGAAAACCTACGCTTAGGCAGCGATTGAGGATTTTGTAACTTACGGTAATTATTGATTAATTAATGAAGGACGGGGTAAAGGGGAATTCGGGGTCTTCGTGGGGAATAATATCAGCATTAAATGATATCGTAACTCGTTTCTGTTAAGGACGGCGTTTCCGCCGTTGCGGAGATCGGGGCCCTCAACATGGGCCTAAACGGACCCGACGTCAGGCCTACGGAATCGAGAGCGACGCCCTTGCGCCCCCCCTCCCAAAACGCTAATTTTCAAGACCTGACCCCAGAAAAGGGCGAGGCGATTCGCGGCTGCACGAATCGCCTCGTTTTTCCTGGTGGGCCGCACAGGGATCGAACCTGCGACCCGCTGATTAAGAGTCAGCTGCTCTACCTACTGAGCTAGCGGCCCGGATATGTCCAAAATATCTTTCCGTCTGGCGCGCCCGGTACGACTCGAACGTACGACCAACAGATTCGAAGTCTGCGACTCTATCCAACTGAGCTACGGGCGCTTGTAACCGGTGTCCTCAATTTTGGGGTGAGTGGAGGGACTTGAACCCTCAGCCTCCGGGGCCACAACCCGGCACTCTGACCAATTGAGCTACACCCACCGCAAATCTATTGTTTAGTGGTACGCCTGGAGGGATTCGAACTCTCGACCCACGGATTAGAAGTCCGTTGCTCTATCCAGCTGAGCTACAGGCGCATCATCTATAATGTCCCTCAAAAAGAGAGAGCCTCATACCGTCTCGATGCCCTTTTGTCAAGGGGATATTTCAGTGGACGTACCCGACGATCCCGTCGAAACGGTACCCCTTCTTCTCCATCCCCTCGGCCCGGGGGTCCGTGGTGAAGAAATAGACGTCCCCCTTGCGATGGCGCCAGCGGTAGAGCTCCCTCGTCCGCGGGAGGCGGGTCGTGGCGATGTTGCCCAAGGAACCGTCGAAGCGGTAATCGCCGGCGAGCCTCTCTCCCTCGAGACGGTCGGCGGAGTAGAAATGGGCGCCCCGGCTGGGCGAGTACCAGCGGTAAAACTCCACCGTACCCGGCGTCGACGGGGCGAAGAGGCGGAAGGCCAAACCCTCTTTCACGTAGTTCCCCGCCCTGATGAGGGCGGCGTCGTTCTGGGGGTTTACGCTGAAGAGCCGGTCCCGGCCGTTGTAGTAACGGATGACGTCGATCCATTTCGCGGCCGCCTCGGGGGTGATCTCCGCCAGGACCTCCACGGACTCCTCGCCGCCGTTGGAGGTGAAATCGACGAAGCCCCGGTACGAACCGGGTGTCATCTTCTTCGTGTCCAGGCCGATGGTCACGTAGTCCACCTCCGTCGTCGTCACGCCGCTGTCGGGGAGGATGGTCAAGAAGCGTCCCATGGTCTTGCTCGTCCCCTCCTTCAGGATCCTGATCCCCTCGAAGGTCACCTGGCCCTCCTTCACCGCCACCGTAACGACCAGCTCCCCCGGGGGGAGCCCGTCGGCGACGACGAACTCGGCCCCCTCCCTCTTCAGACCCCGGGTGTCCACATCGGCGACGGGACGGCCGTTGAGGGTCACGGAAAAGCGACCGCCCGCCTCTTCCTTGAAGTAGTAGAGGTGCATCCCCCTACCCGTGCCTTGGATACGTAAAGAACAGCGGGGTGAGCCCACGGGAAAGCCGCCTCTCTCCCCCCAGTTGCCCGAGAAGGAAAGGACGTCGCGGTACCCCGGGGGCATCTTGTAGAGGCCGGACCCGGCCGTCTCGGGGTTACGGAAACCTATGTAGCGCCCTCCCCCTTCCGGTGCGGTCCCGGCCTTTCTGGCCTGGGCCTGCCACTTGAGCATCTTCCGGCCGCCGTTGGTCACGGCGAGGCGCTGGGAAGCGGCCTGACCGGGGGCGAGGAGACCGAAGTCGAGGCGGAGGGGGAGGACGACGAGGCGCGGTTCCTTGGCGAGATCCGTTCCGTTTTCCGCCGTCGCCGCCTCACGGGCGTGCCCGGGGGCGGCGCAGGTCAAAAACAAAAGCAAAATCATCCAGGGGCGAATAGACATCATCCGGTCCGACTTTGGTCCTCGGGGATTTCGACCCTTCTACCCCAATCGGTCTTCTTTCGCAATCACCCTGACGGCCGGGGAAATATAATCTTGACAGGGTCGGGGGGGGCGATATAACGTCCGCACCTTTCGTGAAAACCAATGGACGAGGAAACGCTTACATATCTCTTGGCCTTGCAGAGGGTGGAGGGCCTGGGCAACACCTCGATGCGCGCCCTCATGACCGCCTTCCCCTCACCGGCGGCCGTCTTTGCCGCCCCCGCCGAGGCCCTCATGTCCGTGGCGGGCATCGGCGCCAAAACGGCCTCCGCCGTGAGGGAATTCAACAACTGGGGCGAGGTGAAGCGGGACGTCCTCGAACTGAAGAGGCGCCGCATCACCGTCGTCACCTTCAAGGACGACGCCTTCCCCCGCCTCCTGAAGGAGATACCCGACTGCCCCGCCCTCCTCTACGTGGCGGGCGAGTTGAAGAGGGACGAGGTCTGCGTGGCCCTCGTCGGTTCACGAAACGCCTCGGCCTACGGAACGTACACGACGGAAAAGATCGCCCGCGACCTGGCCCTTAGGGGTGTCACCGTCGTCAGCGGCCTGGCGAGGGGGATAGACACGGCGGCGCACCGCGGCGCCCTCGCCGTCGGGGGAAGGACGATCGCCGTTTTGGGATCGGGCCTCGATGTCGTCTATCCCCCGCAAAACCTCCCCCTCTTCAAGGAGATCGCGGAAACGGGCGCCGTCGTCTCCGAATACCCCCTCGGCACCAGGCCCCTCGCCCCCCACTTCCCCGCCCGCAACCGCATCATCAGCGGCCTCTCCCACGGCGTCGTCGTCGTGGAGGCGACGGAGAAGAGCGGATCCCTCATCACGGCCCGCCTTGCCCTCGAGCAGGGGCGCGAGGTCTTCTCCGTCCCCGGGGGCATCGACCTCCCCGGTTCCCGGGGGACGAACCGCCTCATCAAGGAGGGGGCCAAGCTCGTCGAGTCGGTGGACGACATCATCACCGAGATCCTGCCCCAGCTCGAGGTACCCCTGGCACCCCCCCGAAGACGGGCAGGGGAAGAAGAGGAGAAGGGGCCCCAGGAACCCCTCGGGGAGGGGGAGAGAAAGGTCCTGGAAAACATCGACCATGAGCCCCGCCACGTGGACGTCCTGATCCAACGGACGGGCCTCACGCCCCAGGAGGTCATGAACGCCCTCCTGATCCTGGAGCTCAAGGGCCTCATCCGCCAGCTCCCCGGTAAAAACTACATCCGCGAGGTAAACTGAGATGCCCCATTCCCTCATTGTCGTCGAATCGCCGACGAAGGTCAAAACCATCAAGAAATTCCTGGGGGAAGACTTCGAGGTCCGGGCGACGATGGGCCACGTCAAGGACCTGCCCAAGAGCGGCCTCGGCATCGACATAGAGAAAGGTTTCGAGCCGACCTACAAGACCATCGAGACGAAGAAGAAGGCCCTCGACGAGATCAAGAAGGCGGCCAAGAAGGCCGCCGCCGTCTATCTGGCCCCCGACCCGGACCGGGAGGGGGAGGCCATCGCCTGGCACGTGGCCCAGGAGATCGGCATGGAAGGCCGGGAGATCCACCGCGTCCTCTTCAACGACCTGACGAAGAACACGGTGACGGAGGCCATCCGCCATCCCCGGGAACTGGACGTGAACAAGTACGAGGCCCAGCAGACCCGGCGGATCCTGGACCGCCTCGTGGGGTACAAGATCAGCCCCCTCCTCTGGACGAAAGTGAAACGGGGTCTCTCGGCGGGCCGTGTCCAGTCCGTGGCGGTGCGTCTCATCTGCGACCGGGAAGAGGAGATCAAGGCCTTCAAGTCTGAGGAGTACTGGACGATCACGGCCCTCCTCGAGGCCGCCCGCCCGCCGGCCTTCGAGGCCCGCCTCACGAAGATCCACGGCCGCAAGGCGAAGGTCGCCAACGAGGCCCAGGCCCAAGAGGTGGTGGACACCGCGGGGGCGACGCCCTTCCGCGTCACCGCCGTGGAACGCAAGGAGACCAAGAGGTCCCCCTCGCCCCCCTTCACGACGAGCAAACTGCAGCAGGAGGCGGCCCGCTCCCTCGGCTTCCCCGCCAAGAAGACCATGACCATCGCCCAGCGCCTCTACGAGGGGGTCGAGCTGGGCGAGGAGGGGCCCGTGGGGCTCATCACCTACATGCGCACCGACTCCGTCCGGATCGCCGCCGAGGCCCTCGAGGAGGCGAGGAGATACATCAGGGAAAACTACGACGCCGCGTACCTCCCCGCCCGGGCCGTCACCTACAGGAATTCCTCCACGGCCCAGGACGCCCACGAGGCCATCAGGCCTTCCTCGTTGGCCTACACCCCCCAGAAGGTGAAGAAATTCCTCAGGCCCGACGAATTCAAGCTCTACCAGCTCATCTGGAACCGGTTCCTCGCCAGCCAGATGACTCCCGCCCGTTTCGACCAGACGGTCATCGAGTGCGCAGGGGGCCCCTACACCTTCCGCGCCATGGGTTCCATCATGAAGTTCGACGGTTACACCGTCGTCTACAAGGAGGGCAAGGAGGAGAACGGGACCAACGGGGACGAGGCGTTCGGGAAGATCCTCCCCGACTGCGCCGTGGGAGAGGAGCTGAGGCTTTTGGATCTCAAGAAGGAACAGAAATTCACCCAGCCGCCCCCGCGCTTCTCCGAGGCCACCCTGGTCAAGGAGTTGGAGGAAAAGGGCATCGGCCGCCCGAGCACCTACGCCGCCATCCTGAGCACCATCCAGGAGCGCCAGTACGTCCGCCTCGAAAAAGGGCGGTTCGTCCCCACGGCCCTGGGAAAACTCGTCACGGATCTCTTGGTCGAGAATTTCCCCCGCATCCTCGACGTGGCCTTCACGGCGGCCATGGAGAGCGAGCTCGACGGGATCGAGGAGGGCAAGGCCAACCGGGTCGAGACCTTGAACAGGTTCTACGGGACCTTCGCGGAAGAGCTGGAGAAGGCGGGTACGGCCATGAGAGACGTCAAGGGCGTGGAGATCCCCACGGAGATCCCCTGCGAGAAGTGCGGCCGGGACATGGTGATCAAATGGGGCAAGAACGGCGAGTTCCTGGCCTGTTCCAACTACCCCGAGTGCCGCAACACCATGAACTTCACCCGTGACGAGGACGGCCGGATCATCCCCGCGCCCCTCGCCCCCCAGGAGGGGGAGCACCTATGCGAACTCTGCGGGCGGCCCATGATCCTCAGGGAGGGACGCTACGGGGCCTTCCTGGGTTGCTCGGGGTACCCCGAGTGCAAGAACATCGTCAACGTCAAGAGGGAGGAGAACGGCGACCTCAAGCCCGACGCCCCGCCGGCGACGGACCGGGTCTGCGAAAAGTGCGGCCGACCCATGGTCCGCCGGAAGGGCCGCTACGGCTTCTTCCTGGGATGCTCCGGGTATCCCGAGTGCACGAACATCGTCCGTCTCGGCAGGGACGGCCGAGCGGAAGAGGCCGCCAAGGAAGCGGAGACGACGGACGAGGTCTGCGAGAAGTGCGGGCGGCCCATGGCCGTCAGGAGGGGGCGCTATGGTCCCTTCCTCGGCTGCACGGGCTACCCCGAATGCAAGAACATCAAGAAGATCCCCCGCGGGAAATGACGCCCCTCCTTTCGCCATGAGTCTCTCCGGGCCGGTCTGCGTCGTCGGCGGCGGCCTGGCGGGCTGCGAGGCGGCCTGGCAGCTGGGGAAGAGGGGGGTCAGGGTCGTCCTCTTCGAGATGAAGCCCCGGCGTTTTTCGGCGGCCCATCGTTCCCCCCGCCTGGCGGAGCTCGTCTGCAGCAACTCCCTGCGGTCCGCCGCGACGGAAAACGCCGTCGGTCTTTTGAAGGAGGAGATGAGGAGGCTCGAGTCCCTCTTCATGGCCGCGGCGGACGCCACGGCCGTCCCCGCCGGAAAGGCCCTCGCCGTGGATCGGGAGGCCTTCTCCGCCTTCGTCGAGGAGCGTCTGACCTCCCTCGCCCCCGTCGTGGAGATCGTCCGGGAAGAGGTGACGGAGATACCGGCCGGGGGTCCCTGTATCCTCGCCCCGGGGCCCCTCGCCTCGGAGGCCCTGTCCCGGGCCATGGCCGATGTGGTGGGCGGGTCCTACCTCTACTTCTACGACGCCATATCGCCCATCGTGGAGGCCGACTCCATCGATCACCAGAAGGTCTTCCGGGCCTCCCGCTACGGCGAGGGGGAGGGGGACTACCTGAACTGTCCCCTCACGGAGGAAGAGTACCGCCTGTTCCACCGGGCCGTCCTCGCGGGGGAGAAGGTACCCCTGAGGGAATTCGAGGAGGCCCGCTTCTTCGAGGGGTGCCTACCCATCGAGGTCCTCGCCCAGCGGGGGGAGATGACCCTCGCCTTCGGACCCATGAAGCCCGTCGGTCTCACGGATCCCCGGACGGGCAGGCAACCCTTCGCCGTCGTCCAGCTCCGGCGGGAGAACCGCGAGGGGACCCTCTACAACCTCGTGGGATTCCAGACACGCCTCACCTGGACGGAACAGGCCCGGATCTTTCGTACCATCCCCGGCCTCGAGAAGGCCGTCTTCGCCCGCTGGGGCAGCATGCACCGCAACACCTTCATCAACGCCCCGGCCCTCCTCACACCCCGCCTGCACCTCAGGGAAGAACCGCGGATCTACCTGGCGGGACAGATAACGGGGGTGGAGGGCTACGTGGAGTCGGCGGCCATGGGCCTCCTGGCCGGTCTGAGCGTCCTGGCCCGCCTGGCGGGGAGGGATTTCGCGCCGCCCCCGCCCACGACGGCCCACGGCGCCCTCGTCGCCCATATAACCTCCGCGTCGGCCAAGGACTTCCAGCCCATGAACGTCAACTTCGGCCTCTTCACACCCCCGCCGCACCGCATCGCCCTCCGTTACCGGGGAGCCTTCTACCGGGACCGGGCCCTGGCGGATCTGGAGGCCTGGAAAAGGTCAAATTTACGCCCATAGTCCCCGGTGGAGGGCGATAAAAAAGGCCCCCGGCGACATGCACACCGGGGGCCCTTTACCGTGGTGCCTGGGGCGGGAATCGAACCCGCATGCAGTCGGACTGCGAGGGATTTTAAGTCCCTTGCGTCTACCAGTTCCGCCACCCAGGCCCATTATGCCCTTGACCACGGGCTCACAATAGCCTAAAAGAACTACCGTTGCAAGATCGTAGAGCCACCGGCGGCTTTGGCCGCCGAAAGGCGGAACTCCAATCGGAGCGACCATTTTTTCGGGACCACGCATTACAAAGGGAGGGAAGGCATGATCGAGGCGGACATAGTCATTTCGGGCGGAATCGTCGTCACCATGGACGAGGCCGGCACCGTCTGGACGGACGGGGCCGTGGCGATCAGGAAAGACGTCATCGTCGAGATCGGCCCGCGGGAGGTGATAACAGGCAAATACCGGGCCTCCGAGGTCATCGACGCCCATCGCCGTCTCGTCATGCCGGGCCTGGTCAACTCCCACACCCATGCCGCCATGACCTGTTTCCGGGGGATCGCCGACGACCTGAACCTGACGGACTGGTGGAGCAATTACATCTTCCCCGCCGAGTCCCGGCACGTCAACCCGGAGTTGGCCTACTGGGGCAGCCTCCTGGCCTGCGCCGAGATGATCAAGTCGGGAACCACCACCTTCTGCGACATGTACATCTTCGAGGACGAGACGGCCCAGGCGGCGAAGAAGGCCGGCATGCGCTGCCTCGTCGGGGAGGTCCTCTTCGACTTCCCCTCGCCCAACGTCAAGACCCCCGCGGAGGGTCTGCGTTATACCGAGGACCTCATCAAGAAATGGGCGGGCGACCCGCTGGTGAACATCTGCGTCGAACCCCACTCCCTCTACACCTGTTCCCCTTCCCTCCTCCGGGACGCCAAGGCCCTCGCCGACGCCTACGGAGTCCCCCTGGCCACCCACTACCTCGAGACCATGACGGAAACCGGCGTCATCGAAGAGCGGTCGGGGGTCCCCCCCCACGCCTTGCTGGAGGACCTCGGTTACCTCTGCGACCGCTTCTTCGTCTTCCACGGCGTGTACATGACCGAACAAGACATACGCCTCTTCGCCGATCACGGCTCCAAGGTGGTCCACAACCCGGAGAGCAACATGAAGCTGGCCTCGGGGGTGGCGCCGATATCCCGGATGCTCGAGGCGGGTGTCAAAATCGGCCTCGGCACGGACGGCTGCGCCAGCAACAACAACCTCGACATGTTCCAGGAGATGGACACGGCGGCCAAGCTGGAGAAATCGGTGCGCCTCGACCCGACCATCATGCCCGCCGAGACGGTCCTGCGCATGGCCACCAGGGACGGCGCCTGCGTCCTGGGTCTGGAAAGGCAAACCGGGTCCCTCAAGGCCGGTAAGAAGGCCGATCTCATCGTCATCGACATGCACAAACCCCACCTCACCCCCATGTACAACCCCTATTCCCACCTCGTCTACGCCGTCTGCGGGTCCGACGTGGAGACGGTCGTCATCGACGGCCGCGTCGTCATGAGAAACCGCCGCCTCCTGACCATCGACGAGGAGGAGGTGATGGAGCGGGTCAACGGGATAGCCGAGGAGATCAAGAGAGGCATGAAAGGATAAAGGACCATGAACACCTGCTCGGCGCCCCTGGACATCCTCATCACCGGCGGGACCCTCCTGACCATGTCCCCCGCCATGAAGGTGGTGGAAGACCCCGTCCTCGGCATCAGGGACGGGAAGATCCTCTTCGTCGAGGATGCCCACAGCCCCCTGGCCGCCCTCTACGCCCCCCGGGAACGGATCGACGCCCGGGGATGCATCATCCTCCCCGGCCTGGTCAACACCCACACCCACGCCCCCATGGTCTGCTTCCGGGGGATAGCCGACGACCTCCCCCTGATGAGGTGGCTGAACGATTACATCTTTCCCCTGGAAAGGAGGTACGTCACGAGGCCCTTCGTGCGGGCGGGCACCCTCCTCGCGGCGGCGGAGATGATCCGTTCCGGGACCACGACCTTCTGCGACGGCTACTTCTACGAGAGCACCGTCGCCGAGACGGCCCGGGAGGCGGGGCTGCGCATCGTGGCCGGGATGGGCATCTTCGATCGGGACTTCCGCCGGGACGACGCCGAACAGATCGCGAAACACGTCGAGGCGGCCCGGAGATACCTGGAGAGATGGCTGGGGGCCTCGGAGCTCGTGACCCCCGCCCTCTTCTGCCACGCCCCCTACACCTGCTCCCCCGGCACCCTGAAGGCCGTCCGGGAGGTCGCCGACGCCCACGGCGTATTCCTCATCACCCACCTCTCCGAGACCCGCGACGAGATCGGGATCATCGCCGAGGCCTTCGGCAGGACCCCCGCCCGGCACCTGGAGGCCCTCGGCGTCCTCAACGAAAGGACCATCGCCGTCCACTGCAACTGGCTCGACGACGAGGAGATCGCCATCTTGGCCCGTCACGACGTCAAGGTGTCCCACAACGTGGAGAGCAACATGAAGCTGGCCACGGGGATGGCCCCCGTCGTCAAGATGAAGAGACAGGGGGTGACGGTGGGCCTCGGCACGGACGGCTGCGCCAGCAACAACGATCACGACCTTATCGGCGAGATGGGGACGGCGGCCCGCCTCCACAAGATCCTGGCCATGGACCCCTCGGAGATGGACGCCCGGACGGTCCTAAGGATGGCCACCATCGAGGGCGCCCGGGCCCTGGGTCTGGACGGGATCACGGGGTCCCTGGAAAAGGGCAAGGCGGCGGACATCATCATCGTCGACACGGCGAAACCCCGCCTGAGGCCCCTCTACAACCCCTATTCTCAGCTCGTCTACGCCGCCACGGGCGACGACGTGAAGACGGTGATCATCGCCGGGCGGACGGTCATGCGGGACGGCCGCCTCCTCACCATCGACGAGGAAGGGGCGATCGAGGCCGTCGAGAGGATCGCCGACCGGATCCGGTCGGACAACGGGATATCCATCCCATATCTCCAGGAGGCAGAGAGATGCTGAGGGTTATTCTGATCGTCTCCGTGTTGTTCCACGCCGCCGCCGTCCAGGGGGCCCCCGTGGAGGTGGTGTTCTTCCCCGATGCCGCCCGGGTCACGGAAAAGGCCCAGGTAAACATGACGGCCGGGCCGGGGGACATGAAGACGGCCGTCATCACCCTCCCCGCCGCGGCCGATCCCGACACCCTCGTCCTTTCCCTCCTCAAGGGTCCGGGGAGCGTCGAGGACCAGAAGATCCGGCAGGTGACAAGGCAGGACGAGGAAAAGATCGCCTCTCTGAGAAAACGCCTCGAGGAGGAGAAGGAGGTGCGGCGCAAGATCCAGGCCGCCATGAAGGCCGCGGACGTCCAGGTCGAGTTCTGGAAACAGCAGACGAAGACGAAGCTCAAGACCCTCGCCGACATCGGCAACCTCGCCTCGGCCGTGAGCCGCAACACCCAGAAGGCCGCCCTGGAACGTCTCCATCTCGAAAGGGACCTGGAAAAGACCGACAGGCGCATCGCCGAGATCCAGGCGGAGATCGAGGCCGCGGCGGGCAAAAAGGAGAAGGTGTGGGAAGTGTCCGTCATCCTCTCCGGCGTGAAATCACCCCAGGTCTCCCTCCTCTATACCTACCACCTCGGCGGCTGCGGCTGGCTTCCCCTCTACCGTCTCGAGGCCAAGCCCCTCGAGAAGACCATCGCCTTCTTTTGGGAGGCCGAGATCTGGCAGAGCTCGGGTAGGGATTTCCGGGACGTGTCCGTGAGGCTCGCCAACGTCGAACCTCCCAGGGGCCTTGACCCCAAGGAGATCCCCCCCTGGATCATCCAGCCCCGCCCCGTCTTCCTGAAGGCCGCCAAAAGCGGCGCGGCCAGGAGGACCCTCATGGAGGAGCGGACCGCCCCCGACAACGAATTGGAGGAAGAAGCGGCGGCGGCCGGCGCCCCCGTCCAGGTGAGGGAGGGCAGCTACAGCGCCTGGGACCTGGGGAAGAGGTCCATCCCCGCGGGGGAACGCCAGAAGGTCCGGGTGACGGAGGAACAATGGCCGGCGGAGTTCGTCTACCTTGGCCGCCCCAGCCGGGGGGGTGAGGTCTTCGTCCGGGGCGTCGTCTCCTTCGCCGACGCCAGGGAGATACCAAAGGGTAACGGGGTCTTCCTCCTCGACGGCGCCATCGTCGGCAAAAGGCCCTTCGGTTTCTCGGGGAAGGAGGGGCGGATCCACTTCGGCATCGACCCCTTCGTGAAGGTCCGGGAGGTCCTCGTCTCCCGGAAGGGGGGAGAGACCTTTCTGGGGGGCTCCGTCACCCAGACCTGGGAGTGGCGCATCGAGCTGGAAAACAGTCGTCCCTATCCCGTGCGGATGCGCGTCGAGTCCCCCCTGCCCCAGGGGCGTGACGAACGGATAAAGATCTCCCTGAAGAACGACCCCGAACCCGCCGAAAAGACGGAAGGCCTCATGACCTGGCTCACCGACCTCCCCGCCGGCGGCAGGGGCCGGATCTTGAGCAGCGTCCTCGTCGAGGCCCCGAAGGACCTGCCCCTCGACCTCGGCTGGCGATAGGCCTCAGGAGACGGCGCGAAAGACGGCGCTGAAATCCTCGTCCCCCAGACCGAGGTCCCGGGCCCGCTTGAAGGTCTCGTTGGCCGCCGCCGCCGAGACCAGGGGTTGATGGAAGAGATCACCCAGAAGCAGGGCCAGGCGGAGGTCCTTCTGCATGTGCTTCAGGGGGAAGGCGACGGGGAAACGCCCTTCCTGGATCATGGGTCCCTTCAGGCGGAACATGGGGTTGGCCATGGCACCGTTGTCGAGGACGGCGAGGATGTCGTCGATCCTGAGACCGGCCCTTTTCCCGAGACTCAGGCCCTCGCAGAAGACGGCCATCATGCCCCCCATGATCATGTTCACGACGAGCTTCATGGCCGCGGCCTTCCCCACCTCACCGAGGTAGAGGACCAGCTTCCCCATGCGTTCCAGGGCGGGCATGGCCTCGTCATACAGGGAACGGTCACCGGCGGCCATGATGACCAGGGTGCCTTCCCGGGCGGGCTGACGACTCCCCGAAACGGGGGCCTCGAGGAACCTCCCCCCCTTGGCGGCGACGGCGGCGGCGATCCGCCGCGACGTGTCTCCGTCCACGGTGGACATATCCACGTAGCCGCGTCCCTCGCCCATGGCCTCGAGGACCCCGCCGGGTCCGAAACAGACCTCCTCGGATGCCCTGGGGTCGGCGAGCATGGCGAAGGTCACGTCGCATCCCGCCACCACCTCCCGGGGCGAGGAGGCCCCGCGGGCCCCGAGGGAGACCAGCTCCTCCATCTTGGCCGTTGTGCGGTTCCATACGGTCACGTCGAAACCGGCCTTGACGAGATTGGCCGCCATACCGCCGCCCATGATGCCCAACCCCAAGAAGCCGAGCTTTTTCATGTCAAAACCTCCTTGACGGTAATTCGAATACACATCACTTAATTCGTAATGCCTCGTATTGACTGACTATTTATTCGTTAAAAGGTCGCCTCAGTCCTCCACCGTCAAGATCCGCCCGTCCGTGACGGGGGCCACCTCTCCCCGGCGGCGGAGGAAATCGGCCACCATGTCCCTGATCGTCTCCCCGCGCCAGCTCTCGTCTTTCCCCACGAGGTCCCTAAGAAGCGTAAAGCCGTCGCCGCCGGCGGCCATGAAGTCGTTCACGACCACCGTGTATTCCTCCTCGTCCATCAGGGGACCTTTGGCGGTCTCGATACGCCGGAGCCTCTTCCCCGACTGCGCCGTGGGACAAAAGGCGATCCGCAGGCCGGAGACTTGGAGAAAGGCCCCCGACCCCTCCTCGATGCGCGCCAGGCCATGCTCCAGGACCCAGCGCACCTCCGTGCCTTTCATCTTCACGACGACGGGGAAGGAGTCGAAGGGCAAGGCCGCCTGGAGGTCCTGGAGGCGGACGGCTCCTGCGGGCAGGGAGCCGCGGATACTGCCGCCGTTGAGGAGGGCGATCTGGGCGCCCGTCCTTTCCCGGACCACGTCGGCGACGAGGTCGCCGAGATTCGTCTCCCGCGAACGGCTGCCGTCACCCTCCAAAAAGACCGTGGTCCTCGCCAGGACCTCAGAGGCGGCCGCCTCAAGCTCCTTCGTGTACCGGGCCACCAAGGCGGCCACGGCGTCATCGGGCTTGGATATACCCGGCCTGATCATCTCGAGGCGGCCCCGGGCCTGGACGGATCCGTCCGCAGCGACTGTGAAATCGACGACCCCGAGGGCCTTGGCGTGCTCCCAGGCCTGGGCGACCAGCGTCCCCCCGACGAGGGGTGGCTCATCCACGCGGGTGTGGGAATGTCCCCCCACGACGGCGTGGGCCCCGGGGCATTCCCGGGCCAGCTCGAGGTCGTTTAGGTGACCCAGGTGGGTGAGGAGGACGATCACGTCGGCCTTCCCTTTCAGTTGGGGCATATAGCGGCGGCAGAGAGCCGCGGCGTCGGCGAAGGTCATCCCCCGGACATTGTCGGGATGGGTGGATCTCGGGGTCTCGGGGGTGACAAGGCCCAGGACGGCCACCCTCACCCCGCCCTTCTCGATCAGGACATAGGGCAGGATGTTATCCAGGCCCCCGACGTTGGCCCCCAAGACGGGGAATCCCATCTCCCTTATCCTGTCCCGGAGTGTCTCGGGGCCGAAATCGAACTCGTGGTTCCCCAGGACCATGACATCGACGCCGAGGAGGTTCATCAGCTCCACGGAGGACTTTCCCTTCGTCATGTTGGCCCAGGGATGTCCCTGGATCATGTCGCCCGCCGCCAGGAAGAGGGAAGAGACATTGTCGGCGGCACGCAGCTCGGAGGCACGGCCGGCGAGATAGGCCACACCCCCCAGGACCTCCCCCGGTTTCAGCGTTCGAATCGGTTCGGCGAAGCCGTGGAAATCGTTGACGTGGAGGATGCGGAGCCTCTTTTCCTGGGCGAGGGCGCAGGAATCGCCACCCGGGGCCGACCAGGACAACAACAGGACCAGGGCGAGGATGAAGGCCGTCGCTCCCCTCGGGCGGAAAAATCCCTTTTTGACACCCATGGCCTCAGACATGACTTTTTCCTTCAGACGAGGGGGTTGCCGCCGTTGAGATGTTCATAGAGACGGATGTATTCGGCGATCATACCCCCGAGGTCGTACCTCTCCCGCGCCTCCCTCATGATCCTCTTGAGTTGTTTCTCCCTCACCTCCCGGGGTTTGCGGTGGAAGGCCACGCTCTTTTCCAGGGCGTACCAGAGGCCCCCCGCGTCGTAATCCCGGAAGAGAAAGCCGTTACCCACGTCCTGGGGGGCGCCGTCCTCCTTGAGGCGGAGCTCGCGGATCTTGTCGTGGTAGCCCCCCGTGTCACGGTTGGTGGCCGTGGCGCCGAAGAGATTCCCCACCTGGTCGATCTGGCCGCAGGGCTCGTAGAGGGAGGCACCGAAGACATCGCTCGCCGCGGCATAGCCGAGCATGGAGAGGGGCTCCGAGAAGGGGTAGTAGGCGATCCGGCCGCCGGAGGCGTAGGCGATGCGGCCCATGATCTCGACATGGGTCCGGTCCGTGCCCACACCGTCGCCGACGACGGCGATCTGGACATCGGGGTGACTGTCCACGAAGGGTTGGGCGACGGCCTCGAGGAGCTCGATCCCCTTCTGGGCGGGATCGAGACGGGACGGCCAAAAGAGGAGGATGGCCTCCGGGTCTTCCCTCAGGCCCGTCCGCCGCTGGAACTCCAGGCGGTTGATCATCTTCGCCCCGACGACGTCGTCGTGGGGCCCGTAGTTGACGACGAGGTGCTCGCAGTGTTCCGGGTACATGATCGACGCGGGGGCGTTGATGATGGCCCGGGCGGCGTCGTAGTGGTATTTCGCCTTCACCTCCTGGCGGACCGAGGGAGGGACGATGGGCCGGTCGAGGAAATAGTCGTTGACGACCTCCCATAGAAACTGCCGGCCGACGAAGTTGATCAGGGTCGCGTTCTTGACGGCCGTCGCCTGGCAGTCGATACACCTTTGCCCCCCCTCCCAGGAATAGAAGAGGAGGTCCTCGAGGTTCTGGATGTTGACCCCCACGAGGAGATCCACGGGGAGCTGGGCCGTGAAGACGTTGTGGACCGTATGGAGGATGGGCAGACCCGTGGCCCTGGCATAGGCGGTGATGACGCCGCCGGCCATCCAGTCGTGGCTGTGGAGGATCATCCGGCCGCCGTGCTGGCCGCGGATGGTCTTGATGACGTTGTTGACGATCTCCCGCTGGAACTCCGCCGCCGTCAGGAGAGGATCCCCGGCGTAGGCGTTCATCAGGTCGGAGAAGACGGCGGAACTGACGAGGTGGATCTTGTCCGCGTCGAGGGTGTAGCGGATCTCCCGCCATTCCCCTTCGTCGAGCATACATTCCCTCTGGAAGCGCTTCTTGAGGTTCAGGGTCACGAGGTGGACGTCGATGCCCCTGTTCGTCAGGCCCTCGCAGAGGGCGGAGACCACCTCCCCCAACCCCCCGCTCTTGCCGGAGATGTAGCGGGCCAGGGGTCCCATCTCGTCCGGGAGCCTCCCCGTCTCGGGGGAGATGAGGAGGATGGCCGTTTTGACGGGTCTCTTGAGGACCTCGAAACGCTGGATCTCCATCTGGAGATAGTCGATCTTCCGGGTCAGGATGTAGGCGGGCTGGGCGATGGAACCGCCGTAAGGGCTGAAGTAGGAATGGACGGCGTGGTCCTCCCCCGTCTGCTCGTGGAGGAAATAGAGGTGGTCCGACGTGGTCAGGTGGCGCCACTTCGTGAGGAACTCACCGCCCACGCGGCGGGCCTCCTCCTCCATCCTCTCGATGTCCTGGAAGAGGTCGTACTGGGTCGGGTTGCCCAACCAGCCGAAGGTGTCCCGGCCGGCGTCGGCCCACGACGAGGTCGCCAGGCCGTGGATGTCCAGAACGGGACAGTCGGCGTTGCGGAAACGCTCGGCGATCTCCGTGGGATTGGCCATGACGATCGCGCCCTGTTCTTCCAGGGCCTTGGGGAGGCCCCTCCAGAAGTCGAAGATCCCCTTGTCCTCCCAGATGTGCTCCCCGATGTGTTCGTAGTCGTAACCCAAAAGGACGGCCTCCCCGTCTACGCGCGCGATAAAGGAGGCATACTCCTCGGGTGTGAAGGGGCGGTGGGGGAAGCGGAAGGCCACGTCGTCACTCAGGTCCCGGTTCCGGGGGATGACGATGAGACGGGTGTTCTTGGCCCGGAAGACGGCGTTGGGCGAGATGGGGGCATCGCCGTTGGTGAACATGTCGTCCCGCTTCTCGCAAAGGATGGCCGTGTACCCCATGTCGGCCACCACCTCGGCGATGTGGTTGTTGTACATGAGCTCCGTGTTGCGGAAGGCCGTGGGGAAGACGCCGAATACCTTTCTGATCAGTTCCCGATGGAGGGAGACCTGGTCGCGGAACTCCCGTTTCTGGGGATCGGCGAAGAGGCCGACGAGGGAATGGTAGTAGGTCTCGTCGAGGAACTCGACGCGCCGTTCCTCCTTCCCCTGGTCGAAGAGATCCTGAAGGGCCCTGATGACCTCCGGGGCATAGAGGTCCGCCTGCTCGAGAAAGGTCCCCGACATGCCCATGGTGATCTTGAAGGTCTTGTGAAGGGCAAGGAGCTCCGTGAACATGCGCGTGGCGGGGAGGTAGCACTTCTGGGCCACCTTGCGGAAGATGTCCCGGTTCACCTCTTCCCATAGAAACTTGTCCCGCGCCGGGTGAAGGCGGAAGGGTTGGTGAAGCTGGAAGTAGATGGTCAGAAGAGGCATCGGGGATCGTTCCCTCCGCATTTCGGGACTCTCGATGAGACTTTAAGCGAATCCTCGCCGTAAAGTCAACACAAAGGGGCGTTGACACCCCAGAGGGGCTGTGAAATAAGGCCCTGCGGAGCGCCTATGGAACCCACCCGTCACGGAACGAGAAAGGCCAGGGAATTCCCCCTGTCCGCCCTCTCTTACCCCCCGGACCTCCCCATCGTGAAGAAGAGGGGGGAGATCGTAACGGCCGTCCGAAAGAACCAGGTGGTCATCGTTACGGGAGAGACGGGATCGGGAAAGACGACCCAGATACCCAAGATGTGTCTCGAGGCGGGGCGGGGACGGACGGGCATGATCGGCTGCACCCAGCCCCGGAGGGTGGCGGCGGTGACGGTGGCTCATCGGATCGCCGAGGAACTCCGGGAGGAAATAGGAAACACCGTCGCCTACAAGATCCGCTTCGAGGAACGCCGGGGACCACGACCCTTCATCCGCATCATGACCGACGGCATCCTCCTCATGGAGATCCAGGGGGACCGCCTGCTTAGACGTTACGACACCATCATCGTCGACGAGGCCCACGAGCGGAGCCTCAACATCGACTTCATCCTCGGTTACCTCAGGTCTCTCCTCCCCCAAAGACCCGATCTGAAGGTCATCATAACCTCGGCCACCCTGGAGATCGAAAAATTCTCCCGGGCCTTCGAAAACGCCGCGGTGATAGAGGTCACCGGCCGGATGTACCCCGTCGAGGTCCGGTACCGACCCCTCGATCCCGACCTGGAGGAGGCGGGGGAGTTCACCTTCATCGACGGGGCCGTCCAGGCGGTGGAGGAGATCTTCGCCGAGGGGGCCTCCGGCGACATCCTCATCTTCATGCCCACGGAACAGGATATCAGAGAGACCTGCGAACGCCTCAACCCCTGGGCCCTAAAGGGCCACACCATCCTCCCCCTCTACGCCCGCCTGCCGTGGCAGGAACAGAAGCGGGTCTTCTTGCCCGCGTCGGGCCGGAAGATCGTCGTGGCCACGAACATCGCCGAGACCTCCATCACCATTCCCAACATCCGCTACGTCGTCGACACGGGTCTGGCGAGGATCTCCCAGTACAATCCCCGCTCCAAGGCCACCACTTTGCCCGCGCGGCCCATCTCGAGAAGCAACGCCGACCAGCGCCTGGGGAGATGCGGGCGGGTGAGGAAAGGCGTCTGCATACGCCTCTATTCCGAGGAGGATTACCTCGAGCGGCCCCAATTCACCCCCCCGGAGATCATGAGGGCCAACCTGGCGGGGGTCATTCTCAGGATGTTCGACCTCCGCCTGGGGGATATCGACGGGTTCCCCTTCCTCGACCGGCCGGGGCGAAAATATGTCACCGACGCCTTGGCCCTCCTCCAGGAGCTCGGCGCCCTGGTCAAGACCCCGGAGGGATATGGACTCACCCGTTTGGGTCGGACGATGGCGAGGCTGCCCCTCGATCCCCGTCAGTCGAGGATCCTCCTCGAGGGGCGCCGGAGGGGCTGTCTGCCCCAGATCCAGGTGATCGTATCCGGCCTCACCGTCCCCGACCCCCGGGAACGCCCCGAGGGGCGGGAGGCGGAGGCCGACGCCGTTCACGGCACCTTCGCGGATCCCACCTCGGATTTCACGACCCTCCTGCGGATCTGGGAGGCCGCCGCGAGGCGGGGGGAGGAACCCTTCACCCAAAGCGGTCTGCGCCGCTTTTGCCGCGCCCATTTCCTCTCCTTCCGCCGCATGAGGGAGTGGCGCGACGTCCACGACCAGATCGGCGCCCTCCTTTCCGAGCACCTCACGGACGGGGGGGAAGAAAGAAGGGAGGAGATGTCTCCCACGGACCTCCACCAGGCGATCCACAAGGCCGTCCTGTCGGGCTATCTCTCCCACATCGCCCAGCGGGTGGAAAAGAACCGTTACCGGGGGATCAAGGACAAGGAAGTCTTCATCTTCCCCGCCTCGGCCCTCTACCGGCGGGGGGGGGAGTGGATCGTGGCGGCGGAGATGGTGGAGACCTCCCGCCTCTACGCCCGGGTGGCGGCCAACGTGGAGGTATCGTGGATAGTCGAGGCGGCGGGGGACCTGTGCCGCTCCTCCTTCTCGACGCCCCGGTGGGACAAGGCGAGGGAGGAGGTGGTGGCCGACGAGAGGGTGACCCTCTTCGGGATGACCCTCATACCTTCCCGTACCGCCGCCTTCGGTCCCTTTGCGCCCGAAGAGGCCGCGACGATCTTTATCAGAGACGGCCTCATGACGGGTGAGGTGAGGTCCCGTCTCCCCTTTCTGAAGGCCAATCTCGCCCTCGTCGAGCGGATCCGTTCCATGGAGGAAAAGACGAGGCGCCGCGACCTCGTCGACGAGGAGGCCGTCTTCTCCTTCTACCGTGAGCGTCTGCCCGGGATCTACGACGTCCGTGGTCTTAGGCGCCTCATCAGGGAAAGGGGCGGCGACTCCTTTCTATACTTGACGGAAGGGGATGTCCTGAAAAAGGAGCCCGATGAGGCTCAGCTGGCCGCCTACCCGGACAGGGTGGGGATCGACGGGGTCACCCTCCCCGTCAGTTACCGCTTCGCCCCGGGGCGGGACGAAGACGGGGCCTCCCTCACCGTCCCCGTCGGCCTCCTCACGGGTCTTTCCGCCGGTGACCTGGACTGGGCCGTGCCCGGCCTGACCTGGGAGAAGATCCTCCACCTCCTGAGGGGACTGCCCAGGGAGTACCGCCGGCAACTGCCCCCCCCAAACGAGGTCTGGTCCGACATGAAGGCCGGCCTGGCGGGCTCAGGTCGGCCCCTCACGGCCGCCATGAGCGCCTTCATCCAGAAGAGGTACGGCGTCTCCGTGCCCCCTTCCGCCTGGCCCGTCGACAGGCTTCCCGATCACCTACGCCTGAGGCTGACCGTCGTGGACGGCAAAAGGGACGTCCTCGCCGCGGGGCGTGATCTGGCCGCCCTGCGCCGGGAGGTGGTGGAAGAGAAGGAAAACGAGGGTTTTGAACAGGCCCGAAGGTCCATGGAGAGGGATGACATAAGGGCGTGGGACTTCGGCGACCTACCCGAAACGGTCACCCTGACCGCCGAGGGGACCGTCGTCGGCTATGCCTTCGGCGCCCTGGAAGACAGGGGTGAAAAGGTCCGTCTCACCCTCTTCAGGAACCTCGCCGAGGCCCGCCGGGCCCATCCCCAGGGGGTCAGGCGCCTCGCCGAGATAGTCCTGCAAAACGAGATCAGATACCTCAAGAAATCCCTCGCCCTCCCCCCGGAGATGAAAGAGGCCGCCGCCTGGTTCGGGTCCGTCAAGGCCCTCGAAGAGGCCCTCAGAATCAAGGTGACGACGGACCTCTTCGCCGCCCCCGTCCGGACGCCCGCCGATTTCGAGACCCTCATCCGTCAGGGACGGCCCCGCCTCCTCCCTCGGGGCCAGGAGGTCCTCCGCATGGCCTCACCCGTCGTCAAGGCCGTCGAAAACGCCGCCAAGACCATCGGCCGCCTGGAGAAGGCAGAAAAGGGCAGCCCCCGGGCCCTCTCGTTCCTGAGGGAACTCAAGGAGGAGATGAGGAGGCTCGTCCCTATCGATTTCCTCAGGATCTACCCCGAGGAGCGACTGCCCCACCTCTGCCGCTACCTCAAGGCCCTCATGATCAGGGCCGAACGGGGCCTGATGGACCTTGAAAGGGACAGGGCGAGAGGCAAGGAGATCCGCCGTTTCACCGAGAGGCTCGAGGCCCTGCGCCGGGGGACGGACCCCCTCGACCACCCCGAGAGGGCCAAGGCCCTGGAAGACCTGGCCTGGATGATCGAGGAGTACAAGGTGTCCCTCTTCGCCCAAGAGCTCAAGACCCCCTATCCCGTGTCGGCCAAACGCCTCGAGGAGAGGTTCGCCCAGATCGAGCTGATGTGAGGGTCACTCAGCTGTTCTGCCTGAGGTGCCTCCTGATGTAGGCCTCGACCCGGTCGGCGGGGCTGAAGATCCCGAAATGACCCTCGCAGAGGATGTCCGCCCTGAGGCCGATGAGGGTCTCCATGGAACGGCGCCACTTTCGAAGATCGGAACCGAAGCTCGACAGGAACGGGCCGTGGATGTCCTGACCGAAGAGGATCCTCTGACCCCCTCGATCAAGGTAGACAGCGATGGAGCCTGGGGTGTGGCCGGGGGTATGGAGACAGTGGAGTTCCTCTCCCCCGAAGGTGAAGGTCGTCTTTTCCCCCTTGAGCTTGAGATCCACGGCGGTGGGTGGGAAGGTCGTTCCATACCAGTTGGCGGCCGTCCGCACGGGATCGCCCTCCTCGACGGCCCGGGCGTCCTCCTCATGTATGACGAGGCGGCAGCCGAAACGGTCCCGCAGGGCCGGTGCGGAACCGATGTGATCGATATGACAATGGGTGAGGATCAAATGACTGAGCTTGGCGGGATCGAGACCGGCCTTCTCCATGTTCCCGACGAGGGTCTTCGTGCTGTTCCCCGCCCCGGCGTCGATCATGACCAGTTCGTCCGCGAAGGCGACGACGAAGACCGTGGCGTCCTCGGAGCGGGAGATCCCCGGTCCGCCGATGAGGTAGACACCCTCCGCGATCACTTCCCCTTTCGACATGGCACCTCCTTCAAATGACGTCACTCCCCCGGCGTCCGCAGGGTCCCGATGAGGTCCCGCAGGGCCCCGATGGCATGACGTCGCAGGTAGTCGGCGATCCCGTCCAGGACACGGATCGAAGCCTTGGGATCGATGAAGTTGGCCGTCCCCACCTGAACGGCCCTGGCGCCGGCGATGAGAAATTCGAGGGCGTCGTTGGCCGTGCAGATACCTCCGATGCCGATGACGGGGATCCTCACCGCCCTCACCGCCTGATAGACCATGCGCAGGGCCACGGGCCTGATGGCCGGTCCCGAAAGCCCCCCCGTGACATTGTACAGATGGGGCTTTTTGGTTTCCACGTCGATGGACATCCCCGTCAGGGTGTTGATGAGGGAGACGGCGTCGGCCCCGGCCTCCTCCACCGCCCTGGCGATGACGGCGATGTCTGTCACGTTCGGCGTAAGCTTGACGATGAGGGTAAGATCCGTCACCTCCCGTACCTTCGCCGTCACCTGGGCCGCCGTCTCGGGGTCGCTGCCGAAGGCCAGTCCCCCTTTAGAGACGTTGGGACAGGAGACGTTGATCTCCAGGGCCGCGACACCCAAGGCGGTGCTGAGGATCTCGCAGACCCGCCGGTACTCGTCCACGGATTCACCGTAGACGTTGGCGACGACGGTCACCCCCCGATCCCTCAGGCGCGGCAGTTTCTCCGCGACGAAGGACCGCACCCCGATATTCTGGAGACCGACGGCGTTGAGCATCCCGCAGGGCGTCTCGATGATGCGGGGCGGGGGGTTGCCGGATCGGGGCTCGAGGGACAAACCCTTCACCACCACCGCCCCGAGACGGCCGAGATCGACGAAACCCGCGTATTCCTCCCCGTACCCGAAGGTCCCCGAGGCGGTCATCACCGGGTTTTTCAGTCGCAGACCGGCGATGGTGACGGAGAGATCGGGATCCGCCGTCATTTCCCCTCCCAAACGACCTCGGCCAAGGGAAAGACAGGGCCGTCCTTGCAGACCGAGGCGTACGTCTCCCCGTCTCCCCTCCGCACCGCTACGGCGCAACCGAGACAAGCCCCCAAACCGCACGCCATCCGTTCCTCGAGGGAGACCTGGCAGGGGACGCGAGCCGGGATGAGACATTCGGCCAGACGGGCCATCATCGCCCGGGGGCCGCAGGCGAAAAAGATGACCCCATCCCGGCAAAGATCCCCCATGTCGGCCTCCAGGGCGGCCGTCACAACCCCGCAGGTCCCATAGGTGCCGTCGTCGGTGGTCACCACAACCTCGGAGGACAGGGCGGAGAGTTCCTCGAGACCCACGAGGGCCGCCGCCGTCCTCGCCCCTACATAAGTCGTTATCCTTATCGACCCGGAGGCCCTCTCCCGGCAATAACGGGCCAGATAGGTGAGGGGCGCCACCCCCATGCCCCCCGCGACGAGGCCAATGCGGCGGGCCCCGGGGGGGATGTCGAAGCCCCTCCCGAGGGGCCCCGTCAGCACCAGTTCCTCCCCTTCGCACCGTTCGGAGAGGATCCGCGTCCCCCGGCCCGTCACCCGATAGAGGAACTCCATGTAACCAGTCCCTCCCCGCCGCCTGTAGCCATAAAAACTCAGGGGCCTTGCCAGGAGGGGGTCGAGACCCCTTGCCACCCTGACCATGGCGAACTGCCCGGGAACAGGCTCTTCATGCCGTCCCGAAACGGCCACGACAAGACGGCGATGCCCCGGCGACACCTCGTCGTTGGATTGAATTTCCCCTTCCAATACAAGATGTTGTAAATTATCCATAAAGCGTTGGTTTATGCTTCTATCAACAGGGTCATCAGCAGGGCGTCGCCGTCTTCCCTGGCGTAGTAGGCCTTTCTCCGGCCCGTCTCGATGAAACCGCAGCTCTCGTAGAGGCGAAGGGCCGGTTCGTTTACGGCCCCGACCTCGAGGTGCATCCTCGCCACCCCCGCCGCGGCGGATTGATGGATCAGGGATCGCAGGAGCCTCAGACCGATACCCTGGCGCCTCCAGAGGGGGTCGACGGCGAGGTCGATGAGCTGGGCCTCGTCGGCGACGAGCCAAACGGTCCCGTAGCCCGCGATCCCCCCCTCCCCTTCCCTCGCCACGAGACTGAGGGAGACGGGGTTGGCCAATTCCCTCTCCCAGGCCTCCCGCGTCGTCAAGCGGCCGAAACAGAGGACCTCGATCCGCCGCACCTCCTCTATATCCCTCTCCGTCATGGGGGTGATTTCAGCCATGCAAGACCCCGATGATGAAGAGGGCGGCGAAAAACACGAGGGAAAACAAGAACAGGGCCTTCGGGACCCGCAGGGTGTAGAGGAGGACGGAACAGGCAACCAGGGGGAGGGCGAAATAGACCTTGTCCAGGCAGCGGATCCACGGAGGGTCAAGGGCGGCGTAAAGCCCGGCCAGGATGGGGACTCCCGCCGTGACCGCCCCGAAGATGAAGAGAGGATAAGCGGCGGTATACTTGAAGAGGGCCCGGAGGTGAATCTTCTCGACCCCGGAGGCGTCGCCGGCCTCGGCCTTCGAAAGGGCCGCCTCACAGAGACGGTCGTTAGATCTCACGATCGTCGTCTCCATCCATCTCGTAACATAGCCCAGAGGTAGGAAAAGGAGAAAGGAAAGGGCGATCAGGGACGTCGCGGGGGCCGGCGACGTCCCGGCGGCGAGGGGGATCGCGGCCGTATTGACCACCGCCGCGAGGGAGTCGTTTGGCGGCACATAGTTACCCATGGGGAACTTATCGAGCCAGAGCAACTCATAGATGGCCCCGACAAAGAGACCCGTCTTGAGATCCCCGAGGATCAGACCCACCAAGGGCGCCGCGACGACGGGACGGGAGATCATGGTCTGCAGGATCACCCGATCCAGACAGAGGATACCGCCCACCAGGGCGATGAGGGCGGAATCGAGGACCATACCTACGCCTTATCCTAAAATACACTCGTAATCTTGATGGGTTTCTCCTTGGGCACCCGGCGCAGCTCGATCTCCACCCCCTCCTTGAGGAGGGCATCGAGGGCCCGGAGGTCCTCCTCGCCCAGGAGGACGCAGGATGAGAGCTGACGGGCGCAATTCTCGCTGTAGACGTTGCCGATATTCAGACAGGGGAAGGAAAATCCGCAACGGTAAGCCTTCAGTACATCGGCGACACGGGCAAAGAGGACGATGGTCCTCGGCCCTTCCTTACCTCTTTCTTCCCGGGCCAGGGCGGCGAACTCCTCCACCCCCCTGATCATGGCCTCCACGCCCCTCGGTACGGCCATCTTGATCACCGTCTCCCGGAAGAAGTCCCCTGCCGTCTCGTTGTCCACCACCACGATGGCCTCCGCCTGGGTGTATGGGATCCAGGCCTCGATGATCTGGCCATGAACAAGTCTGTTATCGACACGCACAAGGGCTATATCCATGGCACCTGAGGACCGTCAGGCCCCTTTTGGGTTTTCAGGTGATCTTCTTGTTGAGGATCTCGCTCGCCAGATAGATGTTCTTGATCCCGTATTCCTTGAGGTGACGGGCGAACTCCTTCAGAGGCGTCGTCTCCCTAAGCTCCGTCAGCTTCAGCAGCATGGGGAGATTGACCCCCGTGACCACCTCGACCTTGCCCTCCTTGAGGAAAGAGAGGGAGATATTGGAAGGCGTACCGCCGAACAGGTCCGTGAGGATGATGACCCCCTGGCCTTGGTCGAGTTTCTTGATGGCCCAACTGATCTCCTTGCGGACCTCCTCCACGCCCGTCGTCTGGTCCACGGAGATGTGCAGGACACCCTTCATGGGTCCCTTGATGAATTCCGCGACCCGGATCAGTTCCGCCCCGAGATTACCGTGGGTCGTGATGATAACGCCGATCATATGAGCTTCATCTCCCCCTCCGCCTCTTTCCGAGGACCGTCAGGCCTTCCCGGGCGGTCCCATGGGCCCTCTTCAGGACGGCGTAGGCTAAAAGATTCGTCCCTTGTTGTCAAGGTATTCTCTTAAGATCTTCCGGGGATTGTCTCTCCCAGCCACCACCTTTGGCGGCCCACAAAGGTCCTTGACTTTCCACCCCGGATGGTTATACTAAGCCTGACGGGTTCCTGCGGTGTTCGTTATGCGTCATGTTGCTGGAATCGAACACTTTTGAAACGACAGGGTCTTCGTGGTGAGAGCCACCCAAAAGAGACCAACTCTTTGGAAACGAGACTCCAGCCAAAGGCAAAACGGCACAGGCGGTGCCCGTTATCCCTCAGGGGCTTTGGTCCCTGAGGGCATTTTTTTCCGCGCCAGGGAGGAAGAGTCATTCTATCGCCGGCCACCTGGGCCTTGATCGCCCTCTCCGTCATCTGGGGCTACAACTGGCTGGTCATGAAGGAATGCCTGCGTTTCTGCCCTCCCCTGACCCTCGCCGCCCTCAGGACCATGATCGGGTCCATCTCTCTGTTCATCTTCATCATCGCCCGTCGTCGAAGCCTGCGGCCAGAAGCCTTCCTGCCGACCCTCCTTCTGGGTCTAACGGGCACGACGGCCTGCATCGGTCTCGTGACCTGGTCCCTCTACCTCGGGGGGGTGGGTAAGACGGCCGTCCTCGTCTATGTCATGCCCTTCTGGGTCCTGATCCTGGCCTGGCCCGTTCTCAAGGAGCGTATATACGGCCTTCAGTGGCCGGCCGTTTTCCTGGCCTGCGGGGGCCTGATCCTCGTCATCCGCCCCTGGGAATTGGCGGGATCGACCATGGGGGGCTTCCTGGCGATTATGGGGGGGGTGGCCTGGGCCGTGAGCGCCATCATCACGAAGATCATCAGGAAGAGAGTGATTTTCGATCTCGTCTCCCTCACGGCCTGGCAGATGTTCCTGGGGGCCGTTCCTCTGACCGCGGCCGCCCTTTTATTCGACTCCACGCCCGTCAACTGGACGCCCTATTTCGCCGTCGCCCTCTTCTACAGCGCCGTAATCAGCCAGGCCGTGGCCCTCCTGCTGTGGTTCTACATCCTCCAGGAACTACCCGCGGGTTCCGCCAGTCTCGGGACCCTGGCGACACCCGTCATCGGCACCGTCGCCGGGGCCGTCCAACTGGGGGAACGACCGACCGGCGCCGAACTTGCCGGCATGGCCCTCATCGTCGCCGGGCTGGCCCTGTTGGCCTACCAGGGGATCCTGCAGGCCTCCGAGGTGTCCCGGTACGTGAAAAGGGGTGGTTGATCCTCAGGACGCCTCGTCCATGACGAGGAGGGAAGAGGGGTCGAGGAAGAGGGTGGGGGTCTCCCCCATCCCCTCAGGCCCCTTCAGGACCCTGATCCTGATGGCCCCCGCCTCGGTGGCCATGAGCAGGACCAGGTCGAAGAGATCCTTCACGGGCAAAAGAGGCAGGGGTATCCCCGCCCGGCCCGTCTCCTGATGGCGATGGATGGGGACGGTGAACCACGCCCGGACCTTCTGTGCCCTGGCCATCTCCTTGACGGCCGAAAGATCGTCTCTGGGGGCTGTCTCGAATGACATGCCGTCGATGAGGACGAGGTCGGGCTTGAAAATCCCCGGGATGATGAGGTCATTGAGACGTTCCTCGAAGGTGGCGGCACTGAAACCTTCCACCTTGAAGGTCATGATGAAGCGCAACGGCAGGATCTCCTCCCACAGGGCCTTCCTTTCGGACGGGTACGGGGCGGCGAGGAGGGAGAAGATCTCCTCGTACCAGAGGGCCACCTTCGCCACGGGATCGTTCATGCTGACATGGAGGACCCTCTTGCCCCTCACCATGGCGTTGAGGGCCAGTTGCACCAACAATGCCGTCTTTCCCACGCCGGCCCGGGCCATGACGGCGCCGAAGGCCCCCTCTCCCAGGAGTTCGTCACCCTGAAGACCCAGGTGACGCAGGGGATGGCGGGCGATGATGTCCTCTCTGATCATTGGTCTCTTCCTCTCTGCGATGAAATATACCTGCGCCGCCACGGGTCCGACGACCTAAGCCGCGTTCTTCTTCCGGAGGGCGACCTCCGCGGCGATCTTCTCCGCGATCCCCGCCGGGACCTGGCGGTAAAGGGCGAACTCCATGGTGAACTGGGCCTTTCCCTGAGTGGCCGATCTCAGGACCGTGGAGAACCCGAACATCTCCGCCAGGGGCACCTGGGCCTCCACGACGGAGGTGTGTCCCTCGTCCTGGGCGCCGAGGATGATACCCCGCCTCTGGTTCAAAAGACCCATCACCGAGCCCTGGAACTCCACGGGGGTCTCGACGACGACCTTCATGACGGGCTCCTGGATCACCGGCGCGGCCTTCAGATAGGCCTCGCGGAAGGCCCCCCTGGCGGCGGCCTGAAAGGCCAGATCGGAAGAGTCCACGGCATGGAAGGCGCCGTCGTTGATGACGACCCGGATACCCGTCACGGGGAACTCGAGTTTCGGTCCCTTCTCCATGCACGACCGGAAGCCCTTCTCGCAGGCCGGTATGAACTGGGTCGGGATGGCCCCGCCGGTGATGCGGTTCTCGAAGACGAAATCCGCCTCGTCCGTGGGTTCGATGTATCCGGCGACACGGCCGTACTGACCGGCCCCCCCCGTTTGTTTCTTGTGGGTGTAATTGAAGTCGGCCCGCCTGGTGATCGTCTCTCTATAGGCGACACGGGGGTTGCCCGTCTGGACCTCCGCCCCGTATTCCCGGCGCATCCTCTCCACGTACACCTCGAGGTGCAACTCCCCCATACCCTCGATGATCGTCTCCCCCGTCTCCTGATCCACATGGGCCCGGAAGGTAGGGTCCTCCTTGGTGAACCTCCCGAGGGCCTTGGACATGTTGACCTGGGCCTTGTTGTCCTTGGGGTGGATGGCCAGGGAGATGACCGGGGCCGGGACGTACATGGAAGACATGGCGAGGTTGAGACCCACAGAGCAGAAGGTGTCGCCCGAGGCGCATTCGACGCCGAAGAGGGCCCCGATATAGCCCGCGGGGATGCTCTCGATATCCTCCATCTGATCGGCGTGCATCCTCACGACACGGCCGACCTTGACCTTCTTGCCGTTTCTGATGTTGACGATGGTGGATCCGCGGCTGATCGTCCCCTGGTATACCCGGATATAGGTCAATTGCCCGTACTGGCCGTCCTCCAGCTTGAAGGCCAGGGCCACGACGGGGGCCTCGGGATCGCTCCGCAGGGTCACGGGCGCCTCGCCCCGATCGATATCGAGGGCCACGTTCTCCACGTCGGCGGGACAGGGCAGGAGCATCGTCACGGCGTCCAGGAGGGGCTGGACGCCTTTGTTCTTGTAGGCCGAACCCATGAGGACGGGGGTGATCTTTCTCTTCAGGACACCTTCCCTAAGGGCCGCCATGATCATCTCCGGCGTGATCTCAGACCCGGCGAGGACGGCCTCGGTGAGCTCGTCGGAGAAGAGGGACGCCTTGTCGATCAGTTCCTCCCGCCGGGCCTCGGCCTCGGCCAAGAGATGGGCGGGGACGGCCTCAGCCCGGACGATCTCGCCGTTGTCGCCGTCGAAGTAAAGGGCCCTCATCGTGACGAGATCCACAACCCCCGCAAAATCCGACTCCAGGCCCATGGGGATCTGGAGGGCCACGGCGTCGTGCCCCAATTTGCCCCTCATCTGCTCGATGACGCGGAAGGGGTTGGCACCGCTGCGGTCACATTTGTTGATGAAGGCGATGCAGGGGACACCGTATCTCTTCATCTGGGCGTCGACGGTGACGGACTGGGACTGGACACCCCCCACGGCACAGAGGACGAGGATGGCACCGTCAAGGACCCGCAGGGCCCTCTCCACCTCGATGGTGAAATCCACGTGCCCCGGGGTGTCGATGATGTTGATCTCGTGGTCCTTCCATTCGCAGTACGTGGCCGCCGAGGCGATGGTGATGCCCCTCTCCTTCTCCAGCTCCATGGTGTCCATGGTGGCGCCCACGCCGTCCTTGCCCTTCACCTCGTGGATGGCGTGGATCCTCTTGGTATAATAGAGGATCCTCTCCGTCAGGGTCGTCTTCCCCGAATCGATGTGGGCGCTGATGCCGATATTGCGTATCTTCCGCGAATCCTTCTTCATGGTGAAACCTCAATTCTCATATAAACCCTTGGGTTCGAAAAAGAAAGGGCGCCTTTTACAGAATCTCCATATCCGTGTCAAGTTTTTTGTCGGTGCCTCTTCCCCTTGACACCGCCGGGCCTTTGCTGTTTTAAGGGGCCATGAGGATCAACGACACGGCGGATTACCACAGGTACGACCTCAGGAGCCTCGGTTGGGAACTCACCATGTCCAACGCCCTCAGTTCCCCCGCCTCCCCCTGCCGCCGCCTTCTCAAGAAAGATGATTCCTACGGGGTCCATCTCTACGCATTCCTCGACCGCCGCCTCTCCTGTGAGCGTTTTTCCCATGTCGTCGAGATCGGGGGCGGATACGGGTATCTGATGAGGGACTTCATCGCCCTTCGACCTTCCCTCAAGGTCACCATGGTGGATATCTCCCCCCGCCTCCTGGATCGCCAGCGGGAGGCCCTGAGGGGCTATGACGTCCGATTCGTCGAGGGGGACTTTCTCGAGACGGACCCGGGCATCCTCGCCGGCGCTGACCTGGTGATCATGAACGAAAACCTCGGCGACTTCCCGACCCTCCTCGATCTGACGTATGAAGACATGGCGGGCGATGGCAACGGCGCGGCGGAGGCCGTCCGGAGGGCAAGGGACCTCATCCGCCGTTACCGTCTCGATTACCCTTCCGAGGGGACCTTCGCCTTCAACCTCGGGGCGGCTCAGGCGGTGGAAAAGGTCTGTTCGGCCGCCGTCCCCGTCGTCTTCATCTGCGAGCACAGCTGCGAGGCCAAGGTACCCGAAGATCTGCGCAGGTTAATCAACCTACCGTCCCCGGGCCTCCCGGAGAGGATCTGCCTCAAGGGCCACGACGAGTACACCCTGAAGTTCTCCCACCTGGAGAAAATAGCCCGTTTTTACGCCTACGGCGTCTTCCGGGGTCCCCTGGCCGATATCCTCACCCCGCGTCTCGACGGGCGTCTCAAGGCCCTCTGGACCGTCGGCGCCAACCTCAGCGACGAGGGTGAGTTGTTACGCTTTTTCGCGGAAGATCTATACCGCTACGAGTATCTCCTCCTCGTGGGCGGCGGGATCAAGGGCGGCGAAACGGAGATCCCAAAGGGATGAGGGACGATGGGGAGTGAGGAAGGAGAACAACGGGCCTGCATTCGTTGCGGCACCTGTTGTCTCGCCTACGTCAGGGCCTACGTCACCCAGGAGGATCTCGAGCGTTGGCGCGCCGAGGGCCGGTCCGACATCCTGTCTATACTTGAGAACCAAGGTGCCGTATGGGCGGGGGACCATTTCGTGTCCGCCGCGGACGGCCACTACATCGGCGCCTGCCCCTTTCTCGATTTCGACGGCGCCGCGGCCGTGTGCACCATCTACGACACGAGACCCCTGACGTGCCGGAATTATCGGCCCGGCTCGTCCGAGATTTGTCCCCTCTGGGGCAAAAAACGTAAGAAGGAGGAAAGAAAGATGTTGATCCACGTAGTATGCATGAAGTTCAAGGAAGGGGTGACGGAGGGGGAGGTAGAGAAACTGAAGAAGGCCCTGGGCGCCCTCCCCGCCGCGATCCCCGAGATCAAGGGCTTTGATTTCGGCCCCGATGTCCTCCACACGGAAAGGTCCTACGATTTCGCCCTCGTGGCCTCCTATGAAGACGTGGAGGCCCTGCGGCGCTACCAGGTCCATCCCGCCCATCTGCCGGTCCTCGAAAGGGTCAGGGCCATGTCGGCCTCCCTGGTGGCGGTGGACTTCCAGAGGTAAAGGATTTGACAAGCAGGGCGCGTGGGAGGTATGTAGCGGCAAGATCATGGATACGGAAGAAAGGGGAAAACCATGCCTGAAAGCGTGAAGATGTACACCCTGAGCACCTGCAGCCACTGCAAGGCGACGAAGAGGTTCATGAACGAACTCAACGTCCCCTACGAGTTCACCGACGTGGACCTCCTGACGGGCGACGAGAGACAGGAGGTCATCGCGGAGGTCACCCGCCTGAACCCCAATCGCTCCTTTCCCACCATCATCATCGGCGAGAGGATCATCGTGGGCTTCAACGAAAAGGCCATCAGGGAGGCCTTGGGTCTATGACGCCGGAACAGCTTTACGAGGCCCTGAAGAAGACCCAGGAGCCAAAAGGGTATTTCTTCAACAAGGACCGTTCATGGGTCCTGGAGATCCTGAGGGACCTCCTTGTCAACAAGGAACGGTACGGCTACATGTCCTGCCCCTGCCGCCTCGCGTCGGGGGACCGGGATAAGGATCGAGACATCATCTGCCCCTGCTCCTACCGGGAGGCGGACGTGGCCGAATACGGAAGCTGCTACTGCAACCTCTACGTGAGCGCCGCGTGGAACGAGGGGCTTATCGAGCGCCGCTACGTCCCCGAGCGGCGCCCCCCGGAAAAGACGGCCCTCTGATGGCACCACGGGGGAAAAAGGTTCTCGTCACGGGCAACCTACCCAAGGCGGTCCTGGCCGATCTGGAGAGGGAGGCGGAGGTGACCTTTCACCCCGAGGACAGGCCCATGGGGAGGGACGAACTCCTGGGCCTCGTGGGTGATATCGACGGTCTCCTGGCCATGATCACGGATCACATCGACGAGGAGCTCCTGGATAGGGCGCCCCTCCTGCGCGTCGTCTCCAACATGGCCGTGGGCTACAACAACATCGACGTGGCAGCGGCGACGCGGCGCGGCGTCCTCGTCACCAACACGCCCGGCGTCCTCACGGAGGCCACGGCGGATCTGGCCTTCGCCCTTCTCCTCGCCGCGGCGAGGAGGGTCGTGGAAGGGGACAGGATGGTCCGCCAAGGGCGTTTCCGGTTCTGGGCGCCCTTTCTCTTTCTCGGCACGGAGGTCTCGGGCCGGACCCTGGGGATCGTGGGGATGGGACGCATCGGCCGTGCCGTGGCGAAGAGGGCGGCGGGTTTCGCCATGGAGATCCTGTATTACAACCGCCACCGCCTCGACAGGGAGACGGAGGAACACTACGGCGCCCGGTTCTGCCCCCTGGAAGACCTGTTGGCGCGGGCCGACTTCGTCTCCCTCCACGTCCCCTTGAGCGACGAGACGAGGCATCTCATCGACGCCAAGGCCCTGGCGCTGATGAAGCCTACGGCCTTTCTCATCAACACCTCCCGCGGGCCCGTGGTGGACGAGAAGGCCCTCGTTTCCGCCCTCCGCCGGGGGGTGATCGCCGGGGCGGGCCTCGATGTCTATGAAGACGAGCCGCGCCTGGCACCGGGGCTGGCGGAACTCGAGAATGTGGTCCTTCTCCCCCACGTGGGGAGCGCCACCACGGAGACGAGGACCAAGATGGCCCGGCTGGCCGCCCGGAATCTCCTGGCGGCCCTCCGGGGGGAGACGCCTCCCCATCCCGTCAACCCCGAGGTCCTCGCAAAACGGTCAGGGAAGCTTTAGAGGGATGCCTTTCACCTTTCGCCCCGCGGCCATCCCGGAGGTAATCATCGTCGAGGCGGCGCGTTTCGACGACCCCCGGGGTTACTTTATGGAGACTTACAAGGCCTCGGCCTTCGCGGCGGGGGGCATCCCGGGACCCTTCCTCCAGGACAACGTGTCATACTCCATCCGCGGCACCCTCAGGGGCCTCCATTACCAGAAAAGACCCCACGAACAGGGCAAGCTCGTCATGGTCCTGTCCGGGGAGATCTACGACGTGGCCGTGGACATCCGCCCCCATTCGGCCACTTACGGAAGGTGGGTCGGCGAGGTCCTTTCGGCCGCGAACAGGCGTTTCCTCTACATTCCCGAGGGATTCGCCCACGGGTTTCAATGCTTGAGCGCCGAGGCGATCGTCGCCTACAAGGTCACCAAGGAATTCGACCTCGCCTCGGACCGCGGTATCCGCTGGAACGACCCCACAGTCGGGATCGCCTGGCCCCTGCCCGATCCCCTCTTGTCCCCCAAGGACGCGGCCCTGCCTCCCCTCGCGGCGGCGGACAACAATTTCTGACGGACCCTTCTCAGAGGGACAAACGGAGGACCTCGGCGATGGCCTCCTGAGTGTAGTCCTTGAGCCCCCAGACAACGGCCAGTTTTGAGGCATGGGAGGCGATGGAGGAAAGATCCCCCCCGGGTATGCCCCCTTCCGTGAGGGAGGAGGGGCTGTTCACGTCCCGGAACCAGGAGCGGAAGGCATCGACGGCCCCCCGGGCGTCAGCTTCCTCGTCGCCCCCCCTCAGGCCGAACACCTCGCGCCCGAGGCGGGCGAGGCGGCCCTTCTTCGTTTCAATGACGTAGGTCATCCAGCCGGGGAGGAGCATGGACAGGCCCGCCCCGTGGGGCACATCGTAGAGGGCGCTGAGGGAATGCTCGATCATGTGGACGGGGAGCTGTACGGGCCCCAAACCCGCCGTCGTCAGGCCGTTGAAGGCCAAAGTGGCGGCCCACATCATCTCGGCCCGGGCGTTGTAGTTTTCCGGCTCCCTCAGGATCACCTCCGTGGCCTCCATGATGGTCTTTATCAACCCCTCGACCAGGCGGTCCTGGAGGGGGCTCGAGGGCTCGGCGTTGTTGAAGTAGCCCTCCAGCATGTGGGTGATGGCGTCCACGGCGCTGTAGGCGCTGTAAGAGCGATCGAGGGTGAAAAGGGCCGTGGGGTCAAGGATGGAGACCCGGGGGTAGATGAAGGGAGAACGGATACTGTACTTCTGTTTCCCTTCCTCCTTCGTGATGACGGCGGCGGCGTTCATCTCCGAGGCGCTGGCGGAGACGGTGACGACGGTGAGGACGGGCAGGGCCCCGCGGATCTGCCTCTTGTAGAGGAAGAAATCCCACACGTCGCCGTCGTCCAGGACGCCGACGGCGATCGTCTTGGCCGTATCGATGACGCTCCCGCCGCCGACGGCCAGGATCATCTCCACCCCCTCTGTTTTAGCCAGGGCGATCCCTTCGAGGACGTGGGAAAGGACGGGGTTGGAACGGACCCCGGGAAAGTCCACGAAGGCCACCCCCGCCTCTGTCAGAGAGGAGGTCACCTTGTCGTAGACGCCGCTCCTCTTCACGCTCCCCATGCCGTAGACGAGCAAGGCCCTCTTCCCGAACCTTGCCGCCTCTTGACCTATCCTCGCGATCTGTCCCTTTCCGAAGACGACCCTCGTGGGGTTCTCGAAGACGAAATTCTGCATAGCCATTCCTCCTCGGTCACGGTTGTCGGACGATCTTTATTACGAAGGACATTTTTTTGCGACTTTTTTTTTGAAAATTACCCCCGTTTGGGCTATGTAATTCTTCTTGTGTATCTTGCCCGAACAGGGCCGGCAACGCAAGCCCGCACGTCAAGGATATCGGAACGACGGAAAGGATGAACGATGAAGGTAACGGATGGTATCTACGCCTACGAGTGGACGGACTATTTTGAAAACAACTGCAACAGTTACTATATAGGCGGGGAGGCGCGGATCCTCATCGACCCGGGTCTCCTCAAGTACGTCCCCGATCTCCTGCGGCGCATGGCCGCCGACGGTATCGGGGTCGAGGATATCCGCTGCGTCATCAACACCCACTCCCACCCCGATCACTTCGAGGGTTCCCTCCACTTCAAAGACACCGAAACGGTCATCGGTATGCACAGAGACGAAATCGCCTTCCTCAGCGGTCAGGGAGGTTCTCTTTACGGTCTCTTCGGCCTGGCCGCTCCGGAGGCCCATATCGAAATGGTCCTCCAGGAAGGGGAGCTCGTCGTGGGGGGAGAGAGGTTTGAGATTGTCCATCTCCCCGGCCACTCACCGGGATCCATCGGGATTTACGACCCCGGCCGCAAGGCCCTCTTTGCCGGCGACGTCATCTTCGATCAGAGCGTGGGCCGCACGGACTTCCCCGGTGGAAGCGGGGCCCAACTGAAAAGGAGCATCCTCAAGGCCGCCAAGCTCGACGTGGAATACCTCCTGCCGGGTCACATGGGGATCGTCCAGGGACGCCAGGCCGTGGAGACGAACTACCGCCTGGTGATCCAGCAGATCTTCCCCTACATCTGAGAGCGGGACAAGAAAGCTCCATGATCACCTCCAGGCGAACGGTCTTTTTCATCTCCGACGGAACGGCCATCACGGCCGAAACCCTGGGGCACAGCCTTCTGACCCAGTTCGATCATATCATCTTCGACCAAATCACCCTGCCCTTCATCGACAACATGGAAAAAGCCTCCCATGTGGTGAAGCAGATCAACCTGGAGGCGGAACGGACCGGCGCCCCCCCCATCGTCTTCAGCACCCTTATCGATCCCGAGATCAGGCGGACCATCATGGGGAGTCGGGGGCGTGTCTATGATCTCTTCGAAGCCTTCCTCGTCGACCTCGAAAGGGATTTGAGCGTCGAATCCTCCCAGATCGTGGGCCGCTACCACACCGTCGTCAACTCGAACGACTACGACGTCCGGATAGACGCCGTCAACTTCGCCCTGGGAAACGACGACGGCATCTCGACAAAGAACTATGACCGGGCGGACATTGTCCTCATCGGGGTCTCCCGGGCGGGCAAAACGCCGACGTGCATCTACCTGGGCCTCCAGTTCGGCATCTACGCCGCCAACTACCCCCTGACGGAGGAGGACCTCTTCGGGAGATACGACGAACTCCCCGACGCCCTCCTGCCCTTTCGTAAAAAACTCTTCGGCCTGACGATCAACCCGGAGAGGCTCCACAGGATCAGAAGTCAGCGCCGCCCCAACAGTCGCTACGCCTCCCTCGCCCAGTGCCAGTCGGAGATCGCGGCGGCGGAATCCATCTTTTTGGCCAATCAGATACCCTTCATCAACATCACCAGCATGTCCGTGGAAGAGATAGCCGCCAAGGTCCTTCATGAAAACAAACTCGAAAGAAGGCTCCTTTAGGGGGACATAGGGAAATGAACATCAGAAAAAAGATTTTCCTTATCCTCTGTTTCACCTTCATCGGCCTGGCCGTCCTGGTATGTTCTATCCCCTACGTCATCTTCATAAACAAGATCGACGATATCGAGGAGAAGGACACAAGGATGGAGCTCGAGAGGATCATGGGCGTCTTCGATAAACGCCTCGATGTCCTCGCGTCCACGACAAGGGATTACGCCTCCTGGGACGAGACCGCGGCCTTTATGGCAACACGCAACCCCCACTTCAAGGACCATTATTTCATACCCTTGACTTTCAGGATCATAAAGGTCGACTTCGTCATCCTTTTGGATAGGGAAGGCAACAAGGTCTACGGCGCCTTTCTCGACAAACAAAGACAAAAAATACTCCCCTTGCCGAGAGACCTCGAGGACCGGATCATAGGGGAGGTCAAAGGCGGCGTTATGGAAAAGGAGGGTCTGAGCAAGAAAGGCTTTTTCTTTCAGCCCTCCCAGATCTTCATGATCGCGACCCGGCCCGTTATGAACACCCGTGAGGAGGGAGAGGTACACGGCGTCATGGTCATGGGTAAGACCTTCGACGACGAAGAGCGCCGGGACTTCTCCGACCTGATGAAGGCATCCATAAACCTCTTCGGCCTGGAGGACCCCGGCAATCCCGCGGACGTCACGGAGATAAAGAACTCTTTGCGGAAAGGGGGCCCATACCCCATCAGGGCCCTGAGCGACAACCGCCTCGCCGTTTACGCCCCCGTAGCCGACGCGGCGGGAAACATCAAAGGCGTCCTGAGGGCCGTTCTCGACCGCTCCATCTATAGAGAGACTATCGGCATCGTTTCCTATCTGGTGTTTTCGGTCATGGCCACGGTGATCGTCTTCGCCGTGCTGATGTTCATGCTGATAGAGAGGGTTTTCGTCCACCGCCTCGTAAAGATAGCGGACGAGATAAGACAATGGGAGACGACGGCCAACCTGGGCCATCGCCTGGAAGATAGAGGCGACGATGAGATCTCCGCGGTCGCCAAGGGTATTAACCTTACGCTGGATAAGCTGAAAGCCGCCGAGGAAGACCTCAGGAGAGAGGCCGACCGCTATCGATGCGTCGTCGAGGACCAGACCGAGTATGTTTGCCGTTTCCTCCCCGACGGCACCCTGACCTTCGTCAACGGGTCCTATTTCTCTTTCTTCGGACACCAGAGGAGGGAACTGGTGGGCCGTCACTTCCTTTCCTTCGTCCCCGAGGAAGACAAGAGCCGCATCGAAAAGATGCTCTCCTCCCTCACCCCCGAAAACCCCACGGTGGAGTATGAAAACACCGTCATCAAGCCGGACGGAAGCCGTTTCTGTCAGCTATGGCGGGCCCGGGCGGTCTTCGACGCGGAGGGGCGCATCGTGGAATACCAGGCCGTCGGCCGGGACAACACGGAGAGGAAAAAGATGGAGGAGGAGCTCTTATCCCTGAACAGAAGGCTCGAGACGGCCAACCAGAGCCTGAGCGCCGCCTACGCCCAGATCAAGCGGGATCGGGACAAATTGCTGAAGCGTATGTCCGAGGAGGACCTGTCTTTCATCCTGGATAGGGGGGGAACGATCGTCGGGATCTCGGAGCGGGTCCTGGAATTTATGAGGCTCCCCCGGGCGGAGATCGTCGGCCGCCCCTTTACGGACTTTCTCGTGGAGGAGGCCGATTCTTTTCCCCTTCACCTTCGTCAAGCCTGGCTCGGCGCCACGGAGAGTCTGACCCTCACCCTCCGTTCGAGCTCTTCAAGCCCGGAGACGTTGCAGGGAAAGATCTCCCGCGTCACCATCGGAGAAAGGCGACTCCTGTTGATCACCCTGAATTGAAAAAAATGGATTTTCAATCCTTTTTCGGATAGAGATGAACCAAGGGAAAAACGGAAATCTATCGATCCTTTTCGTCTGTACCGCCAATATCGTCCGCAGTTTCATGGCGGAAAGGATCATGAGGGAGAAGCTCAGAAAGGCCCGCCGTAAGGACATCGCCGTATCCTCGGCGGGTCTGTTGGATCTGGGTGGTTCTCCCGCCGACCCTACGGCGGTGCGCCTCCTCAAGGAGGCGGGGATCGACGGCGACGACCACCGCGCCAGGGCCCTCCGGCGGGAGGACCTGGAGGCGGCCGACATCATCGTCGTCATGGAGAAAATCCACAAGGAGCTCATTATGGAGAGATACCCCGAGTTCGCCGACAAGGTCTTCCTTCTGAAACCCTTCATGAAGGGCTGTCGGGAAGGGGAAGAAGATATCGGGGATCCCCATGGAAAGTCCCTTTACCATTACCGTTTGGCCTTGGCCGAAATATCCCTGGCCGTGGAGGGTTTGATAAAATGTATTTAGAATACTGGTCCCTTACCCGCTATCCCTTCGAAAACGTCCCGGATCCCGATTTCATGTACTACTCCCCGGAACATGAGGAGGCCCTCGCCCGCCTCATGTACGCCGTGGACCGCATGAAGGGGGCGGCCCTTTTGACCGGCGAGGTGGGAAGCGGCAAGACGACCCTCAGCCGCGTCTTCATCCGCCACCTGCCCGAGGAAAGATTCGATGTGGGGCTGATAACCAACCCCTCCCTGACCGTCGTGGATTTTCTGAGAGAGGTGGCCTACCAGCTCGGCCTGGAGACCGAATCGGTCTCCAAAGCGGAACTGCTGGCCATGATCAACAAGCGTCTCCTGCAGAACGTCAAGGAGGACAAAAACACCCTCCTGATCGTAGACGAGGCCCAGCTCATCACCCGCGAGACCTTCGAGGAGATAAGACTGCTGTTGAATTTCCAGCTCAACGACCGGTTTCTCATGACCTTTTTCCTCCTCGGCCAGCCGGAGCTCAATGACACGATCCGCGCCTACCCCCAGCTCGACCAGCGCATCGCCATCCGGTACCACCTCAATCCCCTCAGTCGGGAAGAGACGGTCAAATACATCCTCTTCCGCCTGGGGAAGTGCGGTGTCACGAGAACCATCTTCACCGAGGAGGCCCTGAAGGAGATCTACGAGTATTCGGGGGGGATACCGCGAAAGATCAACAACGTCTGCGATCTCGCCCTCTTGGTGGGCTTCAGCCTCAGGGCGGAGGTCGTCGACGGGCCGATCGTCGCCAAGGTGGTAAGGGACTCCCTATAGGGGGTGTTCAGGCGGGGAGTTCCTCCTTAGGCACCTCCTCTTCGATGTTGAGGACATTCGCGGCCCTGAGATCGACGGTCCGCGGCGTCGCCAGTCTCTTCCCCTGGTCGTCGTAGAGGATCGAGACCACGGGTTTAAGGGGGTTATTCTCGTTGGTGGCCACGACCTTGCCGATGTTCTTGTTGTTCAGCCGGACATAGCTCCCCACGGGGTAGAGGGATATCTCCTGGAGAAAGGCCTTGATGACGCCGGGGGAAAAGAGGTCGTGTTTCGTCGCCACCAGTTCCTTGATGGACTCGGTTAGCATCAGGGCCCGCCGGTGGGGGCGGTGGTGCGTCATGGCCTCGTAGGAGTCGCAGATGCCGATGATCTTCGCGAATTCGTCGATATCGCCCCCCGTGATACCCAAGGGGTAACCCTGGCCGTTTTCCCGCTCGTGGTGCTGGTGGACGGCGCGGATGAGCCACGGAAAACGGTCCCGGTAGGGGGCCAGGATGTTTACCCCCACCTCCGGGTGTCTCCGGATCTGAGACATCTCCTCGTCGGTGAGACGGCCCCGTTTGTTCACCACCGCCTCGGGGACAAGGAAGATACCCACGTCGTGCAGGAGGGCCGCCACAGCCAGCTCCCTGAGTCTCTCCAGGGCGTAACCCATCCGCTTTCCCACCCGGAGGGCATAGATCATCGTGTTGATGGGGTGGGTTATGTAATAGTCGCCCTGATTGCCGAAATCCAACGTCAAATCGTAGAGCTTCTCGATCCGGGAGAAACCCCTTTCGATGAGGGGGGAGATCAAGGAGAAGGCGCGCTGGACGTCGAGCCCCTCGTGCCGCCTCACGGCGGCGGCCACGTAGGTCATGTAGCCCTGAATGGATAGATAGGCCGTCGCGGCTTCGTCATCGGGCAGATCCTCCGCCCTGGGGGACGGGGAAAAGACGACGGCTTCCCCGGCCGGCCGGTCCACGGTGTATTCCCTGACAGGCGCGTCTTCACCTTTCTGTGGAATTGGGGTTTTTGTCCCCGCATGATCCCCGTTTTTCTTTTCCTGCTCCGCCGCGACCTGAGGTAATGTAGCTACCTCCCCGTCTTCCCTGTGAAAAAGGCGCAGCAACGGAATCTGACTGAAACGGACCCCCGGCCCTTCCTCCTTCGGCTCCGGTGCGTTTTTCACGACTGGTTCCTCGGGTTTGACCTCCAGGGGCTCCTTGTCCCGGACGATGTCTGACGAACGAATCATGATCTTCACCAGTAATAATGTAAGCTTAGGTACACCGCTAACAAAAGGAATTATGAAAATCAACTTTTTTTTTCAGGGAAAACGTCGTGCTTATCCCGTTTCATACCAGTCAAAACATAAACTTGACTTTAGCCGCCGTCTCATTCATATTCGGCTCGTAATTGTCGGACAGGGGGGGGTATGACGAATCTCCGCAGGTCTATTCTCAAAATATCCTTAATCTTCCTTTCACTTTCCATATTTACCGCCTGTACCATCGAGACGAGGGGTATCACCGTGAGGGAATACCAACAGACCCTCAAGCGGGAAGAGACCGCCTCGAACGAGGCCCGGGAGCAAGCGGAGAGAGAGACCCTGGCCGCCATGGCCCGTGTCAAGGAAAACAGCGTCTTTCGGGAGGTCAACGGCGTCCCCGAGTACATCATCGGTCCCGGGGACGTCCTGGCCGTCAATTTCTGGACCATCGCCGTGGCGGGGGCCCAGACCTTCGAGGGTTTCAAGCAGATATCCTACAACATCGAGGTGAGGGACGACGGCAGGATATCCTTCATGTACGGCGACGACATGAAGGTCAGCGGCCTCACGACGCGGGAGGTGAAGGAAATGGTCACGCGGGAGTTGAAGAAGTACTTCCGCGACCCGCGCCTCGAGGTCTTCGTCAAGGAATACAAGAGCAAGAGCGCCAATCTCTTCGGCCAGATCAACGTCCTCCCCACGGGCCAGTCGGGTCCGGGCCGTTATTTCCTCAAGGGAAAGACGACGGTCCTCGATCTCATCTCCCAGGCGGGCGGGGCCATCACGGGGCGGAGCGATTACACCAATCTCCCCTCCGCCGTCGCCGTGGGCCAGCAAAACGTCGCCAACGCCGACCTGCAACGGGTGGAACTGGTGCGAAAGGGGAAGAGATACATCCTCAACCTCTACAAGGCCATGTTCTACGGCGACGAGACCCAGAACCCCGTCCTGGACAGCGGCGACATCGTCACCGTCCCGGCCCAGCCCTACTTCGCCGAGCGGGTCTACGTCATGGGGCAGGTCAAAAACATCGGTATCCAGCGCCTCCAGGACGCCCCGGACCTCCTGTCGGCCATCGCCATGGCCGGCGGAACCCAGGCCGACGCCGTCAAGACGGAGGTCAAGATCATCCGGGAGTTCCGGGAGCGGCAGGGGAATCCCATCGTCATCTCCGCCAACTACGACGCCATCATCAAGCAGGGTAAGCTGGACGAGAACATCAAGCTCCAGAGCGGGGACGTGGTTTACGTCCCGAGGATGCTCATCGGCGACATCAACGAGTTTATCGTCAACACGACCCCCCTTCTCCAGTACCTGCTGATCCCCGGGTCATACCGGGACACCTACGGCAGTCCAAACCAGTTGAGATACTGATCCCCAGGGTGAAAGGGGCCCTATGCTGAAATACGACCTCAATCTCCGGGAATACTGGCGTGTCATCAAGAGGCGCAAATTGATCATCATCTTCACGGTGGTGATCATGACGATCTTCAGCGTCTTCTCGTCCATGATGGCGAAACCAACCCCCATCTACAGGGTGACGGCCACGGTCAAGGTGGAGAGGAACCCCTCCATGTTCACGGGCCCCAACCAGTTCTTCGTGCCCGCCAACATGGAGACCCAGACCATGATGATCCGCAGTTACTACGTCCTGGAACTGGCCGCCAAGAAAATGGGCCTCATCCCCGCCGATTTGCCCTCGGAGGACGTCCGCAACAATCCCAAGTACATCGGTGTGATCCTCGACCTCAAGGACAGGGTGACGGCCACCCAGGAGGGTAACAGCGACCTGATCAACATCGAGGTCAAATCCCACGACCCCAGATTCGCCACGAAGCTGGCCAACACCCTCGCCGAGGTGTATCAGTGGCAGCACACGGAGGAACTCAACCGGCGGACCCGGGAGGGCAAGAGGTTCGTGGAGAGCCAGTTCGTTTCCGCCCGAGAGAAGATGGCCAAATCGGAGGAGGCCATCAAGAGGTTCCGGGAGGAGAACAAGTGGTCCTCCATGGAGGCGGAGTCTTCGGCCCTGCAGATGCAGATCGCCAAGCTCCGCGAGGCCTACGACAAGGACCGCCTGACCCTCGAAAAGGTCGAGATGGCCGCCCGGGCCCTGGAAGAGGCCGAACACAAGCCCCTCACCACGAGATCCAACTTCTTCTTCGATGAGGCCTCGCCCCCCTACCGGGCCCTGAACGACAAGCTCGTTACCATGATGATGGAGAGGGACACCCTCCTCCTCACCTACACGGAGAACTTCCCCCAGGTGCAGGCCCTCAAGAGCCAGATCCGCGAGACCGTCCAGGGGATGAAGAGCCATCTCAACGCCCAGAGGCGCGCCCTGAACCTCAGCATCGCCAGTACACGCAACCAACTCCGCGACCTGGAGACGAAGCTGCAACAGCTCCCGGAGAAGGGCCTGGAACTGACGCGCCTGGAGCGGGAGATGAGCGTCAATCGGGAGCTCTACACCCTCCTCGAGAAGAAGTACCAGGAGATCCTCATCGCCGAGGCGGAAAAGATCGAGGAGGTGAAGATCGTCAAGCCCGCCCTGGAACCGGAGGTGCCGATCAACCCCACGAGCATCACCAAGAACGTGGGCCTGGGCAGCCTCATGGGCCTCATCCTGGGGCTTGTCTTCGCCTTCCTCATCGAGACCTTCGACACCTCCATCGGGGCCGTCGAAGAGGTGGAGGACTTCCTGGGCGTCCACGTCCTGGGCATCATCCCCTTTGTGAGCCTCGAGGAGATCCGCCTGCTCCTGGGCGAAGACGAGAAGTCCAAACAATACGACGAGAGGACCCTCCAGCGATACGCGCGCCTCGCCTCCCACTTCGTCCCGACGAGCACCTTGGCGGAGAGCTATAAATCCTTCCGTACCAGCATCAACTTCGTCTGCTCGGAAAACAATTACAAGAGCCTCGTCTTCACCAGCTCCTCCCCGGGGGAGGGAAAGACCTCCATCACCGTCAACCTCGCCGTGACCATGGCCCAGGCGGGCTACCGGGTCCTCCTCATCGACGGAGACCTCAGACGCCCCGTCTTGTCGTCCCTCTTCGGCATCGAGCAGACCCCGGGACTGACGGACGTCATCATGGGCAACTACGAATGGAAGGCCGTCGTCAGGGGGGTCTCGGACCTGATGATGGGAAAGCTGACGGTGGACGAGATCATGAAGACCCCCGGTCTCGACAACCTTTTCATCATCACCAGCGGCACCTACACGCCCAACCCCACGGAGATCGTCGGCTCCCGGACCATCGCGGAGATCATGAAGCAGTTCAAGGAGGAGTACGACATGGTCCTCGTGGACGCCCCGCCCGTCTTGGCGGCCACCGACGCGGCCCTCTGGAGCTCCCTCACCGACGGGACCGTCATGGTCTACCAGGTGGGCAAGGTGGCCCGGGGCGCCCTCAAGCGGGCCAAGTTGCTCCTCCAGGCCGTCAAGGCCAACATCCTCGGCGTCGTCCTCAACGGCATCCGCGCGGAGATCACGACGGACTTCGGGTACCACGGCTATTACTACTACCGCTACGGGTACGGTAAGGAACATCGCCGCAAGAAGAGGCGGTGGTTTCAACTCTCTCTCCCGGACATCCTCAAGAAGACCTCCCCAATCAGGGAAGGCGTCGCGGCCATGAGAAGGAGGAAAAAGGAGGAGGCCCAGGAGGCCGAGGCACCGCCCAGCCCAAAGGAGAGGGTGGAGGTTCCCCCCGCTTCGTCGCAACCGGGTCTCCCCCTGGAATGGAAGAGGGAGATCCCGAAAGGGAAGATCATCAAGATCGTCCTTGCCGTCTTGGCGGTCTTGTTCCTCGCCCTGGGCGTCCTTTACCAGTTCGGCTATCTCAAGGGCATCCTGCCCCCCTACGGGACGCAGAAGAAGGCCGTCAAGACACCAAAGGCCGATCTTCCCCCGCCCGGCCCGGCGACACCCCCGACGGCCGACGTCGTATCGCCGGCAGTGAAGGCGGCCGTCGTTCAACCACAGCCTGGTGTCCCTGCCGCGTCCTCCCCGACCCCGCCGGCGGCCCCGGCCGGCGGACCGACGGACAAGAAACCCGCTCCCGAAGAAAAAGCGCCGGCTTCACCCCCAGCCGCCGAGACGGTCAAAAAGGCGCCTGAACCGCCGCCCTCAGGGCCGCCCAAGACCTCGCCCGCCAAGGGAAAGGCACCGGTTTCGCAAAGGCAGAAACCCTTCGCCGTGAAGATCGCCTCTTTCCAGGACCACCGGCAGACGGAGCAGTTGGTCTCCTCCCTGCGCGGGTCCGGGTGGGATGTCCAGGTCACCGGTGTCGATTTAGGGGAAAAGGGCAAGTGGGAAAGGGTCTTCGTCGGCCGTTTCGCCACCTACAGAGAGGCGGAGAGATTCAAGAAGGCCAAGGGCCTGGATCGGCGTTTCCCCGGAAGCCTTGTCATGAAGCTTGAGAAATGAAAAGGCTCCCCATGGACCCCCAGAGTAGAGACAGGGAGGCGCAAAGGAAGAAAAAAATCATCCAGAGGAGGGATAGACGCAAGAGAACGTTGATCTGGCTCTTCCTCGTATTCGTAGCCTGCGCCATCATCACGGCGGCCATCGTCTTCGTGCCCGATCTGATCAAGCGATATATCCTCGTCGACGATTACCTCCCCCGGGACATCGAGAGGAAATACTACGAGCTCAAGGAGCGACAGGCGGAGGGCACCCTGCCGTCCAAGTAGTCACCTCCTCAAGACACCGCCATGCTCGAACAGAACAGGCAAAACATCGTCCTCATGGTCGTCATCACGGCCCTCACCCTGGCGGCGGCTCTTATCCTCGTCAGGGCCTCGGCGGCAACGACCTTCATCGTCTTGGTGTCCCTCATCATCGCCATCCTCACCTTCGTCAGCACCGACTTCGCCCTCTACATCCTCATCGCCGCCATGCTCCTGGGGCCCCAGTTCGGCGTCGGCGAGGCACCGGGCGAAGGTGTTCGGGGCCGGGGCCTCACGCTGAGGATGGACGATTTCCTCCTCGTCATCATCGGGGTCAGCTGGTTTTTGAAAACGGCGGTCAACAAGGAGCTGGGTCTTTTCCTCAAGACCCCCCTCAACGGCCCCATCGCCTGGTACTTCCTCGCCTGCCTCCTTTCCACCCTATGGGGCTATCTCATGGGGCGGGTGAAGGGGAACGCCGGGATCTTCTTCGTCCTGAAGTACTTCGAGTACTTCATCGTCTATTTCATGGCCGTCAACCACCTCAAGGAGAAGGAACAGATCGAGAGGTTCGTCTACTTCATGCTCTTCGTCTGTTTCCTCGTCTGCCTCTACGCCCTCTACCAGATCCCCCAGGGGGTCCGGGTCTCGGCGCCCTTCGAGGGGCAGGAGGGAGAACCCAACACCCTGGGTGGCTACCTCGTTCTGATGCTCTCCCTCACCCTTGGTCTCCTCCTCAACCCGACGGGTGTGCGGCACAAATATCGCCTGAGAATCCTGGTGTTTTTCATCCTCGTCGCCCTGGCGGCCACCCTCTCCCGCAGTTCCTGGCTCGCCCTCATCCCCATGACCCTGGCCTTTCTTTATTACAGCGAGCGACGCAAAGTGATCCTCTTGGTCGTCATCGCCGCCCTGGTCGCCATCCCCCTGGTTACACCCAAAATGGTCAGGGACAGGGTGATGTACACCTTCGCCCAGCCGAAGGAGGAAGGCCAGATCCAGGTGGGGGAGACCCGCATCGACACCTCCACCTCGGCGCGCCTCTACTCGTGGAAAATAGTCCTCACGCGGGATTTTATCAAACACCCCGTCCTCGGCTACGGCATCACGGGCTATTCTTTCGTCGACGCCCAATACCCGCGGGTGTTGATAGAAACGGGTCTCTTGGGGCTCTTCACCTTCTTCCTCCTCCTCTACAGCATCCACAAAAACGCCGTGGAGGCCTACAGAAAAGAGAACGACCCCTTCCTGCGGGGAGTCCTCCTGGGATACCTGGCGGGTTTCTTCGCCCTTCTCACCCATGCCATCGGCGTCAACACCTTCATCATCGTGCGCATCATGGAACCCTTCTGGTTCCTGACGGCCATGGTCATCATGATCCCCGTCATCAAAAAATTGGAGGAGGCGAAAAGCGATCAGGCAACCCCGCAGGGACGGCCAGTCGTCCAAAAGGCCCTATAGGACTCGTGCAAGAACGGCGGGCGGCCTATTTTATCGTTGCCCCTTAAAGATCTTTGTGACAATCTACAACGATCGCTCCGCCTTAGAGGGGAAGGGAACGCTGTCGCCCCGTCGCGTGGGACCGGCGACTCGATGTAATCGACGGGGCGGAGCTGTATCTGATTGATGGCAATCGACGATACCAGGACAAACCGACGCCCCAACGAAACGGCCAGGCGACGGTTTTCGTTTCTAAAACCCTCGCCTGTCAAGGCTTTACAGCCCGAATGGGCCCGTAATGCCCGCCACGACAGGAAATTTTTTCAATTTCGCCGATTCATCAATGATATCATATGGCTAACCTGTATCGGAACTCCGATACCCCTCACCGGACCGGCCTGTAGACCGGGATCGGCACCGTAGGCAAAAGAAGAACTTTTTCACGACATCGTGCAAAACAACGATGGCCGCTTACTGACACACAAGGAAAAAAAGAGAGGTGTCACACAAATATTATAGATTTATTTTGGCCCTTTCTCTCCTCAGTGTCTTGGCCGCGGCCATTATTCTACTTGTCACTAGGCATCATGGGGTCGGTCTGTCGCCCGACTCCGTTGGCTACATAGCTACAGCAAGAAACATGGCAAACGGTCTCGGTGCCGTTACTTTTGATGGAAAACCCTTAATCTACCACCCGCCTCTGTACCCAGCCATATTAGGAGCTATTTATTTCATTTTCGGCGCGGATCCCCTTGCGTCGGCCCATGTAGTAAACGCGGCGCTGATGGGTGTCATTACTTTCTTGTCGGGATTGTTGTTTTTGGAACATTTGAAACCGCACACGGCTTTAATTTTTGTTGGAATAACCTCTGTTGTTGTTTCGATCCCGATTACTTATGTCACCCTTTGGGCATGGACTGAACCTCTCTTTATCTGTTTTACCCTGTTTACGATGATTTTTAGCGAATCATACCTTAAGGAGGGGAGCCTCCGTTTTCTTATAGCGCTGTCTTTATGTATCGCTTTGTCGTGCCTGACGAGATATATCGGTGTCATCTTAATTTTAACCGGCGCGATAAGCATTTTTCTCTTCCGTAAAGATCTCCTGGAACTCAAAATTAAACATCTGTTCATTTTTCTGATCATTTCATTCTTGCCTATAGGCGCATGGATGACGCGAAACTACATCCTATCAGGCTACGTGTTAGGGTACAGGGGCCCTTCAAATTATTCCTTATGGGAGAATCTGTTTTTAACTCTAAAGGTCATTACATTCTGGTATTTACCGAATCCAAACGACATTTTTAATGGCCCCATCATAAGTAAGGCCGTTGAATATCAACGGGTAATTCTAACTATATTTGTCGCGTTTATTGGTCTAATTGCTCTGCATATTACCCAGAGAACAAAAAACCTGGTGAAAGTTATTTTATGGGAAAACCGTTTTTTGTTATTGTACCTTTCGGCATATGTCCTTTTTTTAGTAATATCATCGACGACGACCGCTTATGATCAAATCAGTTCAAGATTATTGTCACCCGTTTACGTACCCCTCACGATCCTAATTTTTGTATTTGCCGCCAAGATATTATTACCCTATATGAACCAAAGTTTTCCCCTAAAAGGATCACACAACTTTTTGATTCTCTTAATCATTTTATTGCTGACCTATCCTATCACTAAAACGACACTTCTATTCTCGTCTGCAATAAGCGATGGCCTTGGATTCAGAAGTAAAGCCTGGGTAAATAATGAAACAATATCGTATTTACTCAGGAATAAAGGGGTGACACCACAACACAAAATATATACGAATAGCCCGTATGCCCTTTACGCCCTGGCGAATATCAATGCTGAACCAATCCCTCAGAAAACACCTTACAACTCTCCCCTGAAGATAAACGATATCCACGGCCTAAGGGGCCGCTGGCCGGAAGAAGAAGCGGCTCTGCTTGTCTGGTTTGACGATATTGGAAGGGATTATTTGTTTTCCATCGAAGAGTTGAGTTTTGTTGCCGATTTGCAGCTTATAGCCCGCCTGCGAGACGGGTCGATTTACACCATCAAGAGAAGAGATCATCATGACGAACTTCGGGGATAACCGTTAATCCATTTTGCCGCCCTGGGAGATGGATTTTGTTAATTCAGCTTGGTTTTACCTGTTCCGCCCGTCTATTTCCTCTTTCTTCCCTATTTTATACCTACTCCTGACTATGAGACAGCCAACCTCATGACCTTCATGACATTGAAGGCAAACTGCCGAAACATGGCGTCGAT
>ERZ795047.451-NODE-451-length-51406-cov-36.350276_pt1 | contig 51406 bp, 43 predicted proteins | sample MGYA00375131_ERZ795047 | MGnify/ENA primary metagenome ERZ795047 (study PRJEB30176, sample SAMN05720228) | activated sludge metagenome | isolation source: Anaerobic digester | place: Japan | collected 2015-05-20 ... | reverse complement strand
AAAACGAAAATTTAACGCTCATTTAAAAGAGGCTTAATTAGTAAAGAAAAAGTCAAAGTTCCCCCCTCCCATGGTCGGGATGGCGTGAACCTGACATAACCATGATTTACTGCTATAAGGAGGCTCTTTAAAACCAATTCTCAGGAATTAGCCCTCACATTTAAACTGTCCAACTATGCTGGACAGCTTATAGCTTGCCTCTATATTCTTTTCCGAAATTATTTCTGTTTCCTGAGATACGGAAATAATCTTTTCAGTATTTCGTGAAATAATCTCAAGCTGATCTACTAAGAGGTGACTTGAATCTTTGAGATTCTTCATTTCTTCCAGGATCTGGTTAGACCCTTCTTTCATTTCCCTGGAACCATCTTTTACTTCCATGGTGATATTCTGCATATTCTTAAGAGACTCAAGGACCTGCTGGTTCCCCGTATTCTGTTCCTGCATTGCCTGCTGGATCTCCTGAACCAGATTCTCTACCCGATGTACGAGAGTTTCGATATTACCAAAAGCCTGCCCTGCATCGCTCGAAGTCTGCACCACAAGATCGATGGTTTGTTTAATTTCCTTTAGATTCCCCGCTATATCCTTAGATTGATGAGCCGCATTTTCAGCTAGTTTTCTAATTTCCTCTGCAACCACTGTAAAACCACGGCCGGCATCCCCCGCATGGGCTGCCTCTATAGCCGCATTCATTGCCAGAAGATTTGTCTGGCTCGCAATAGATTGAATAATACTGTTGGCTTCTACCAGATGATCCGAATGGGTCTGGGCCGATTGGGCACTCTGGGACACACTGTCCAGTTTTTCACGGCCAATCCGGGCAGCTTCCACCAGTTCACTAAATTGTTCAGAGGCACGGGAAAGATTATTGCTTACCGAACGAATATTGCCGACCATCTCTTCAATAGAGGCGGAAGATTCGGTTACATTCGCAGCTTGCGTTTCGACTAGTAAAGCCAGGGACTCTATATTCCGCACAATCTGCTCAACCGCAGAGGAGGTTCCGCTGATACTGTCGGTCTGCCCCTCAATTTTTTTATTCATATCATCAAGACTAATTTTAATATCCCGCGTCGCCAGATTCATAGCATCAGCGTTTGACTTAAGCTGTTCCCCAAGCTGCAGGACCGTATTTGCCGCATCCTTTGCCTGCAGCATCGTATTATTTAAACTCGCAATAAACTCATTAAAATAGAAGGATAGCTGGCTTATTTCATCCTTACCGATGACCGGAAGCTTCTGAGTTAAGTCTCCCGATCCACAGGATATTTCTTTTAAGGATTTGGTAACTAAAACTATGGGTTTTGTAATCAATCTGCTTGCAAAACCAGCAACTGCTACAATTAAAACAGTAACCAGAATCATGATTACAATAATCATTACACTAATATTCTGTACTTCTTTAAAGGCAATAGCTTTTTGCTGCTGAACAGCCTGCTGGATATCATCAAAATAATTTCCCGTTCCCAGGACCCAATTAAAGGCCGGGTTCAAAAGGCTGTACCCCCGCTTTGGTTCTGGTGTGTCTTTTCCCAATTTTGTAAACCAGTAATCGGTGTAGCCACCCCCATTCTTACCTGCGGTAATAATAGCCTCTATTAACTTAAATCCTTTGGCATCCACGTCATTCAGACGATTGCGGCCTATATTTTCAGGCTTGCTTCCATGTACAACACAAACACCATCCACCGTATCAGCCCAGAAGTACCCCTCTTTTCCATACCGAAGGCTGTTCATCAGTGTCTGGGCTAACGAAAAGGCCATATCCTTATCTATTTTACCCTCGTCCCGCAGCTTTCCTATGGCATTCAGCATGGTATTTGCCTGTTCAGTCTGCCAGCGGATCTCTTCGTCATATTTCCCCATCAACATGGTTTCTAAATGCTGGGCATTGGTATTCGCAAGCCTGTATAAAAAGAAAGAAGCCGTCGCCCCAATAGAAAGGGCGACCATGATGATACTTATCCCGACGAATAAAATCAGCTTTATAGAGAGTTTCTTCATCTCATTCTCCTGATAAAAAGCATAAGCCCTGTCTCTCAGGATGTCAAGAAAATTGGCTAAATTGATAGAGTAGAAATTTCTATAAAAACATGGTATTGTTATTCGATTTTTTGGATTTCTTAAAGTGTTGCGATTTTACCAGCCTTCTATATAGCGCAGAAGATTACTCGAAAGCTGTACTAAATTGAGGGGCCCCTTAAAATTTCGGAGAATTCAACAAAAATATTAAAAATATCCAAAAAATCTTAAATATAGAGTATACTAAAAGTATTGTGAGTTAATTATGGAAGTTGTACATGAATCTGCCAGTTCAACCCAGGTTATTCTGGATTTGCTTCTGGAACTAGACTGGTATGATTGGGACCCCGAATTATATTACCATCGTTTACTTGAGGTCGCCCTTTCGCTTATTCCGGAGGCTACCCAGGGTACGGTGAGCATCCGGAACCCTGAGCGCTGGTATTTTGTTGCATCTATCGGTCATGAGCTTGATCAACTGCTTAATCTCAAACTTGAAAGCCAATGGTGTAATGCCCAGGGTTCTTCAGTAAAAGAGGTGAATTCTTTTTTAGAGTGCCTGCATACCGATACCCCTGAAATAGTAAAAAAAACGACCAATGACGTGCTGGGAAAGGTAGAAAAGGCATTAATCGGTACCTATTCTATCGACGAAGGAGAACAAATTATTCTTTCCGTAGATATTCCTAAAGGACAAAAGACTGTCTTTTCTGATTCAAGCAAAAAAACCTTCGAAGCTTTCTTAAAACTTGCCGGTAAATATCAAAGTCTTACTCAGCAAAAAATTGCTCTGCAGAATATCAATGAATCCCTCATTTACAGCTATGAAGAAATATCAGCACTGCAGAAAAAGATACGGCAACTTCTTTCTATTTCCCAGCAATTTGGCGATAGTTCGGTCCGACTTCCTGTCTTTTTTAACCAGCTCTTACTAGTGCTGCTGCGCCTGGTAGACCAGGCTGATTACGGCAGCATTGCCTTTACAAAGGGAGATAATCTTACCTTTATCTCATCTTTCGGACACCACATTCAGGCGATCTTCTCTAAAAAGATGAAAAAACAATGGTTCCTGCTGGAAGAAGAAAAACACATCATCGAACTTCCTAATATTCATGCCCTCTGGCGGGCAAAAATGCCAGAGCAGATCTATAAAATCATCAAAAAGTCTTTTCAGCCGGTAAAATCCACCATCTTATTTACTATTCCTGTGGATGAAAAAATTACGATCCTTTTCATGCTGGATATAGCCGAGGGAAAACCTACTAATTTTACCCCCCTAGCCCGCCGAATGTGCCTTTCATTTGCAGAACTGGCCCGCGGTTTTGTACGCATCCGCATCCATACGGAAATCATGAAACGGGCCTACTATAATTTTTCATCGAAACTGGCCAAGGTCGTTGAACAGTATGATCCGGAGACAGGACAGCACAACACCCGGGTCTCCATACTGTCCGGTTATTTTGCCCGTAAAATGAATTTACCCCGTAAAAAAATTGAGGAAATCATTTCCTTTGCAGGGCTCCATGATGTGGGAAAAATCTTTATCGACCCTATGTTATTAAAGAAAACGGGCAAGTTAAGTACCGAAGAATATGAACTTATTAAAAAACATACGGTCTATTCTTCGCAATTACTGGAAGGGCCCTTTTTTGAAGTAGCCCGAAATATTGCCATGTATCACCATGAACGCTGGGACGGAAAGGGTTACCCCTTTGGTTTAAAGGAACATCAGATCCCCATAGAAGCCCAAATAACCGCCCTGGCAGATGTATACGATGCCCTCCGATCAACCCGCATCTACAAAGAAGCCTATGACAGAGAGACCGCATTGAACATCATCTTTAAGGGTGATGATCGGAACCTGGCAGGCCAGTTTAATCCTGAACTGCTGGAAATATTAAAAAATAATATTGATGAAATCGAACAGCTGGTATATCGGCCCGAACTGTTATAAGGGCGACAAAATCTGGGGCCGGAACTTCTATAGCAATCAGCTCAACAGCACTTCAGCCTATAATTGCCGGCCTGAACGAAGCTTTTCTTCAAAACGTTCAAGGGCCTTGCCGCTCAAAGGCTCGCTACCTGGATCAGAAACAGCCTCATCAGCCGCAGCAGAGGCTCCCCCGTCAACTCTTCCCAGGCGCCGCTTCAATTCTGCAAGTTCTTCTTTAGAAAACCGCACACCGCCTAAAATATGCCGTTCAAAGGATTCGCAGCAGCGGGGTGCTACTTTTCTGGTTATCTCCAGCATAACTTGAGCATAGGCCCGTATTTCTTTTTGTGCATGGGCATCAAGCCTGAGCTTAAGAAAGTGAAAGAGGTTATGTAAATCCATCTGCCAGTACCATTCGGTATATAACGATAGGGGCAGGTTAATCCGGGCAAGCTCTCGTGCCAATCCTTGATTTACAAGACGCATATAGTCATCATAGGCTTCTTTTTGACCAAGAGACAGAAGATCCCGGACCGCCTCCGCAGCCTCAGGGGCCAGGGGTTCTTCGGCCCGCCCCTGTTTGTTATCACTGCTCTGCAAAGCCACATCTTCCAGAGCGGGTACATAAAAATCATCTTTCATCACTGAATAACGCCCGGAAATTTCATTAAGCCGTGCAGTCCGGTGACGAATCATCTGACGGGCCACAAAAATGGGAAGTTTTATATGGAAGGTAAGTACCACCTGTTCAAAGGGAGAAGTATGTTCATTCCGCAACAGGTAGTCTATTAAAGCCGCATCTTCCCTGTAGCTCTTTGTTCCCGCACCATAGGAGACCCGTGCAGCCTGGACCACCCGTTCATCACCACCAAGATAATCCACAAGCCGTACAAATCCCTTATCTAAAACCGGAAATTCCCTATCCAGGATGGCTTCAGCTTCTTCAACGATACAATGGGCCATTACACTCCTCCCTCAAAACCTGTGCTATAATAACCAGATACCGCGTTTGCCGCAATATGAACATAATGTTTACTGCAGCAGGAGTATTTCATGTCACAAACATTACTTTGGGGTGTTGATTGGTATCCGGAACAGTGGGAAAAAACCCTCTGGGAATCGGATGTACAACGAATGGCAGCACAGGGCTTTCATGCGGTCCGTATTATGGAATTTGCCTGGCCCATTCTTGAGCCAAAGCTGGGGACCTATGACTTTACCTTTTTCGATGAGGTACTAGAGCTGCTTGAACGCTACAACCTGCGTGCAGTGCTTGGAACTCCTACGGCTATTATGCCCGCATGGCTCGTGGATCAGGACCCGACGGTCCTTGCGGTCCATCCATCCCGTCTCAGCCGGGACTTCGGCTGCCGCCGTATGGGCTGCATGAATGCCCCAAGCTACCAGGAAGCGGCCCGGCGTCTGGTTCAGGCCATAGCGGACCATTATGGTAATAAGCAGGTGGTGATTGGATGGCAGATTGATAACGAAATAGGGCATGAAGGTTCAGACCACTGTGTGTGTGACCATTGCCGGGCCGCGTGGCATCGCTGGCTTGCGGAACGGTATACTACGATAGAGAATCTTAATGAAAAGTGGGGAACCATCTTCTGGGGTAGCACCTACAGCCGTTTTGACCAGATACCCTTGCCTCGACAGCAGGTTGCCACAAGCCATAACCCGGCCCTCCTCTTAGATTACGACCGTTTTTCTTCAGATACGGCCGTTTTATGGGCAGAAACCCAGGTACGTATCATCCGAGAAAAAGCCCTGCCCCATCAATTTATAACCACCAATCTGTATCCCGCACCCCTTTCACAGTGTATTGATATGGAAGACATGGTTCGAACCATGGATGCCGCCGGGTGGGATAATTACCCGGTCTGGGGAAATCAGGATGAAAGCCTCCCCTATTTCTTTACCTCCTATGTACTCTCCTATGTTAGAGGACTGCATCCATCAGGAACCTTTAAGGTTATGGAAGAATTTTCAGGCATTCAGGGCCACACCCAATTGGGTCATCTGCCACCCCCTGAACAGGTTGTCCTCTGGACCAATCAGGCCATAGCCCGGGGTGCCAATGCAATTTTCTATTTCAGATGGCGTACTGCCCCCTTTGCTCAGGAACAACTCTGTTATGGTATCCGGGATACGGATAATGTCGAAACAGAGCGGGAGCGGCATATCATTAAGAACATCCAAACCCTTTCGCCGGTATTAAAAACCTTTGCATCAGAACCGATTTCAGCCAGGGTCTGCCTTGTTTATGACCGTGACAGCTCCCGGCTTATCCGGGAACAGCCCCTCTCTCTTGGCATGGAAATGCGTCCCGCTCCATATATGCAGGTCGGCTACGATGCAGAACTTGCCCGCTGGTTTGCCCCCTATGTGATTTATAATGTCACTGGTGATATCAAAAGTACCCGATCTGTTACTCTGGAAAACTATAAGCTCATCTCCCTCCCCCTCTACGAACTCACCGATGAGGCTTTTGTCATCAGACTTACTAACTGGGTAGCCCAGGGCGGACATCTGGTACTTGGCTGGAGATCCGGCAGCCGGACTCGGGACAACTGGAATACTGACCGGGTCCTCCCAGGGCTCTTCCGCGAATTGGCGGGTGTTCAGGTCCGGAGCTTCGAAGCCCTTGGCAAGGGATCGGTAAGACTCTCACTTATGGACAGCCTTATTCATCGACTGATCTCAACCTTCATGCCATGTAAAGGCGAAGTATGGGCTGATATTATTGAGACCGACACAGCACAGGTCATAGCCCGGTATCATGATAAAAGAAAACACTATTCAGGAAAACCGGCTATTACCTGCAACAAATTTGGAGCCGGCTCTGTCTGGTATCTGGGAACCTCTCCGGATGCTACAACAACCTTTTTCTTGTATAAAACGATCCTGAAACAGGCTGGCCTTGAACCCCGCTTTTTAGGACTGGGGATAGAGGAAATAAAAAGAACGAGCCATGATGGGAACAATGTAACAGTATTATTAAATCATACACCTAAGAAAAAACGGATATATGGCAGGATAATTCCCCCCTGGGGTACTATAGTAATAGAAGGAGAATGAAACGGTGAATCAGTTTTATGAAGATCTCTTAGAATACTATGATGATATTTTTCCCCTGGAACAGGAACGTATAGATTTTATTCAAAGGATTGTACCATTACAGTCGGGACAGGTCCAAAAGATCCTCGATGTAGGATGCGCAACCGGTACAACTGCGGTAGCACTTATTAAAAAGGGCTACTTTGTAACTGGTATCGATCTTAATCCGGCCATGATTCAGAGCGCTAACCGGCGAAATCCGGAACCAAAAACCAATGGCCGCTTTTTACAGATGAATATGCTCGAAGTGGCCGATTATTTTCCACCCGCAAATCTTGATGCTATTCTTTGTCTGGGGAATACCCTGGTGCATCTTAAAGATGCACATGAAATTGGGGCGTTTTTTACAGAAGTCCAGAAGCTGCTTAAACCTGGATCTCCCTTTATATTCCAGGTTATTAATTATGATCTGGTTCTTGATAAAAAACTGCCGGGACTTCCCGATGTAGTTACCAGCCGTTGTCGATTTGTTCGTCACTATGAACCTGTTACAGGTGAAAAAGCCCTCCTGTTTAACGCTGCCCTCTATTCATCCACAGGACATATAGTATTTCAGGATACTACCCGTTTATATCCGGCACGGCAAAGGGAACTCTCAGAATTATTGCAAAAGGCGGGCTTTAAAGATATCGAATATTATTCGGACTTTTCAGGTTCACCCTTCGACGGCACTTCCCTTGGGTTGATTGGAGTTGCCAGATCGTCCTTTAAAGATCAATAAGGCGCCAGCGGCCATCCTGTTTTTCAAACCGGCTGACAGGCAAATAGATCTGTCGGCCGTCTTCACAGACAATCTTGATTTTCCCGCCCACAGGATCCACCTCAGTGACCTTCCAGTTTGTATCCTGCCAGATGAGTTTGCAGCCTTCCTGGGGTAACTGTCGTCGTGCTTCATTATAAAATGAATATTCGTAAGCCAGACAGCAGAGAAGCCGACCGCAGGGCCCTGAAATTTTCATCGAATTAAGAGACAGATTTTGGTCCTTTGCCATTTTTATGGAAACGGGCTTAAGCTTATCTGAAACTGTATGGCAGCAATACCCTCTGCCGCAAACTCCTAAACCACCGACAATCCGAGATTCATCCCGTACACCAATCTGCCGTAGTTCAATTCTCGTCTTAAAAATACTTACCAGATCTTTAACCAGTTCACGAAAATCCACCCGGCTCTCTGCGGTAAAGAAAAATAGAATTTTAGATTCTTCCAGCAGGTAATGAACCGAAACCAGTTTCATGTCTAACCGATGGGAAGCAATTTTTTCCCGACATATAGAAAAGGCTTCCTTCTCTTTCTCTGCATTCTGCTGAGTTTTCGCCAGGTCATCGGGGGTAGCAATCCTGTCAATACGGACTACTTCGCCGCTGGTAAATGTGCCTTTATTTTCAACAAGCCCAATAATTTGGGCAATATCTTTACCATATCGGGTTGGTACAATAACCATGGTCCCCACATTAAGCGGTTCGGCAGAAAAAACCGCATGAAAGGTCTCATGAGAATAGGGGAGCCTGAGTCTATAGACAGGAAGGGACGGATCTAAGGGTTCACTGCCGTCCCCCATTGGTACGGCTATTCCGGTAGAGTCAGAAAATTCCCCATAAGAAGGATCTTCAAGATGATGAAAATCATCCCCATGGTATTCATTATGCTGTATATCTTGATTCATAATAGTTCCTTATTGCAATAAATTGATTAATAAACCCTTAATTTCATCTAATTTTGAAAGTATCTGAATCTGGTTCGTCTGGCCAGCAAGAATACCCGCTGCCAGTTGATCCAATTTTTTATCAATTACCTGAATAATGGTAAATTTTTTTCTTTTTAAAATGTTGGTACCACTCATTTTTTCTTCCACTGTATAGGTATTGTCAACTACATATTTAATAAAATTTCTCACCGCCTCTTTATAACGTAATATTTGATCATGAAAAGGTTTTTCTTTCAGCTCTTCACCCGCCGTATGCACCTGGTCCAATAGATACTGCAAAGATTCAGAAGCAGAAAGCCCTTCTGGTAATGGAATCGAAGTAACAACAGGCTCATCTTCTGTTTCCAGTAGTTTAGTAAAGGGTGTAACCGGAACTGCCTTCCCGGTCCTTTTCTGTTTTTTTAATTCAGCTTGGGTTGATGAATACAAGGTAGGATTAAAAAATGGTGTCTGGCTCTCTGGAAAATCAACCTTTGCCATAGGCTAGTATTTAACCCCGTCTGATGCTGCGAGCATCCTTATATGCTGCACATCGTTGTTCCCATTCATCCTTAGATGAACAGGTTACTACGCTACCATGAACGATACAGCCTTCATCGATCTGTATCCTGCAGGTAATTATGTTGCCAAGAACGATCGCAGTAGATAATACCGTAACCCGTTCATTTGCCAGCACATCCCCCATAACCACGCCGCCGATGGTAACCGCGGTTCCTGAAATATTGCTGCGAAGCCGGGCGTTTTCACCTATTACCACCCGCCCCTGGACAACAAGGTCCCCCTTAAGTGAGCCATCGATACGGGTAAAACCAGCCGATGAGACATCGCCTTCAATATATGTACCCGGCCCTACGATAGTATTAACTGAGAAATTTTCGAATGATTTTTCAGGCATAGGTGTTCCCGTTATTTTTTAACACTGGCAAGACTTGCACGGATATTTAGATATTTCAGAGGATCAACTACATCTGAACCGATATGTACTTCATAATGAAGATGTGGTCCAGTTGAAAGTCCCGTATTGCCTATATATCCAATAACCTGCCCTTGTTGGACCTTTTGGCCTTTCTGAACTCTAAATGACTGCAGATGGGCATAACGGGTATAAAATCCATGCTTATGTTTAATGATAATGTAATTTCCGAAACCGCCAATATCATAATCGACCGTAACAACCTGACCATCGGCGGATGCAACTACCGGATCGCCCTGTCGATAGGTAGAAATATCAACCCCCTTATGAATATACCATTGACCTGTAAAGGGGTTTTCATTCTGACCAAAATACATCGAAATATGACCAATACCACCTTTTACTGGCCATAAACTTGGGATGTCGGTTAACAGAGAACTCTGTGAATTAAGGAGGTCCCCGAGCTCTTTTACCGGTTCAGCGGCGGATGATAAATACCCTGAAAGCCGACGAATCTCACTTACTTCTTTTAAAGTCCCCTGGGCAGTTTCTTTTACTTCGAAGAAAGAAGAAAGGTCGCCGAGACTTTGATTCTGATTTGTATTCGAAGTGGATGAATTGATTCCAAGTGTTGAAAGTGTATTTGAAAGGGCTGCTTCAAAGTTTTTTGCAGATTTTAATAACTGGGCTGTTTCATCCCGGAGCTGGTCTAAATTTGCCTGGGCTTCCTTTAATTTACTATCCTTTGCATGTAAAGCACCTTTGGTATCAGTATACACTGCACCGTACCAGAAAAAGGCACCTATGATACCAGCAAAGATTAAAGCAACCAGGGTTAATGAAAATATGCTTACCTGAAGGTTGAATACCTGTTTTTCTGAATGAGGGACCAGCATTATTGTATAACGCCGATTTCCCAGAGTAACCAGCTTCTTAAAGAAGAAAAAAACACTCTTTCCTATAGAAACAACTAAGTTTTTAGTCTTTCTGAACAGAGAGTTTTCGATTCGTTTATAGTTATGGACCGATGCCACGGTCTGCTCCTTACAAAAATAATAAATACAGAAGATTTCACGATATTATAACCACTTATATATATATCTGTCAAACCAGGAATTTTTATAAGCAAAATAAAGTACAATTTACAATAAAATGCTTATATTATAAATATATATCTTATTTATATTTATAAAATAATTTGCATTTCCATAAACATATCGTATATTATATATATGCAATATATTTACCATAGGAGGTATTTATGCAGACTAATATGGGTTTAATTGACCGTATTATCCGGATTGTACTGGCTGTGGTTGTCGGTATTTTTATCCTTACCGGCCAACTTACAGGTGTTGCTGCTGTTATTTTGGGAATACTTGCTGTAGTGTTCCTTCTAACCTCAGCGGTTGCATTCTGCCCGCTCTATGTTCCTTTCCGTATATCTACAAAAAAGAAGGAATAAATATAAAAAAGAGGGCTGTCCAAAAGCCTTCGGACATCCCTCTTAAAGTACAGACTGCGGTTGACTAATCATTTGTAAAGTAGTATCAAACAAATAGGATGAAAAAAATAGGTCCCTGGTCCTTTTACCGAGAAGCCCTGCAAATTGCCCTGCCAGTCATGATGCAGCAGCTTATTATGAGTCTTGTATCCTTAATCGACAATTTTATGGTTGCCGGTCTTGGGGACGCAAAGATGGCAGCGGTAAATGTGGCAAATCAGGTTAATTTTGTGTACCTCGTCGTTCTCTGGACCCTTTGTGGTGCCGGCGGTATTTATTTAGCCCAGTTTCGTGGTGCCAATGACGCAGAGGGGATGAAGCAGGCCTATCGGTTTAAATCCATAATGGCCTTTATCATATCTGCAGTCTATTTTGTGATCCTTTGGGCCATTCCAGAAAAGCTTATCTCTGTTATGACCATGGGGAATTCTGCCCAGGCTGAAATTGTTTCAGAAGGATCAAACTATCTCCGTTTAATTTCCTTTACATTGTTTCCTATTGCCATATCTACAGCCATTGGAACTGCGTTTCGGGAAATCGGCTTACCCCGCATTCCCCTCGCAATCTCAGTGGCTTCTACCCTCATAAACTCTATCGGAAATTATATTTTAATTTACGGTAACTTTGGAGCACCTCGGCTGGAAATTACCGGTGCAGCAATCGCAACAATCTTTGCACGCCTCGTAGAAGTAGCCGCTTTCCTTGTGTACATTAAACTCCGGAATATAGAATTTTATGTTCCCTTTAGAAAATTGCATCACATTAAACCAAAACTTATGGGAGAAATACTGGGTAAATCGGGCATGATGGTCCTTTCAGAAACCACCTGGGTTGTTTCTGAAACGGTCGTTACCGCCCTCTATAACAGCCGAGGCGGTGCCGAGGTTGTTGCAGGTATGGCAGCCGGCTGGACCATTGCCAATGTATTCTTCCTGGTATTTGGCGGAATTCATGCAGCAACTGCGGTTGTTGTGGGGGGAGTATTGGGGGCTGGTCGCCTCGATGAGGCCAGAAACCGGGCAGCATGGCTTAAATTTGGCTCATTTATTGCCGGTATTGTTGTAGGAATCGGGGCAGTGCTATCAACCTTGCTTATTCCTATAGTTTTCGGAAACCTTACCCCCAACGCCCGTTTAATAACGAGCGGGCTTGTTCTGGTTATTGCCCTGTATATGCCAATCTGGACTGTTTTAAATGCCCAATTTGCTATTTCCAGAGCCGGTGGTGATACCGCTTTAGGCATGTATGTGGATGTGTCTGTAAACACCCTCCTCTTTGTTCCCGGTGCATTTATACTTACTCTGGGAACCAATATGGGACCGGTTCTTATGTTTGGAATCATCAAGATTACCGACGTGGTAAAATACCTTATTGCCCGCTGGTATTTAAAAAAAGAACGCTGGGTAAAAAACCTGACGGTCAATCCGGCAGCAGAATAAAGAGCGAAAGATTTACATTCCTGATATCGCGGTATTTTGCTGTTTCAGCCTGTAGGTGCAAAAAAAGGCTGTCCAAAAATTTTGGACAGCCTTTTTTTATTCAATTACGCAAATATCAACCCAACCCTGTCTTGCGGCGGGTATAAATATCATAGAATACCGCCAAGAGTAGAACCAAAGCCTTAACCACATACTGCCACTGGGCCTGTATATTCATAAGCGACATACCATTGTTTATTACCGCCATGACAAGACCACCGACAATTGCACCAATTACTGTACCTATACCGCCGCTTGCCGAAGCACCACCGATAAAGCAGGCTGCGATGGCATCCAGTTCAAAGTTGTTACCAGCCTGCGGTAATGCAGAGTTCATATAACCAGTGAAAACAACTCCAGCAAGACCTGTAAGGCCGCCCATAATGAGTTGTACTATAAAGACCACCAATTCAGAATTAATACCAGAAAGCTTTGCAGAACGGGCATTACCGCCAACAGCATAGATATATCGGCCAATAACCGTATTATTGGCTATGAAACTAAATAAAATAATGGTAACACCTAATACTATTACCACAATCGGAATACCACGATAGGTTGAAAACCGTTGGCTTAACCCCATGATTAAAAGACCAATTACCAGTATTTTTATGATAAAAAAACTCAAAGGTGATACAGTAAAGCCATACTTTAATTTACTCTTTCGGCCCTGTATTTCTGTAATCAGATAAATAAGAAAGACCACAATCCCCGCAATCAACGCCGTATAGTATACCCCATTCACGGTAAGAGCATCGATATTAGCCATTCCTGAAGCTATTTGTTTAAAATTATCATCCCGAAGTGAAATTGGTGTAACATTGGTGATAATATAGGTAAGACCTCGGAATAAGAGTTGTGCAGCCAAGGTGACGATAAAGGCTGGTATCTTTGCATAGGCAATCCATACCCCCTGGAAAGCTCCAATAAGAATACCAATGATTATGCTCACCAAAATGGTAACAAATATATTGGCACCAGAATTATACAACATTGCGCTTATGGCACCAATGAAAGCAGCTACAGAACCAACAGAGAGGTCGATATTACCAACTATTATGATCAATACCATTCCAACAGCCAGAATAAGGATGTAGCTGTTCTGCATGAATATATTGGTAAAATTACGGGAGTTAAGATTAACTCCATTGGTGAGGAACGCAAAGATAATCATTATCAGGGCCAGCATAAGAACCATTGAATAATTTCGAATATTGGCCTTAATAAGATTTCTTATTGATGTTGATTTCATCGCTGTATCGCTCATAACCACTCCTTCTAATTTAACAACGCAATATGCATAATTTTTTCCTGGGTAGCCTCGTCACGGGTCAACTCACCCTTTATTCGGCCTTCGTTCATTACATAGATTCGGTCTGCCATTCCAATCGCTTCCGGCAACTCAGAGGTAACCATAATAATCGTTTTCCCATTTGCCGCCATATCATTTAAAATATGGTAAATTTCCGATTTGGCACCCACATCGATACCCCTTGTAGGTTCATCAACTATGAATATTTCCGGATTCGAAAGCATACAACGGCTTAATGCAACCTTTTGCTGATTACCGCCAGACAAATTTCTAGTAAGTTGATTAATCGACGGGGTTTTTATTCGGAGTTCTTTCTTAAATCTTTCAGCCTCAGTTATTTCCAAGGATGAATTAACAATACCTGCCCTGGAAAGTTTTGTTAGACTCGAAATCGAAATATTAGATTTAACATCCTGAATTAAAATGAGACCCAGGTTTTTTCTATCCTCAGAAACATAACCTATTCCCGCTTCTATAGCTTTCCTTGTATCACTTGTATCAATTTGTTTTCCCTCTACATATATATCGCCTTCCGCACGGGATCCATAGGATCGGCCATATATACTCATCATGAGTTCTGTACGACCTGCACCCATAGGACCGCAGAATGCAACTATTTCACCTCTTCTTGCATAAAAGCTTGCATTATCAACAACCTTGATTGTGTGATAATCCGGATGATACACAGTCCAATTTTTAACTTCCAGAATCACTTCAGCGGGTTTGTTTTTCCGTTCCGGAAATCGGGTTGTTAAATCCCGTCCTACCATATCACGGATGAGTATGGCTTCGGTTAATTTATCCTTTTTAACATCATAGGTTGATATGGATTTACCATCCCGCAGAACAGTAACGGTATCAGCTATTTCTAAAACCTCATTTAATTTATGACTAATCATTATGCAGGTAATGCCCTGCTGCTTTAATTCAAGTATCAATTTTAAAAGTTTTTCACTTTCATCATCATTTAATGATGAGGTCGGTTCATCCAGAATAAGAAGCTCTACTTTTTTAGAAAGAGCTCGAGCAATTTCTACCAGCTGCTGTTTGCCAACACCCATTTTACTGACTATTGTAGCAGGATTTTCTTTTAATCCGACCTGATTCAGATATTTTTGTGATTCTCGTATATAATAGTCCCAATTAATTACTCCAAGACTAGTCTTCATGTGCCCTAAAAAGATATTTTCATAAATCGTCAGGTAGGGACTTAAGGCTAGTTCCTGATGAATAATTGCAAGACCTTCTTTTTCACTATCCTTAACACTGTGATAATGGGTTTCTTTTCCCTTAAAATAAACTTTTCCTTCGTAGGATCCTTTAGGGTAAACGCCGCTGATTACGCTCATAAGGGTCGATTTACCCGCACCATTCTCTCCGCAGAGCGAATGGATTTCTCCTTTCCTTACCCTGAGACTAACACGATCCAAGGCACGTACACCAGGAAAATCCTTCGTTAAATTTTCAATTTCAAGTATATACTCATCCATTCCTTGGCCTGCCTTATAATAAAGTTCCGGACAGGGCTCTCCCTGTCCGGAACTTTTATCGTTATAACACTATTCTAGATCAGAAGCCTTATAATAGCCACTGTCAATCATAATCTGCTTATAATTGTCTTTGGTTACTACAACGGGTTCAAGCAGATAAGATTTTACAACTTTTTTGCCCGTATTATAGGAGGTTGTATCCAGACGAGCACCGGCAATATTGGGAGTCTGACCTTTAAGCAGCGCATCAGCCAGCTCAATGGCAGCCTTGGCAAGATTCCGGGTATCTTTAAATACGGTCATATACTGCTTGCCATCTTTAATAGCTTTAATAGAAGCCAATTCACCATCCTGACCGGTTACTACAGGAAGTTTACCGTTTGCATATTTTGCATCGGATGAGCATGCCTCTATGATAGCCCGAGCAAGGGTATCATTCGGAGCAAGGATACCATCAAGCACAACATTCTTCGCATCATTGTTCAGGAGGTTTTCCATTCGAGCTTTAGCTACATCGGCACGCCAGTTTTCTGTGGTAATGCGAGTAAAGTTTGCTTTATCTGATGAACTGAGGGGTGCAGGACCTACAATCTTAAGTACGCCACTGTCTACGTATTTTTTAAGAATATCCATCGCTCCATCAAAGAATACGTTTGCGTTATTATCGGTAGGAGATCCGGCAAAGAGGGTAATATATTTGGGCTTATCCTTTGTTGCAGCAGGGAGATTTAGTGCTGTTTCAAGAGCCTTTCCCTGGAACTGACCAACCTTAAAGTTATCAAAGGTAATATAGTAATCATAGTCGGCAGTACCAGTTATCAGCCGGTCATAGGCAATAACAATGACTTTTTCCTTTGCAGCATCGGATACGGCGGATACAACACCTTCATTGACAGAACCAATAATAAGGAGCTTTGCGCCTTTTGTCAGGAAATCTTGAATCTGCTGGTTTTGTTTGCTCTGGTCCGCATCCGCATAGGTTACCTCAGCACGATATCCCTTTGCTTCTGCGTCTGCCTTTAGTGCTGCACCGTCCTTCTGCCAGCGTTCTACATGTGTTTCTGGCATGGCCAAGCCAATAAGTGGTGCCTTTCCGCCACCACTGCCCGTTGTCTGTTGCTGTGAACCAGATGCAAAGGCCATTGAGCCCGCAAGTCCGAGGACTAAGAGAACAGTTACAATTTTCTTCATATGTCCCATACCTCCATGGTAGTGATATGGTTACATTATGAACCTGGTATTTACATTCTGAAAATCGTAATGTTTTATAATTCAATAGCATACTTTTATAACCTATCTAAAAAAAGTTGTTATACAGGTATAATTTTGACATCATTTTTTTACCATAGGAACATTTCGAAAAATATCTTCCTGTGAATGGAAACCATCTTTTATTACCGTTGTTTCCATATTATCTTTATAAACAGCCAGCGGTTTTTCAATATAGCTCGATATCATTGAACCACTTTTGTTATCCATCAACATATCATACGGAAAGGACTCTCGCCTGGCTAAAGCAATCGCAAGTTTTGCTGCTCGACTTGCCAGCTTTGCTATCGGTTTATATACGGTCATTAGTTGGGTACCTTCCACTACCCTCTGACAGGAAATTAAATCCGCATCCTGACCAACCACAGCAACTTTACCAGCCATACGGCGTTCAGATAAAATCTGGATAGCAGCACTTGCTATTTGGTCATTACCACAGGAAATCGCATCAATATCTGTGGTGGAATCAAATACTTTCCCTATTTTTTCCAGAGCCTCATCAAAACTCCACTCATTTAACCAAATATCCTGTACGATTTTTATAGAACCTTTAACAATATTGGGTTGTAGAATTTCCATAAGTCCGTTATGTACAAGATAACTGTTATTATCCCGTACAGATCCGTTAACAATTAAATAGTTACCCTTTGGAACATGAGCTGTTAAAGCACGTCCAAACAATCTTCCTACTTCTTCATTATCAAAGGAAATATAAGCATCGATTGGAACACCCATAATCATCCTGTCATAAGCTATCACAGGGATTCCTGCATCATGGGCCTGCTTTATTACTCCGGCAATCATCTCCATATCATGGGCTATAACCACCAATACATTAATACGCTGTTTTAAGAGATAGTTAATCTGATCTATCTGTTCTTTAGTACCTCCAGCGGATAGTTGTACAATTACTTCAGCTCCTAAATCTTTTGCGGTGCTCGCAAATATATTTATATCCTTATTCCAACGTTCAAGAATAAAGGTATCCGTTGCTACAGAAAAACCAATGGTGACCTTGTCTTTCTTTTGCATTTTTGTTTCTTTTGAACAAGAAAAAAGAAGAAATATTGCCACTAACAGTAAGAAGCTATTACTCTTTTTCATAATCATACACTCCTCACTTCTGTTCTGGTTAATTCAAGAAAATCGGTGGGTGTATATCCAGAATATTTTTTAAAACATTTACTAAAATAGTTTGGATCCGAATACCCAACTTTACTACCTATTTCTTTTATGTTCATATTTGTAGATTTCATGAGCCGCTGAGCTTCAGTGATACGCAGGTCGGTTAGAAAATCAATAAAGGTGGTTGACATGTATTCAGCAAATAACCTGCTAAGATAGGCAGGTGAAATTAATACCTCATCGGCAACTGTAGTGAGCTGGATCGGTTCAGCATAATGCTCCTTGACAAACTGAATTGCTTTTAATAAAGGTGCAGGCAGTGCATTGCTCCGCTTTTCCAGAAACAAATCTTGAAGTTTATTGAAATAGCTGTTACTCCACTCTTTCCATTCATTAATATCTTTTACATTCATTATTTCTTGTTCTACAGGAACAATATTTATTTCTGTTTCAATTTCTTTATAATAATTCTGTAAATCATCTAATAACAAATTAATAAAAACAGCCATTTTACATTTTGCAACATTAAGATCATAATATTCAAAGACTTCTTCCCAATAGGTTTCAAATAGTTTTTGTATTTCAGTTTTCTTAGCATACCCAATCTTTTTTCTGATATGTACTATCCGGATTCGTTCTCTTAAAAGTATTTGTTCATCGGTTTTATTTTTAAACAAATCATCTAAAGCAGCATCATAAGATTTATCCAGGTTCAAATATTCTTTTTCAGTACCAATACCTATAACACATTCAATTTCTGCAGGAATACATTGTTTTATAATTTCAGAAATGCTATTTCTCAACTCAGAATTTGTATTATTTCCAGATATAAAGTAATAACCACGATTATGTCTTGAATAAAATACTGTAAAATATTTTAAAGCAATTTTAGATGCAATATCGCGTAAGAATAATTCGTTACGCTCTTCAATTTCAATTATACAAATATTTCCATAATTAGAGCCTATTTCAAGCTTAGTCCTATACATTTCCATATCACTTTCAGTTAGAGAATGATTCATTATGTTAAGAAAGAATTTCTCAATTAAACTATCTTTACTTTCTAAACATGTAAGTGGACTATTTTTTATCAATTTTGCTTTTACTTCTTCTAAGGTTGCGATAAACATCTTTTTACTAATTGGTTTCACCAGATAGGCATGAACACCAAGCGGAATTGCCCGTTGTGCTAAATCAAAGCGTTCATAAGCAGTTGATAACACAAAAATCATTTGCGGATATTTTTCATGTACCGAATCGATTACTTTTAATCCATCCATTCCAGGTATGTTGATATCCATAAAAACTACATCCGGTTGTATTTCATGTATCATCTTTAATGCTTCATATCCATTTCGTGCCTTTCCTGCTAAAATAAAATCATTTGTATATTCTTTTAACATAAATGAAAAACTATCCAATACCGGTTCTTCATCATCAACTATCAGCACGCGATACATGGTTCTTTCTCCATATCTATACAGATTTGTATCTTCGTTCCCATTCCAAGACTGCTTTCTATGGTAATAACATCAGGATTTTCGGGGTAAAAGAATATAAGCCGTTGTATTACATTCTCAAGCCCCATTACCCTATAGGTTGTTTCTTCAATAGGTACCGGGTGCAACAATTGCCTTATCTTTTCTTCTGTCATTCCAGAACCATTGTCTTGAACTGTAAGATATAAGTACTTTCCATTTAATTCTGCCCGGACTTCAACAATTCCCTGTATATCACTATTTTTAAATGCATGGACTATACAATTTTCTACCAGTGGTTGTAAAATTGAAACCGGAACTTTACATATATCCTGAATTTCCTCCGGACAATCGAGAACTAATTTTAAGTTTTTCGGAAATCGTAATTTCAATATATAAAAGTAATAACTAATTCCTTCGATTTCATATCGAAGGGGAACAATAATATCCTTATTACGAATATTATGTCTGAATAACAAGGATAAATATTCCATGAATTCTGCGGTCTTTTCTGCACCTTCCACAATTGCAAGCTGCATTCCTGTATTAAGGGTATTAAATAAAAAATGAGGATTCATCTGTGCCTGCAAAGTATAGGTTTCCATCCGCCGAAGTAAATCTTCCATTTTTAAATTACGCATCCGTTCCTGCATGTATTCCTGTTTTATTGTTTCCTGAAGACGAATTTCTTCTATATATTGACGTATTTCACGTTTCATTTTATTAAAAGCTTCTATTACATGGTCTATTTCATAAATCGAACTGAAGGAAATATCATCCACCATAAAGTTTCCAGATGATATTTCTGTAGCCATTGCAGAGAGGTGCACCATAGGTTCAGTCATTTTCTGAACAGATTGCATCAACAATAGAACTGAAAATATAGAAATACTTACTATAAATAAAAGGTTAGAAAGAATTATATTCTGTGAATATCGAATAAATGAACCATATTTATCTATCTGATTTTTAAATCGCTCGGTACTGATATGTTCAATTTCCGAATTGATATATGACAATAGGGATGACATTTCTGCATAAAGATTTATATACCCTTCAATATTTCTTCCACGTTTTTGCTCAACCGCATTGTCTGCCATGTCTAAAAAAAATCGAATAAGGCTGTACACCTGCTCTTCTCGTATTTCATTCAATTCCGTAGACACTTGCGGCTTTTCTGGCAATCTTTTTCGTAAATTTTGTGATTCCACCAGATGTTTCGCAAGGGCATTCGAAGAACGGGTAGAGAGATACTCAAGTAATGGTTCCTGATAGGTGATTAAGGCTTCCTGTATGCTTTTTAAATACCGTTCCTTCTGAAAGCTTTGGTCGGCGTATTTTTGAAGTTGAATGGTAGAATAGAGAATGTATGCTGTGGATATTACAAGCAAACCAAAAACACCAAAAATACTTAAAACCATCTGCATCCAGAAGGAATTGCGGATATTCTTTTTCATAAAGTATCCTTCTCCACAATTTCTACCCCCGTATCCACCGCTGCTGAAGTAAAACCTGATTGAGATAGTTCGATAAGCGATTTTACTGCCTGATACCCAATTTTTTCAGGATTAATCACCACCGAAGCAGAAATGACTCCCTTTCGGATATATTCCCGAATCGATTGTTCATTTCCAAAACCAATAAGCTGGATACGTCCTACCATATTCATATCTATTAATGCCTGGGCTGCTGCAATCGTATCATTCGAATCGGTAAAGATAACATAATTAATTTCCGGGTTCTGTTTTATGATTCTGTAAATTAAAGCCTCTGCATCCAGGGGATTCAGACTTGTTTCAAATCGTTCTAAATAGAACTGCCCAGATTCCTGCAGCTCATTCTTCATGCCCAGTTCTATTAATTCCCTATCGGCAAACATACCGGGATTTTTCTGACTATATACAATCCCAATATGGGTAACCGATAGGCCTATCTTTTTAACGATTTGGGACATTTTTTTACCCACATCATAATTATTCGCACCAATAAATTGGATTGGTTTATCGGTTCGTATGGTATGATTTATTATGACAAAGGGCTGTCTCTTTTTTTGTATCCGTTCTATTTGTGAAATAAGAATTGGATCTTCATTATAGGGGCAAAAAATGTAGCCTTGAACATCTGTAAATACGGCCTGCTGTATTTCATTATCCTTAGGATCGACCGAATGGAAAGTAAGCACCACATGCTGTTCCTTAGCAGCCAGCTCTGCTCCTTTCCTGATATCAAGAAAGTATTTGCTGGAATTGACCGGTAAATAAAATGCAAATATATATCGAGGTGGTACTGAATCATGGTTAGCGTTTCCGAGGCTATCCAGATGCACCATGAGGTAAATGGATATTGAAAGGGCTGCGGGGCTTAAAAGGCCGAATACCACAAGTCCTGCAAAGAGATGTCGTTTCACTGGCCTAGTATACTATATTTTTATAAATTCGTGAGGTTTTTGCAAAAGTCTGTTACTTTTTCTAAATCTCTTGCAGTAGTTTTACAGCCTGTTTTGTAGACTCAAAGGCAAAAAAGTCATCCTGTATGTCAGAGAGGGGCAATACCTTGAGCGCCGTTACTTCTCCCGGTTCAATCCGCAGAGAAGCAGGGTCGAGTGTATTCGTTTTAACCAGAAAGAACATATCGCAGGTGTTATAAAGTATATCCTTATAGCGGTAGGTGTTTGGGAAGGAACAGAAATAGTGAATCTCCTCGTTCTCAGGGAACCAGCCGATCTCTTCTCCGCATTCCCGTACAAGGGCGGCTTCCAGGGATTCACCGGGATCAACAAAGCCCCCAGGCAGGGCATATTTGCCACGGGCAGGTTCCTTTGCCCGTTCAAGAAGCAATAAGCCCTGGGGTGTTACAACAAGGGCACCCACCGCAGTAGCCACATTGTGAAAATATTCAAAATGACAGGCGGAACAATGAATCCGATGGTTCCGCTCTATACAAAGCTCGCTGGCACCACAATGGGGACAAATGCGAAAGACCCGCTGTAATTCATCAACCTGCATCTGTAACCTCATCCTCTTGCTCCTGAGACCCGGACTTTTCTATACTGGGGTCATGATTCATCAATGTACACTTCGAGTTCGCACCTATGAATGCGACGCCTATGGGCATGTAAATAATGCCGTATATCTTCATTATTTGGAATATGCCCGCTATGAATACCTTCGGGCTATCGGTTTTGATTATCCTGGGGTTGTTAAGGCTGGGTTCGGTCTTTATGTAGCCCGGGTGGAGATTGATTATAAAAAGTCGGCTCTTCCGGATGATGAACTTATTATCCAATCCTGGCCGATTAAGCGGGGAGCAGTAAGCGGGGTCATGGAGCAGAAAATTCTCCGCGGGGAGGAGCTCATCGCGGAGGCAAAAGTAACATGGGCCTTTGTAAATGCCGAAGGGAATCCCACCAGGCTTCCAGCCCAATGGGATGTCCCCGGTTTACATCCGGACCATTAGGCGCCCATAAAGAGCTTTACATCTTCCCGGACCGTTCCTATTCCAGCGATACCAAAGTTTTCAACAAGGACCTTGGCTACATTAGGTGAAAGGAAGGCTGGCAGTGTCGGACCCAGATGGATATTCTTAAAGCCTAAATAGAGCAGGGCCAAAAGCACTATCACCGCCTTCTGTTCATACCAGGCTATATTAAAGCTGATAGGCAGGTCGTTCACATCAGAAGCTCCAAAGGCTTCCTTGAGTTTAAGGGCCGTGAGTGCCAGTGAGTAGCTGTCATTGCACTGGCCTGCATCCAGGACCCGCGGGATACCACCAATATCGCCCAAATTCAGCTTGTTATAACGATACTTTGCACAACCAGCGGTAAGGATCACCGTATCTTTCGGCAGAGCTTCGGCAAACTCAGTATAGTATTCACGCCCTTTCTGACGGCCGTCACAACCTGCCATTACAAAGAACCGCTTTATGGCACCCTTCTGTACCGCATCTACTACCGCAGGAGCGACATTCTCAACCGCTGCATGGGCAAAACCGCCTACCAGGGTGCCTTCTTCCAGCGGTGTAGGACTGGGGCAGGTTTTTGCAAGGGCTATGAGGGCCGAAAAATCCTTCTTTCCCCCTTCTTTTCTGTCCGCAATATGAATGCAGCCAGGGAAACCAGCCTCACCGGTTGTAAATACCCGGTGTTTATAGCTTTCCTTGGGGGGTACAAGACAGTTGGTTGTTAAAAGAATCGGACCATTAAAGGCTTCGAATTCTTCGACCTGTTTCCACCATGCATTACCATAATTACCCACAAAGTTGGGATATTTCTTAAATGCTGGATAATAGTGGGCGGGAAGCATCTCTCCATGGGTATACACATCTACCCCGGTACCCTGGGTCTGTTCCAGAAGTTCCTCCAGATCCTTCAAATCGTGTCCTGAAATAAGAATACCAGGATTTTTCCGTACTCCCAGCTGTACCGTGGTAGGTTCAGGATCCCCGTAGGTCGAGGTGTTGGCTCCATCGAGCAGGGCCATGGCATCTACACCATATTTTCCTGTTTCAAGCACTAAGGCCGTCAGCTGATTTCCATCCAAGGAATCATCAATAGTGGCAGCCAGGGCCCGTTCGATAAAGTTGAGTACCTCATCACTGGTTTTACCCAGATTGATGGCATGCTCCATGTAAGCCGCCATACCTTTAAGACCGAAAATTACCAGGCTCCGCAGGGCCCGGACATCGGGATCCTCGATCGCCAAAAAACTTGCCATGGTCCAGGCGGAAAGCATTTCATCTTCAGTTGTGGCGGCAAAGGTAACACTGGGATGCAGATTGTGTTTGCCATACCCCTGAAGACTTACTCCCCGCAAGGAAAGCTCCTTTTTAAGCTCCTCCCTCAGGGTAATGGCATCCCTGATGCGGGCAATAAACACAGCCTTATCAAAATTTGCATTGGTAATCGTCGCAAAGAGGCCTTCAACAAGAGCCGTTGAGACCTGCGGATTGGAAATTCCCGCCCTTCGAGCCTCCTGGGACACAAAGGCAAGACCTTTAAGTGCAAATAGCAGCACATCCTGCAGATTAGAAACGGTTTCATCCTTGCCGCAAACACCCTTAACGGTACAACCAGTGCCCCTGGCAGCTTCCTGACATTGATGGCAGAACATACTCATATATGTATCCTCCTGAAGTATTTCTATTCAGAAGGATACATAATCGATAGCTTTTTATCGGTAACATAGGTTACCGTTTCAGTAATTTTTATTCCCCCGCTGCATAAAGAGCCGTACTTCGGGATGATCCATAAAGGGTTTCAGCAAAGTGCGGGCCTTTTCCGGTAAGCGTGCCATCATACTTTGCCGGTCCTTTTCATCCATACGGGCCAAGATGGCAGCAAGGACCCGGAGCTGAGCATTGAGGAAACCGGCGGTTTTCATCGATACCTGGTGTTCCTTCGCAAACCGATAATCTTCGTTAAGGGCAGCAAACATGATATCCCGAAGCAGGAGATTCCATGATTCGGTGGTATGTTTGCTTTCCCCATTGACAAGTATTTGCTTAAGCCGGGTCTTAAATTCGGGCATCACGTAGTTGTCCATACAGCTAATATCAAAGGGAACATGCCTAATCTGCTCAGCCTCATAGCGGAACCGGTCGGTTAGATTTCGCAGCCATTCAAAATAGCTTGCGGTCACACCAGCTCCATTAGCGAGGAAATCATACAGGACCGTTACCCCCTGTTCTGCAAGGATCTTTTCCGCCCGGGAGCTGTTTGGACCGTTAGCGCCGCAGACTTCCAATTTTGCTTTTATTTTTCGGGCATTTTCTTCGGTCACAGCGTTTTCAAGAGCCGCAGGTGCGACAATATCACACTCAATTTCCAGCACCTTTGCGCTCCCGCTTAAGCCCAGAATCCGTTCCTTTACATTTTTCGTTGCATGCACACAGGATGCCCGCAGGGCCTTATCCGGATGGTTTCGGGAATTTTCAACCGCCGCAAGAACCTCACCCATATCAAGGTCATCGCCAAATATGGCACCGCCCGCATCAGCAATTGCGATCAGCTTTACTCCATAGGGCATGAGTGAAGTGAGGAGTGAGCCGCCTACCTTTCCTGACCCTTGAACTGACAGGGTTTTTCCGGTTAACAGGGCTGGATACACCTGTTCAGATAGGAGTTTCCATTCCTCGGCAGAAAGCAATCTGCCATGTACTACCTCTGTCTCTGGTTTAAAGCTTGTTTTTCCATAGGCAGTTTCCGACTCTTCTTTAAGTATGACCGATTCGGTGATTGAACAGGCCTTGCGTAACACGGTTTCTTCATGTTTAGAGAGGGGCCGGCTTGGTGTCCATTTGCCATCCAGGTAGAGGTTGCCCACTGCCGCCAATACTGCATAGGCCATTCCAAGCCCTGTGGCGGCCCCACGGGCTTCAATACCCAGTTTAGGCTTACCGGTAATCTGGGCCGCTGTTACCAGTTCCAGGTAGGTTTCATTCCGTACCAGTTCACCGATTATGACCGGGTCAGTCCAGTCCACGTCAAAGTGTTCTGCCAGCATCCGGCGGGCTTCCTGGACCGACACAATCCGCGGACCAATCATGGTAACACCTGGTTTGAGCCCATAGGACATAACCGCTAAATCCCGCAATGCACTCTTAAACCCTTCGAACATATGGCCGATTTCTTTTGGACCACAGCCTACGTCTCCAGCGGGAACATCCCTCATGGGACCAGAAACTAAAAAGAGGCTCCGACCGAAGCTGGAAAGGGTATCAAAATAATCGATAGCCGAACCTTCAAAGGTTCGCGGATTGAGCATAAGCCCGCCCTTGGCACCGCCATACAGGATACGGCTCCGGGCACATTTCCAGGTCATCATAAAGGAAAGGGCTGCCACTTCATCAAAACTGACTATCGGGTCAATACGGAGACCACCCTTTGCTGGCCCCCGGGCTATTGAGTGCTTAATCCGATAACCGGGCAAATTACTGGATATCCCGTTTGCCTGGGCTGTAACAAAGAACTCATCAAAAGCCTCATAACCTAAGAGGAGACGCAGCACCTCAGGAACCTCATCAATACCGGCAAAACGGGCTGCTTCCAGGAAATCGGTTACACTGTTCAAATAAAAACTATGACTTTCAGGTCCCGCGCCGATGGTCCCATTCTGCTTGCAGAGAGATTTAAGTTCCTCAATTGCCTTCATTGCATCTTCCGGATTGGAACGACTCGGAAGTCTGCGTAAAATGGTTTCAATTTTTTCTTCAAGTATACGTTTCGCCGTTTGCTGCCCCACCACCGCTCCGGCGGAACTTGCCTGGGCATCTTCTTTTTGGCCCGAAATGATCGCATCCCTGAGGGAATCTTCCAAACCGGAAAGATCATATCCTGGATTAAAATAGGTGGTAAAAATAGCCACATCCCCTTGAGGGTGACGGAATAAATCAAAATAAGTTCGTTTCAGATTTATACCCCGTTTTTCAAAGATCCGTAAAACCTGAGGTATAAACTCATGACTGGGATTTGCTACGCCAATCATGATACGGCTTGATTTTTCAATCCGTCCGATATCATCCTCATATTGCACATCCGAACTATCAATGACCGGCACCGGCGAATCGATAATCCTGTTATAAAACACCAGATGCCGTTCCGACCGTTTTGGTTCCAGGGTAGATTCAATTTCTTCCAGAAGATAGCGGGAAGAAAGACTTTCGATAAACCGACTGGTATGGATCAGATCCCTGTTCTCACCATAATAGGCCAGATTACTTTTTAATTTTTCTATCGCAGCAGCCTGTTCATGGGTATACCGGGCTGGTTCCTGGGTTATTTTTTCAAGGCTGACAATCCGAACCCCATTTACGGTCGATTCGGAATCAAAGGATGCGATCCGCATATTCATATTTTCTTCGATAACCCGTTCCAGCCGTCCGGGGTAGTCACGCCCTATGTTTATCAGGTAGGTAATGACCCGGGAATCGTCGCTTACATGATAAATCTGTCCCACATTGGACGACAAAAGCTGGGTAATAATAAATAAATGCCGGGCAATTTCTTCTGGTGTATTGGAATAAAAATACCAATGCGGCAGCTGTTCATCGCTTAAATAGTCTGCCAGGATTTTTTCCCTGGTATTTATGTCCAGCTTATAATTTGTTTCGAGAATCGTTCCGACCCGGGCCTTTACGCTCTTTAAATAGGATGCCTGGTAACGAACCTTTGCTTCAGCCATACCGTACCCCCACTCATCATCCTAAGGCTGAAACAGAAAATTTGCAAGGAAATTCGTTATTGGACTATACCAAATATATACCAATACAAACAGGACTATAAAAGCTATTTACATCATCCCGTACCAGTGATTTAACACCACCCGTCGGGCCTGATCTCCCGAAGGCCCCTCATCCCGTAACAGATGGTGTTTTCCGCCCCTTATCATTTCAATCTGGGGTTGTTCAATATGATTCTGTAAAAACTCAACGTTATAGGGCCAGTCTACCACCGTATCCATGTCCCCCTGCAGAATTAAAAAGGAACCAGGCAGCCTGGACCAGCTTTCGGTGGCTGCAACATACCGTTCCAAGGCATCAAACCAGCTGATTGGAACCTTATCAAGATAGAGAGGATCCCGTTTCAAGAGGCCGTAATAGGTCTGTTTTTTTGACATCCCCGCATTTCTGCGGGGTAATGTATTTACAGCTCCTTTAAAGAGCCGTTTTGCAACCATAGAAGGCTTCCATAGCACAGTCCGAACCAGCGGCGCTTCAAGGAGGCTCCATTCAAAGGGATTGCCGTGCTTTGCAACATATAAAAGCTCAACTGCACAACCGGTAGAATGACCTGCAAAACGCCATGGCTTAGGCCAGACTTTATAGTGCAGCGCCGTTTCCAGGGCAACCACATATTCATCAAAGTCATCGATATGGGCAGGCTTCCCCGTCGAAAGTCCATGACCTATAAGGTCAATACCACAAACCATCCAGCCATGCCGCACCGCCTGGGCAATAATCGGGATCCGCAGAGCCGTATGCTCAAGGTATCCATGGATAATAAACAGCGTCCCCTTTACATCCCCTTGATGAGGATTGGTATAATAATGAACCGCCGCTTTTTGGTGCAGCTTAGTCTCTACAAGGTCATAATTCCATTGGCCCAGGGTATCATCCCAGCCATAAAATTCTCGAAATGCACGATTTGTTGGATTCCAGTCAGAGGGTATTCTCATAGATTAAATATACGCTTTTTATCTCACCAGGCATAGCAATAAACACAACGGGCCTGACAAGTTCCATAGGTCCCAATATCCACACTCCGGTCGCAGGAACAGAAGGGCCGCTGATGGGGATCCTTTTCAGATCTGATACCAAACATACTACCATCAATACATGCATGGGCCTGGATACCATAGGATGAAAGCCAATCCGGTTCGGCACAGCTATAGAGAGGGATTTTATATTGATGAGCAATGCCTGCGATTATGTTCACCAGCTGTTCCGCTTCCAGCACCCTATCCTGGTTTTTTAAAAGTATGAAACCATCAAGTCCCTGGAGCCGTTTTTCACTTTTTTTGTAGGGATCATAAAAACTGATGATGCATCGGCTAACAAGGGTATGGAGCTGTTCCGCTAAATATCGAAACCGTCGTTCATGATCGGCCAACGGGGTTAATGAACTTAGCACAATGGGATCATATCGCCAAAAGATCCGTTCCGCGCCGATGTGGTCCCGTAATCGAAGGAGCCCTGTAACAACCTTCTCTAAATCTGGGGCATGGGGCTCAAGGATGCTTGGGTATCCTGTGATGCTAACCATTACATAAAACTGGTATCCCCTGTCACTAAGCAGTCCCGCAGATTCGGCTATCCGTGAGGGATCTCTCGTCCAAAATACAAAGCCGCCCACATCATTGGGGAGCAGAGAGATCATCCGCCTTTGATGGGTATTAAAGGGATTAATAAGCTCCGTCTCACCCCGTTTCAACTCTCCTAAAAACCAATCCCAATAATAACGGGGTATATCGGTACGCCGGGATACACTGATAATCATAAAAATCCTTTACCTTGAACCAGATATCGCATATACTACGATATGTATTATGTACAGGATAGCATCTGTTCAAGTTGGTAGCTTGGACCAACCCCTTGACAGGATTGGTTCATTTGGCTATATTCCAGTCAACCTTTTGGGGGTGTAGCTCAGTTGGCTAGAGCGTTTGAATGGCATTCAAAAGGTCAGGGGTTCAATTCCCCTCACCTCCAAAAAAATCCTATCCTTTCAAAATTCAATGAATAGCGATATGTTCCAAGGTGAAATAGATCCAGAACTTGCCTCCCTTCTGGGTGTTTCATCTAACAAAGGCGAATCTTCAACATCTAAGCCAAATTATTCTGAGCTTTTCGGTACAGAAGATATCGAAGCCCCCGATCAAATAGAAGTTGATTTAACTCAAAATTCCTTTCCAGAAATAACAAAACCCTACGCAAGCATCCCGCTTACCGTCTTTTCTGACCCGGATTATTATAAAAAGGCCCTGTCAGGGGAAGGCGATATTGCCCAGCGGGTACATACCATACTGCAAAAATTCCTCACCACAAAGGATCCAAAGGATCGCGGAGTATACCGGCAGCAGCTTACCACCGCCTATTGGGATTTTCTCCTTGGTATTGCAAGAAAAACCCCAGGCAAAATGCCTGACTATAAACGTTTTTTACTCCGTTTTGGCATACTCCATCCTGGTCTTTTAGCTCCTGAAGACCGGGAATTATTTTCTAAAATCATCGTAGAAAATGAATTAAATCAGCCCATTTTTTATCTTGATGAATGGTTTAAGGCTATTGGTACCGGTGTAATAAAAAATTCCACCACCGATGAAGTCCGTGTTGCAAAAAACAACGAAGCAACCCGGCTTAAACAGCTCCTGGAAAAAGCCGAAGGCCGGCGGGATGCCGCACGGAATCTGTTAAAGGCAAAAAGCGATGAACGGGCAGCTTATGAAAAAGCCCTCATAGATGCGGTTCAGATCATATCGCAGCACAGCCCAATCCCTGGATTTCCCGACCTTCAGTCAATGTATACTGATGTACAAAAAAGGGCATTTTTAGATATCCAGGAACTACTTAAAAATATGGCAAAGGCCGATCGGGAATTAGATACCTTCCTCAGGGATTTTAATCAAGCCCAGGCCGATGTTCAAACCCTGGAAGATAAGGTCCGCGAGGCTGGAGCCGATGTGGCCGTAGACATTAAAGCCATCGACACCGAATTTGACAGTGTCCGGCAAATGGTTAAACTGACCATTGGCCGCCAGGGAAATCATTTTCCTATCTTAATAAAAGAATACTTTCATTGTGGACCCAATGAGATAGCAACCAGAGAAAATGTAATAAAGCAGCTGGCCTGGATAGAAAGTATTGATCCAGAGGCGTTTTGCCGTTCCTATAAAAATAAATTAAACCGCATCGTTCCCTATGTAATCCTGGTTCCATCCTACGGTGAATATGGTATCTGCTGGGAACCCTTTGACCGCTTTAACCGTGCCACAAGCCGGGGCCGGATTGCCATTCCTATGTACCCAAAAAGTCTTAGCCTTGCAATTTTATCCGCAGTGGGGGATCTTCGCTGGCAGACGGCAAAAGAAAAGGCTTCTTATTACTGGATGGAAGAGGGCCTCACCGGCAATTATTACCAGTGGTTTACCTCTAAAAAGTTAAAGGGCGACGTAAAAGAGTATTTTATTCAGGATTATATTATATGGATGACCAAAGAAAGCGATGCCATTCAGAAACTGGAAAAAGAAGTCCGGGCCATTTTCTGGCGCTATATACCCTTCTCTCAGGCTATAAAAGATAAACTCAAGGGACGCAGTTACGTATACCAGGAACTATATCAGCGGGATATAAACCGGTCCCTTTCAGACGGTTATTAAAGGCTCTTTCAAAACTCAGGTTGTTTTGAAAGAGCAACTATCAATCCCTCTTTGGCGGACGACGACTCTTAATCAGTGGATCAAAATATTTTTCAGCCTCAAAACGCTTTGTAAAAATTTTGAGTGCATAGCGATATATGACAAAAGAAAGCACAATAGCCGCAATAAAAACTATTGGAAGCCCTATTGCTGCAGTTTCCTGTGGCAGGAGGGGTGCTAAAAGCCGCCCATACAACAGGAGTAGCAAAATAAAACATGCAACGGTGATAACCACATTAAATAGGGTGGCTACCAACATAAAGACGATTGTATTAGCCTTTTTATTCACAATTACTCCTTAACTTCATTTTTCACAGAAAATAACATGCTCAATACAAGCAAAATACCGCAGACCACCACACAGGAATCGGCCACATTAAAGGTCGGCCAGCGAGCAAATCCAAGAAAACCGTAGACATTTACACTTATAAAATCGACTACCCCTTCGGGCCGCCAGATTCGGTCAATCAGATTCCCCAAGCCTCCTCCTATAATACCAGCCACAACCCAGCGTTGAAACAAGGAAAATTCATTGGTCTTAACATAATAAACAATCAAAACGCCAATAACAACCAAGGGTAGTATTATAAACAGCAGAGCCCTTATCTGGTCAGGTAGACCTTCCCCAATACTAAAAGCAATAGCCTTATTGCGTACATGGATAATCCATAAAAAATCATTTCCAAACACATCTTTTATAAAGGTATTTTCTCTTGGCCAACGGGATACAATAAAAGCCTTAGAAAGCTGATCTGCAAGCACCACCAATAATGTTAATAAAAAAGGCAATACCTTTTTTTTGCTATCCATATAAAAAACTCCTCTTTTTACAGCCCAGTCGGTATATCGAGAAATTCTACTTCAATAGAAAACTCATTTGCCAGTTTTTCCATGACCCTGCGAACGCCCCACACTTCGGTTGAATAATGCCCCCCAGCGATCATGTTCAATTTTCCCTCAAGTGCATAATGGTACACAGAATGGGAACTTTCACCGGTTATATATAGATCCACCTGCTCATCCACAGCCTGAAAAGCCTCCATCGCAGCACCCCCAGACACAATTGCAACAGTTCTAATTTCTTTTTTACCAAGGGGATATACTCCTAAAGGAGGCCGCCCCATAAAACTTATCCGTTTCACCGCCTCATCAATAGAAATAGGTTGGGGCAACACACCCTTGTAGCCAATTTTTCTCTGATGATAATCACCAAAGGGTTCCCGTTGTTCAAGTCCAAGCAGATCCGCCAGGGCTGCATTGTTTCCCACCTCCGGGTGCTGATCCAGGGGCAGATGCACCCCATAGAGGGCAATATTATTAGCCATGAGCACCTGCAAACGCTGCCGCATAATTCCGGTAATAGGAGCAGGCTTCCCCCAAAGCAGACCGTGATGCACAAAGAGCATACCCGCTCCACGCTGGGCTGCCAGGGAAAAAGATTCAAGACAAGCATCCACCGCAAAGGCTACCTTACGAATATCCCTGCCATCATTATCCACCTGCAGACCATTTACTGAATCATCCATCTGTAAAAAGCCTTCAATATCCAAAAATGAACGAAAGTAGGTATCAAGCTGTTTCGTGGTCATTTTCCTAAAACCTCCCTGGGGTTATAACTATTGGAATACCCATTATACTCCATGTACACATCACCCGATACAGGATATGGCACACCCCGAACCGTATCGCTCGCTTCGGTTTGCATTTTCTCAATACTGCAAATAAAGTTATTAATAAGGGCAGCGGTTGATTCAACATAGTAGTCAGAACTGCGCACCCTGTTCCCCACACCACCCATCAGGGCAGAATAAATTGGATATTGAACGGTGACATCTGAATAATCAAAGGGACCAGCACCGGTTAATGCCACCAGTACGGCGGGAGCTTCAGATTGATGAACAACTCTCACCAGGGTAGCATATCTATCATCTCTTTCCTCAGTCTTTTTGATCCTGTCTGAAACAAGCACCATAAGGGGCTTTTCAATGTACGGAACAGTACCAATATGGCTAAACGAACGGGGTAATAGGGAAGCAAAAAAGCCTTTCACCCCCGAAGCTTCTGTATCACGTTCTTTAAATTCAAGGCTATAAAACAGCGGGCCTTCTATATTGATAAGGGCTGAAACAGGATTATCCTTGTGTTGGGCAAGATAGCGCAAAGCTGCAGCCCCGCCTGCACCATAACCGATAATATACAAAGGGAGTTCATACTCCCCCTGAGAAATCACCCGTTCTATTGCCAGAAGACGCTCATCTTCGATCCTACGCCCATACTCATTGGGAGTCTTATATCGCAAGCCGGCAATAAAGCTGAGCAAATACTCAGCAGTCCTTTTTATAGACGGAGCCACCGGCTTATGTAACACATCATAGGCTGGCAAATCCAAACCATTTTGAGATAGGGTTACTATTGAAAACCCCTTAGCAAAAAGGGGTGTACAGATGGAATCTACTACTTCAACGGACCCGCTTACCGGCGGAATAACAAGAATGGTGCCCCGTGTTTTTTCAGCAGATCCCTTGTAGGATCGAATAAAATATTCTGTGCCAACAGAGGAGTCTTTTAGAACGAAGGTTTCAAAGTTACCCTTAGCTGCCGTTAAAGGTGCAGTATCCTTACCTGCCAAAAAATCCTTAGAAGGAGAAAATACTATGGCAACAGATCCGGTAATCGATAAAAAAAGAAGCCCTATAACTAATAACACAAACGATGGGGTCCTATCTTCATCTTCCCGTAATCTTTGTAATAGAGAAACAAGTTTCGGAATCCGAAATAACACAACAATGAAAATAAAGACACCTAAGGGGATCAACTCCGGTCTAAAACCATAGATATATAATACGAGGAGTAAAAGAACTAAGGCTAAGATAGGAAAGAGTATAATACCAGTAATATCCCGGATACTTTTAATGAAGGGTCGAATCAGCTCCAAGCCGACCAGAACAATGAGCAGCCAAACAAGTAAAACCAAATCGGACACTAACGACTTCCTTCCTTGTCCAGAAGGGTATCCAAATTTCCATAGGTCTTCAATAGGGCAGCAAAAACAACATTAGTATCCTTGAGGGATGTAGAAATCTTTTCAAGGGAGCTTAATCCATCGGTTAGAGCGGTTGTTTCTTCCCGAATTGAACCAGAAATCTGATTCAAAAAAGCACCAGCTTCATCAATGGCCTTTGCATTGGTCTGAAAACTATCGAGTACGGTTGCAAAGGATTGTTTAAACGATTCAAGAACTTTGGTAAAACCCTGCAATTCTTCCGTAATCTGTCCAACCACTGACTCAAAATCGCTGATGGTGGCTTCAATTGTTTTTGCAAAATCCCCGGTCTGCCCCGCAAGGGTACGAACCTCATTGGCAATAATCCGAAATCCCTTACCAACCGTTCCTGCCCGAGCTGCTTCTATAGATGCATTAATAGCTAAAATATTCGTTCTATCTGAAACATCCTGAATCGATCCGGTCACCGAAGCAATACTTTTCGCTTTTTCAGCTAAATCTGCAAAAAGAGCAGATAACTTCGCGGTCCCCTCAACCGCCTGATTAATGTCTTGAACTCTTTGGGTTATTTCCGTCCCGGTGCTGGCATTCTTCGTTAAAATACCATCCATCATAGAATCGATCTTGTCAGCATTCTGAGAGGTATTTTGGCTTGTTGCACGAATTTCTTCAAAGGCTGCGACAATCGTAGAAAGCCCGGAACCAATCCGTTCCAAATTATAACCGATGATATCTAAAGACCGGAGTGTTACCGTGTTTAGAACAACGCTTTTATTGTATCCACCAACAAGTTTTCGAAGGGCGAGAGAACTGTTTTCAAAGGATGTCGTGTTATCCATATTAGTATTCCTGCCCTCTTATCTATAGATTGATTCGATAGTATCGATTCCACAGGTTAGCTTTCCTAACCACTCAAGAAAATCAGACACCGCCTCTCCACGAAACACACTTCCATGTTGGGCTGCTATCAATTGGGGCTTTAATTCCCGCACCTGACGAACCCACAGGGAAGTGGCTTTATTGGAAGCCATGTACCGTTTATGGAATGGTTCTATATATGGTAAAGCTGCAGAAAAATCATCGATAAAAAGCTGTTCCTTTCCGGCAGGAAACACTGCGGCTCCAATATCTCCGGAAAATAGTATTCGGGACCGTTCATCAAAAGCGGAATAATTGCCAGTAGAATGTAAGAAATGGGCTGGCAGAAAACGCAGCAAAGCACCGGATCCCAGTTTATAGGCATTCCCAAATTCTTCTATGCCTACCATTCTGCTCTGATCAACTATACCAAAGTGGGGCAAAAACCGCAGCCAAAGGGAGCTTACATATATTTTTGCTGAAGTAACCCCAAGCCACAGGGCTATACCGGAAGATACATCCGGATCCTGATGGGAAAAAAAGATAGCATCTATTTTATCAAGGGAAATATACCGGCTTACTACAGCAACAACCCTGGCAAAAAGGTGAATTCCACCTGGATCAAGCAGAACACCTCGACCCTTATCGATTATAAGATATTGGTTTGTCTGTACAACACCGGACGCACTCTCCGGATCAGCTCCCAGCCAGATAAACATATGCTCTGAATCCTGGTACAGAATTTTGCCATTTACATCGTCTACAGCTATCATAAAACCCTCCAATACGATTGCCCTTGATTTCTCCTCTTCTTCCGCTCATAGTTTACTATAAGGAGCTTCAATTGTGAACATCAACACCTACAGATTATCTCCAGAAGATATCATTTTTACCATTCTTCCTCCTGAATTGAACGATTCGATCGATTCAGATGCTACCATTATTGGCCAGAGCCGAGCCATGAAAGCCCTTTCTTTAGGACTTGGCATACAGGCTAAGGGTTATAATATCTATATCCAGGGCGCACCAGGTACGGGCCGAAGAACCGCTCTCTTAAAAGCACTTAAAAACTATAATCCACCCCAAAGGAGCTTGCAAGATTTTCTGTATGTTTCAAATTATGTAGTACCCACCGAACCTCATATCATCCAAGTACCTGCTGGTACAGGAAGACAATTTAAACAACAACTTCATGATTTTATTGAAGAAGTTAAACGTTTGGTTCGCTTACATCGGGAAAGTGATGCCTTTAAATTACAAAAAAGCAATCTTGTTTCATCTTTAGAGCAGCAGGAAAACAAAATTTTAAGCGCCTTTGAAACTGAAGCCGCAACCCAGGGCTTTCAGATAGTTCAGATCAACGAAGGTGAATCACAAAGTACCGATCTTGTTCCATTGCGGGATGGGATCCCGATTTCATTCGAAGACCTGCAAACCCAGGTTGCAAGCGGTAATCTTTCTGCTGATGAATGGAATAGGCTCCGTGAAACCTATTACACCCTTATTGATAAGATGAAGGGACTTTTCGATACATTAAAACGGGAACGGATGGATCTGGATAGAAAAATACAGGAACTATCAAAGGAAATGTTAAAACCGGATATCCATCTGCACATCGAAGGGCTTGCAAAGGCGTTTCCCTATAAACCAATCCGAACATGGCTAAAAGCTATGGAAGAGGATATTATAGGACACCTGCCGTTATTCTATCCTGAGAGACTGGAAAAGGAAGCCCAACGAAGCCATAACCATCCTTCAGCCCTTATTCGTTATGGGGTAAACATAATAGTGGACCGTTCAGGGATAGATACGCCACCGGTTATTTTCGAAAATCGCCCCACCCTCACGAACCTGGTGGGGACCATTGAACCCCCTGGTTCGATGACTGAAGAACTGCGATCCGCATACCTGCGAATCAGAGCGGGCAGCCTCATTAAAGCCGCAGGAGGCATCCTTGTACTTCGGGCAGAGGATATCATTCAGGATGAAGAGGCATGGCCTTACCTGAAACGGGTACTGCAGACCGGGGTTGTGGAAATTCAATGTCCGCCAAGCCCTCTTGCAAGCCCCCTCATCATAAAACCGGAGCCGATTGAACTCTCTGTCAAGGTTGTCCTCATTGGCGAAGAATCTACCTATGACATCATGTACCAGACCGATCCGGATTTTCAAAAATTATTTAAGATATGTGCTGAATTCGATTCTACCATGAACAGGAATGAACATTCCCAGCAGCGCTATGCAGCGTTTTTACATAAAATTGTACAGGAAGAACAGCTTTTACCCCTTAATCCATCGGGGGTTTCAGCGGTGCTTGAATGGAGCGTACGGGATGCAGAACATCGTCAAAAGCTCAGCACCCGGTTTTCTTTAGTAGTAGATTTACTGAGGGAGGCGACCTGGTATGCCAAAGAACATCAGCTTGATGAAATTTCAGCGGAGGTTATACAAAAAACCCTGGAGCTCCGTTCCTATTTGCATCGCTTACCGGAAGAATCTATACAATCCATGATTTTAGCCAACGAAATTATTATTCAATTTACAGGCAGTGCTATTGGCAAAATTAATGGTCTTGCGGTCCACGACCGGGGTTATTACGCGTACGGTATTCCCGTCGTCGTTTCCGCCCAAGTCGCACCAGGAGACGGTGGTGTTATTAATATCGAAGGCGAATCAGGTTTATCAGGTGAAATATTCGACAAGGCGGTGCTTATTCTCTCTGGCTATCTGCGCTCAAGATATGCAAGAACCTTCCCCCTTTCAATCACTGCGAGCCTTTGCTTCGAACAAATGTACACACCAATAGATGGCGATTCAGCCACCGCTGCCCAGCTTTGTGCGATTATTTCAGCTATTTCCGGCATTCCTCTGCGACAGGACCTGGCAATCACCGGCAGTGTTAACCAACTCGGGGATATGCAGCCTGTTGGAGGAGTCTCAGAAAAAATAGAAGGATTCCATACCATATGTGCAAAACAGGGGCTTACCGGCACCCAGGGAGTTTTAATACCGAAACGGAACTTAAATAACATCATTTTAAATCAAACCGTTCAAAATGATATTAAGGCAGGCCTATTCCACCTTTACGCGGTCAACACTATCGATGAAGCCCTCGAAGTGTTCATGGGAAGACCCGCAGGAACAGCCGATGAGGATGGGAATTTCCCACCCGATTCTATCAATGGTATCGTTTCCCGGGAGCTTAAACGGATGGCTACCATCATTAAACGATATGAAACATAAGCATTATCCTTGCGGAACTAATTATTATAATGCTATAATTTTATATAGAATTTTCCCATTTTTTATAAGGAACTATGTATGGCTGTTTCACAGGAATTAGTTGTTGATGTTTCGAGAATAAAAAAAGCCATCAATTCGGGGATTCCACTCACCATCACAACCTACACATTACCCCATGAAATCGAAATGTACATCGAGGAGGTTCTTGAGGCCTTCTTGAAAGAACTTGGTCAGGAAAAGCTCAAGGATTATCTATCCTATTGCCTGCGGGAACTGGCAGTAAATGCAAAAAAGGCAAATACCAAACGGGTATATTTCCAGGAACGGGGCTTGGATCTTAATAATCCAGAGGATTATAAGCTGGGTATGGCGAATTTTAAACAGGATACGATGGATAATATCGCCCATTACCTGCAGCTACAGAAAGAAAAGGGCTTATATATTAAAATTATTCTTCATGTAAAGGCTCAAATTATCAATTTAGAAGTACGCAATAATGTAGCAATTACAAAAACGGAACTCATCCGTATTCATGATAAGCTTGCCCGGTCACGTCAATACAATTCCCTCGAAGAAGCCCTTACTCAGGTACTGGATGACTCCGAAGGGGCCGGTCTGGGATTGGTAATCCTCGTCCTTATGTTAAAAAAAATAGGTCTTGATGAAGATTGTTTTGATATTGTAGCCAGCGACACTGAAACAATAGCCCGCATATCCATTCCTCTGGACCAGACCCGGGTTGAAAACCTCTCAATCCTTTCTCAAGCCATAGTAGATCAGATTACATCCCTGCCCCAATTCCCCGAAAACATTGTGATGATTCAAAAACTCATCAATGATCCAAAATCTGAAATGGCTGATATTGCCCGTCAGATTTCCATGGATCCGGCCATGACCGCAGACCTTTTAAAGGTCGTTAACTCTGCTCAATTTATGCTCTCCAAAAAGGTCGATAGCATATCAGAAGCGGTGAAAATGGTTGGAATCCGGGGTATTAAAAACATACTCTATTCCTATGGCACCCAGAAGATATTAGGTGATGATACAACCGATAAACGCATCCTTTGGGACCATTCATATAAAACCGCCTTTTATGCATACAATCTAGCAAAAAACTTCCGTAAAGACCGGAATCTGCTCGATGATGTGTTTGTAGGCGGCATCTTGCATGACATGGGTAAAATTATCTTTGCCAATGTACATCCCGATTTGCTAAACAAAATAAAAACCTTCTGTGTAGAAAAGGGGATACCAGCTTCCAACTTTGAAGACCTCTCAGCAGGCTTGAATCATGCTGAAATCGGAGCTCTGATCGCACAAAAGTGGAATTTTCCCGACAACCTGGTAAGTGCGATCCGGTTACATCATGATCCTAACGTTGCACCCGCTGAATTTAAAGACCTGGTCGAAACGGTCTATCTGGCAAATATGCTCTGTGAGTATGAATCAGGAACCGTTACCTTCGATCAAATTGATAAAAAACCCCTCGCATCCTTTGGAATTTCAAATGAAAAACAGCTCGAAGTCCTGCTGGAGAAATTTGCTGCGGGCTTTAAACGGGAAAATCAGCGGTCCAGGGGCTGAGGTTTTAGACGATGGGCGATGGATTGATGCCATCGCTGCATCGCGATACCGAAGGCGACAGCCACATTGAGAGAGCCCTTTGCTCCAATCGTAGGGATACTCACTCTGCCAAGTGATGAGTCAGCTAATTGTAACGCCTCAGGGGAAACTCCCAATTCTTCAGATCCGACAATCATTGTAGCGTTTTCGGGGAACATGAACTCATTCAGGGGAATTCCGCCAGTTTCCAGAGCAAATAGGGGGCCATCCAGATTTTCCAGGGATCGTCGTTCCCATGGAACTATTGCAACACAGCCCATGGCGCTTCGTTCAGCCCGTGGATGCAAAGGATCCGCACAGAAGGATGAAAGGTATATTTTTTCTACTCCAAAACATTCGGCTGTCCGGAACATGGCTCCCACATTAAAGGGTGAGCGAATGTCTTCTAAAAAGACCTGCATTCCAGAAATATATTGGTCTCTGGTTCGGGAAAGCCGCCCCTCCGCATCAATAAAATCCCAATCAGCCACGGATGTACCCAATAGGGATAGAAGCAGGTGTCGGATTCTATTCACAGGCTCCCGATTACCTATCTGGGTCTGTAATTCCAGATACTTGCTTTTTAAATATTCTCGTATAGGTTCATCAAACTCGTTGTCCTGTACAAGCAGATAAACTATGTTTTGAATATATTCATCAGAAATTTTTTCTGTACCTAGCTGTTTTCCGACCAGTTGATATTCATATTGGGTAAGGATTTTTTCAATTTTACGCAACCGCTGATGCCGTGGTAATTTAAGTAATTTTTCCAGGGTGATCATGAAAACCTAAAAAGCCTGCTTTAGTATATCGTATGCTTCATCGCTCGTAACTGGCCGTGGAGAATAGGCAATAAAATCAAGATTACGGGCGGTTTCAGCCACTGGAACAAGTCTATCAAGCACTAAATTAAAATCCTTAAGCCGACCTGGTACCGATAAAACGCCCATTCTCCGCCTGACCCCATCGATCGCAAGACCCGCAGCTTCAGCGGTCGGCACACCCTGAACAGGCTCACCCAGCAGTTCCGCTATTCTGGCTAATTTTTCAGGCCTTGCCGCCACGAGCCGTTCCATAATATGGGGCAGCAACACCGTGGAACACCAGGATTTTGCTACTGGGAAACGGCCATTTATGGCATAAGCCAGTGCAGTACCTATACCAGGGGCGCTTACGGCAGACCCCAGGGCTGTTAAAAATCCCGCATGGGATGAGCTGCCAACCAGATCAAAGGTTCTATTTTCTGAGAAGGAATCTAAAATATAACCATACGAAATAATAGCTTGCTCTAAAATTGCATCGGACAGGAAATTAGACTTGGTAGAACAATAGGATTCTATTGCTACACACAGGCCATCAAAAGCTACCGTGGCGGCAAATTTATCGGACAGCAATTCCGAAACTCCGCTATCAATTATTGCAGCCACACAGAGGCCTGCGGGTGTATGAACTACTTTAACCGTTCGATCCCGGGGATCGACTGCTATAAATCGATCTGAAAACAGAAAGGGATCTCTACCGCTTGTAGGGACCGCAATATAGGGAAGACACTTCCAATGAGGGACTTGTCCATCCAATAAATCAAAAAGATAGGCCCCCGGTTCTATTAACATGGAAGCCAAACGTCCAATAGCCTGAGTTTTTATACCACCCAGGCCAATCACTGCTCCGCATCGGCCGCCACGGGCAAGTTCGGCTACTTGCTCAGCAATTTCTGCAGTTGCCTGGGGAGGCATTTCATCAAAAACGATAGTTTCTACCTGTGAATCTTCAAGAACCTGAACAACCCGATCGATTATTTTATTTTCATATAGAACCTGTTCTGTTACCAGAACAACCCTGTTTCCATATTCAGCACAGACACTTCCCAGCCGATTAACCGTATCAGGGCCAATGATTATTCTGGGATCCAGCTTAAAAGAAATGTCAGGCATATGTTATAGACCAAAAAGATCCATGATCTTTTCAGCAGTCTTATTGATTACCGTATCATTAATATAGGCAGGATCATTAATTTTTTGCTTTAATTCAGCAATTTTCTCAGCACGAACATCTGCAGCGGAAGATACCAATTCGATAGCTTGATATAGATCACCCTTCTCTACAGCTTCATTGGAGAGATTAACCGAATCGATATCGCCCTTTTTATGGACCGATTCGGGTTTCCCAGCCTTTTTGCTGTTTTGAATAGGATCAATGGAACCAATTCTGTCTACTGTCATAATTACGCCCTGCCTTGCCGTATACAGAGTACATCGGCTCTTTTATTCTAATAGTTTATCCTTTTTCTTTCCAGATACATACACTGAAAATTCGCCTTTTTGACTATCCCTGGACTGTAAGAGTTCTAAAAGTTCACCCGCTGAACCACGAAGATACTCTTCGTGAAATTTGGTCATTTCACGTCCAATACAGAGATATCGGTCCTTATCAAGATCGGCAAGATCCTGCAATAACTTGAGTATTCTAAAGGGAGATTCGTATAAAACAAAGGCATTATTGGTATCTAAAAGCTCTTGCAACCTGGACCTCCGGCGGCCCGGTTTTGGTGAAAGAAACCCTTCAAAAATAACAGTTTTATCTAGACCACCGGCAATGCTTACCAAAGAAGCAAAAGCAGACGGTCCGGGTATCGGAATAGCCTCATGCCCCGCTTGAACCACCGCCTGAACAAGCACTGCTCCGGGATCACTTACTCCTGGGGTCCCAGCATCACTTGCATAGGCTACCGTTAACCCCTCATCCAGCAGTTTAATTACCTTATCTGCCGCAATACCTTCGTTTTGGGATCGGCAAGATAGAAGACGGACCGAAATCCCTAAATGATTCAACAATTTCAGAGTCTGACGGGTATCTTCACAGGCAACGATATCAACAGTTTTAAGTATTTCTACAGCCCGAAAAGTAATATCACCCAGATTTCCAATAGGAGTACCAATAACATATAAGGTAGACACAACCTAAGTATACTCCTATTCCAGGATATAGCCAAGATGATATAATATAACCATATATCATGGCAGATGTAATTCAAATACTTCTTTTTATCATTATAGGGACTGGACTTCTCTATTTTGGATACTCACTTTTTTTTGGTTTTTCTCCCAAAAAAACCATCAGTTATTATAAAACTCCTCAGGAAGGGCTGCCAGGGGATCCTAGAACCTGTCCGGTCTGTTCCGCCAAACTTGCTCCCGGTGAACGGGTCAGGTCCTCCGCATTTCCATCGATGAACGGTTCGGACCGTCTCATGCATATTTATGGCTGTATGTACTGCCTCTCAGGTGACCGGAAACGGATTTGTCCCGTATGTAAGGCAACCCTGGCTCCCCAGGATGTCCTTGTAGCCCGGTTATTTGATAAACCCGGCAGATCCCATGTTCATGTGCTAGGATGTTCCCGCTGCAGACCTTCAGGAATTTCTAAATAGTTTTATTTTCCTCTTTAGCTGCCCTTTGTAATTCCGATACTCAAAATGAGGTAGATGAATCAGTTTCATGCCCGTCGGGCTTCTGATACTGCATCGTCTCATCTCGAAATCCTCAACCCTTCCTTTTCGGGCGGGATGAGGGTTCCAGGCACGTTTCAGCTTCGTAGAGCAACGGCAAGGATGCCGCGGCGCCACACCCGCCCTAAGCGGTTTGCGTCGAAAACGCCAAAGGAGTGAAGTCTATGATTATTAACCACAACCTGAGCGCAATGTATGCCGATCGGTCTCTCCGGGTTACTCAGACCAGTATGGACAAGAGTATGGAGAAACTATCCAGCGGCATGCGGATCAACCGCGCCGGTGATGATGCCTCCGGATTAGCCGTATCTGAAAAGATGCGGAGCCAGATCCGCGGTTTGAACCAAGCGTCCACCAACGCTTCGAACGGTATTTCCTTCATTCAAACCGCTGAAGGATATCTGCAGGAATCCCAGGACATCATTCAGCGTCTCCGTGAACTGGCTGTCCAGGCTTCTAACGGTATTTATACCGCAGAAGACCGGATGCAGATTCAGGTCGAAGTCTCCCAGCTGGTAGATGAAATTGATCGGATTGCATCCCATGCACAGTTCAACGGTATGAATATGCTGACCGGCCGGTTTGCCCGGGCAACCGGTGAAAACGCGGTAACCGCATCCATGTGGTTCCATATTGGAGCTAACATGGATCAGCGCGAACGCGTGTATATTGGCACCATGACATCAAAGGGCCTTGGGGTCCGAAATGCTGGTGACAATAGTATTCTTTCTCTTGCAGATCCAGATACTGCTAACCGTGCCATCGGAACCCTTGACGAAGCTCTTAAAAAGGTCAACAAGCAGCGGGCCGATCTTGGAGCTTACCAGAACCGTCTGGAACATGCTATTCGAGGTATTGATATAGGTGCTGAGAATCTTCAGGCCGCAGAATCACGCATCCGTGATACCAACATGGCCAATGAAATGGTCAAATACACCAAGGATCGAATCCTGAGTCAGGCCGGCAATGCCATGCTGGCCCAGGCGAACCAGAAATCCCAGGGCGTATTGCAGCTGCTCCAGTAGGTTTTTAACCTGTAAGGAAGGTGGGAGTTTTTCAGGCATTAAGCCTGAAAAACTCCCTTTTTTTATTTAAATACAGTCTCGGCTTTTGAAACAAACCATTTATAGACCGCTTCAGTCCTGTTAGAAAATGAATCCCTTATTTTTCCTTCTACACCAGGGATGATACTCGCCTTTGCAAAGGTTCCTGCATACAGCAATAACCCTTCATCAACATCAATGATTGCGATGAGGGATTTAAGATTTTCCTTTTGTACCAGCGGTATAATACCGTATGACAGGGTAGTCATATTGGTTTGGATAAAGATTAAACTGTTGTTTGTCGTTTTATAATCATATCGATAGACATTATCCCCAAAGGTTAAATCCTTCTGGCGTGCAAAGAGGGTTGTCTCCGCGGGAAGCACCCTAACAATCGGGTCTGAAATGGTCTTTTTGGCCTCAGGGTTGTCAATTACGTAGGAATATTCATAAAAGGTCCGCATCTGTTTACGGCTTGCAGAATAATATTCAATACCAGTTAAGGTGCTTATGGCACGTATTTTGTTAAACAACTGAAGTTGTTCTTCCTCTGTCCAAACCTTTCCTGTTTTCGCAGCAGATTTCCGAAAAAGATAGAGGTTTTCAACTATAATCGATGGCTTGAGCTGTTCTTCTATACTTTTTACCGACAGTTTAAGGGGACTATATTCTGGAATCAGTTGAGCCTGGCCTTTACCCGTTTGGACCCTAATTACTTTTCCATCCTTTTCAAGAGCAACTAAACTATCTTGAGAAATAAGATCAGAAAGGCTGAGCGAAAAAATATGCAAAATAAAAAATAGACCTAATACAGTTGTTAATAGAGCTTTTTTCATACTTAACTCCTTAATAGCAAACACTAAAAATAAAGCCGACCCCATCAAAATCATGATGAAGTCGGCTATGTTACAAAACTTGTTCTATTTACCGGCGAACACCCTTATAATAGACACGAACTTGTTTATAAAGACCTTCACCCTCACTCTTAGTTTCCACATCGGCAATATCATTTAAAGTAGTATGGATAAGCCGGCGTTCAAAGGGATTCATAGGTTCAAGGAGAATCGAGCCCTTACTTTCACGGACCTTATCAGCTACTGTATAGGCTAACCTAACCAGGGATTCTTCGCGACGAATCCGGTAATTTTCAGCATCCAAAATAACCCGGGTATCATCATAGCCTAACTTGCTGGCATAGATATTGGCCAGTAACTGAAGGGAGTCAAGATTCTTACCTTTCTTACCAATGAGAATGGAAGAATGTTCAGAATCAATTTTTAAACCCACCTTTTTATCTTCCCTGAATAGGATACTTACTTTCCCAGGGTATCCCATTTTTTCAATCAGGGTGGAGACAAAAGCTACCAGTTGAAACTCAAAATCATTTTTTGGCTCCGGATCACCGAATACGGGTTTTGAAACACTGGATTCTCGGGGAACCGATACGGGCTCGTCCGTATGAACCCGAATACGGACAAAGCCTTTTTTGAATAGGGTCGATCGTTGGGTTTCAAGGATTTCTACATCAAATTGATCCTTTTCTAATCCCAGTTCTTCCGCCGCCCGATCGATCGCTTCTTTTTCGGTACGGCCTTCAAATTCATATGTCATACGAATACTCCTCGCAAGAAAAAATGCTTATTTAGACTTCTTCCGCTTTGGTGCAATTACCGGCTCGGCAGCGGCAGCCCTCATCGCCTTATGTTTATGCAGGTACCGGTTAATAATCATCTGCTGTACCAGGGTAAGCAGGTTTGACATAATCCAGTATACCAACAGACCCGATGGAACATCATAGAGGATAAAGAAGAACATGATCGGCATTGCATAGAGCATCATCTTCATTTGGGTGTTATTCTGCTGGTCTGGAGTCTGGGTCACCTTTCCATAGAGAAGCTGTGAAACCAGATAGATAAAGGGCAAGAGGCGGATATCACTCCAGTTCAGAAGCGGTATCTTATATGGAGCAAAGCTGAATACCGATTCGGGAAGGGAAAGGTCAGGTATCCAGCCCGGGATAAACAGGGCTCCCCGGAGATCAAAATGATTATTAAAGAGATTATACATGGCAAAGAAAATGGGGATCTGGATAAGCATGGGAAGACAACCAGACAGGGGGTTATAGCCCTCTTTCTTATAAAGTTCCGCCATTTCCACATTTAATTTATTAGGATTATCCTTATATTTATCCTGAAGTTCCTTTATTTTTGGAGAAAGTTCCTGCATCCGTATAGTCGATTCAGAACCCTTCTTTGTCATCGGGAACATTACTATTTTTACCAGAATAGTTAAAAGAATGATCGCTATACCATAATTAGGAATTATTTTATAAAAAAGAAGCAAGAACCATTTCAGTACCGTTTCAACCGGTCCAAGTATACCGCTCGTATTAGCAACACTGGTCATGTTCATGCCACTGAGTTTAAAGGCATTTTTATCACTTACATCATAGGCTGCAAGTGCTTTTTGAGTTTTAGGTCCAAGATAGAACCGAAGCACATCGGTAGTCCGGGACCCATTCAAGGCAGGCCGAATTACATAAAAGCGGGAAGTATCCTGTAAACCTGGGACAGGTACCGATGAGAATGCGTAGGTATAATTGGTCGCATCGGGAACCGCAATAAAGGTAAAATATTTTCCAGCTATAGCAGCCCAGGAAATCCTGGAGTTGATGAGGGTTGGCGCTTTTTTATCGACCTTTTCGGTCTTTTGCTTACCGTTTGTGTACGTATAATAATGACGGTATTCGTAACGTTGATCGAGTTTTTCAAAATATGGCCCAATCTGGGGACCAAATTCCAGGGTATAGGCAACACCGTTAAAATTAAGGCTTGGTACTGAATACCCACCATCTAATGTTACAGAAAGCTGAAACATATAATCATTATTTTTAAATTCATACCGTTTAATGAGACGGAATGTGGCACTATCTGTACTACTACCGTTTGTACCATTTTTAGGTAACGAGTAATCGCGATAAAATTCTATCACCGTATCGGAAATTCGATTGACAGTAAAAAGTTCAGTCCGAGGTTTTGCTTCAATACCACCAAAGGCGATGGTAAAGGCATGAGATTCTTCCGATCCGGCAGGAAGAACCATCTCAACAAAATCGTTTTTATCTTTGTGTTCCTTTAATTTATAGGAGAGTATATCCCCTCCCTTATTAGAAAGCACTACCTTAACCAGATTGGTCTCTATGGTAACCTTTTCTTCAGCCACTGGAGTGGTTGCTTCATTAAGTACGAAATCAAGACTTTCATTTATACTATTAGGAACCTGAACAGATGAACTTGTTTCAGCAGTTTTTACTGTTTCGTTAGACTCTACAGGTTGGGATTGTTCAGTTGTTGAAACCGGAGTTTTAGGAGGAGGAGCTAAATAGCTCTGCAGCATAAAGCTTCCAGAGATGACTACCACAGAAAGCACTACGGCTAGTAAAATTCGTTTTTCTTCGTCCATTAAAAATTCCTCGATATATTAGGGTACCGGATCATAACCGCCTGGATGAAACGGATGACACCGGAGTATTCGCTTAATTCCCATCAAAAGACCCTTTACAGGCCCATATTTTTGAATTGCCTCATATGTATAATGTGAACAAGTCGGGGTATACCGACATGAGGGAGGAAAGTGTGGAGAGATAGCCTTCTGGTAAAACCTGATTAAAAGGAGCATCAGGTTTTGAATAATACCTTTCACGTTTTATCCAAAAACAAGCCGGCTTTCTGAAATAGAATTTCAAGCTGTTCCATCCGGTTATTGAAGGTATCCCCGCCAGGATACACTAAAAGGACCAAATCATAACCAGAGCGAAGCCGAGCTTTTAATAAACGAAAAACTTCCCGGCTTAAACGCCGGGAACGATTTCGCTGAACCGCATTTCCATATTTCCGCGCGAAAGTAAAGGCAATTCTGTTCACCGGCAAGCCGTTCTGAATTACAAAAAGCTTTGCACCATTACAGGAAAACTTTCTCCCATCGGCAAAAGCTTTTCGTATTTCTTCCCTTCCCTTTAGTCGTTCCGCTGATCGAAACCGGAAAGACAGTTCAATACCTTTTTTAATAGGGTTTCTTTTCGTCGGAAACAGTCAGCTTGGCCCGACCCTTAGCCCGACGCCGCTTTAGAACGAGGCGGCCACCCCGGGTTTTCATTCGTGCGCGGAAACCAAATTTCCGATTCCGCTTTACTTTACTGGGCTGATATGTACGTTTCATGGGAGAATCTCCTTGATCAATATAACGGCATCGAAGTATAGAACAAAGATATATTTTTCGTCAACCTATGTATACCTTGATTTAATGCTCCGCTCAAGACGCTGCAATACCTCTTTAAACTGAGGATCCTGAATACGATCATAATCAACCTCGGTGGATTCCTTTTCAGACATGGAAGTATCACTTGCAGGCATTGTCTGTTCTGGTGGGGATAGGGTTGATGAACTGACCTTTGTTTCTCTACTTAGCCTAAAGCTGATTCCATGTACTTCCAATTCAGGAAATGACCGACGTACCCGTTCTAGCAGATCCTGTTCTTTAGACTGTAAAATCATGATCCAACCAGGATGATCTGCCTCTACAATGAGAATATTCCGTTCCAGTTCTACAATCCGGCTATGGGCTGAAAGCTGGTCTCCCGCAATTTGAGCCCAGGATTTAAAAAGATTTGAATATCTTTGACCTTCTTTTATTAGTCGTTCATTAAAAAAAGATGAAAGAATATCCCCCGCTTTTCTCATAGATATACTGCTCCCTCTTTGACATGATACACCAAAGTATCACCCTGTTGATACCGGTCAAAGGGTTCTTCCGGCAAAAAGGTAAAAAAAGCCTGTTCATGATCCGGCAGCACAGAAAAAAAATTTCTTCGCTTTTCTGGGTCTAATTCTAATAAGACATCGTCTAAGAGCAGTACCGGGAGCCTATTTGACATGACCGTAAAGAGTTTTGCCTGTGCTATACGAAGGAGTAAGGCTAAAAGGCGGCGTTGTCCAGTAGAAGCCTGCACTTCAAATTCATCTTCGTGGCGAATAAATTGATATCGGTCCCGATGTGGACCGGATACACTCATCTTTAAAAGAAGTTCACGTTCACGCAGATTTTGTAAATGCTCAATAAGCCTGTCCACATCTTTTGTGTGCCATGAAGGTTTATAGCGCAGTATCACCCCATCAATCCCGGTTATAACTTCATAGAGTTTTGAAAAAACGTGAGAAAATTGCTCGGAAACCCTTTCCCTTTTTTCAATTAAGGAACAGCCAATGTGGATGAGCTGTATATCTAAAGTATCCAGCATATCCAGATTTCCCTCTTTTAGCACCGTGTTTCTGATCCTCAGAATATGACGGTAGCGCTGAAGGTCCTCTAAATATAAAGAATCATATAAACTTAAGGTCTGATCAAAAAACCAGCGACGTCGTTCGGGGCTTCCCGAAATAAATTCCATATCTTCATGACAAAAAATAATCGTGGGACTGATTGAAAGGAGTTCTTTACGGCTTTGAACCGGCTTTTCATCAATCTGTAACTGTTTTCGGTTTCCAAGAATTTTTACAGTTACCCGATGCTCAATAGCACCTGTAATTAAAGCGGATACTGAGGCCTCTCTATTACCATCCTGGATAAGATATGAGTCCCTGACACCCCGAAAGGATCCACCATAGGCACATACATAGAGGGCTTCCAGTATATTTGTTTTTCCTTGTCCATTTTCCCCAACAAAAAACACGGTTTTGCTGAGAAAATCGATGGTTCCATCACAGAGATTACGAAAACCGAAAGTCCTTAGGTTAGAAAAAGCCATTCATTATTCAAGCTGCATCGGCATTACAATATGGAAAAAGTCCTTTTCAGGTATCGGTTTTATGGTAATTGCCCGATTAGCTTCGGTAAAATAGATGCTTACCGACTCTTCTGTCATCACCTTAAAGGGCTCTTCGATATACCGATAATTCAAAGCTATGGAAACTTCATCTCCGGCATACTGACAGGGAATATCTTCCTTTGCTGCACCGATTTCACTTTCTTCGGATACAACAGAGAGCATACCAGGATTGACCACAAGGTAGACCCTGCGCGATTTCTGTTCAACCAGTATTGAAACCCGTTTTAATGCATCAAGCATTTCCTGCCGGTTAATCGTAAAAGAATGGCTCTGACTTTCAGGAATGACTCGTTTATAGTTTGGGAACTGGCCTTCGATAAGAACCGAAGAAAGCTGGTAGGCTCCAAAGGTTATAAATATGTTTTTTTCAGTCACCCTGATGGTAGCCATCCCTTCGTCCCCTGCACGTTTCATCACAAGGTTTAATATTTTTGGTGGAATAATAACACCGGCAAAATCGGGTACAGGAGAAGCTATGGGCTTTTTGATATATGCCAGCCGTCTTCCATCAGTTGCTACCATTACCAGATCATTATCCTGTTTTTCAAAGAAAACACCGTTCATATAGTAACGGGTTTCGTCATCAGATACAGCAAATACGGTTTGCATAATCATTGCTTTTAAGTCTTTTACAGGTATATCAAAGGATTGGGCATTTCCAGGAGAAGGAAATTCGGGGAATTTGTCAGCCGCAATACTCTTCAGCTGGAACTTAATCTTTTTAAAGCTGGGTTTTATAACTATCTTATTTTCAGTCTGTTCGAACTCAATTTCACCATCGGGAATTGAGTTGAGAATACCTATGAATTTATCACAAAAGACGGTTGTAGATCCCTCTTCTACCACGGTAACCGGAAGGCGGGTTTCGAAATTGACTTTTATATCGGTGGCCTTAACAAGAAGCGTATTATTAGAAGCCTCAAGATATACATTTGAAAGTATAGAAATGGCATTCTTGCTTGAGATTATTTCCTGGGCTATTCCGATTTCTCTGGAAAGTAT
>ERZ795047.446-NODE-446-length-51713-cov-7.129273_pt1 | contig 51713 bp, 48 predicted proteins | sample MGYA00375131_ERZ795047 | MGnify/ENA primary metagenome ERZ795047 (study PRJEB30176, sample SAMN05720228) | activated sludge metagenome | isolation source: Anaerobic digester | place: Japan | collected 2015-05-20 ... | reverse complement strand
CCGGGGTCGGATCTATTGCTCCTCAACATATATGCAGAAGGCCGGCCGATTGCCTCGTTGTCCACCTTTGCCTTCTATGATGTATGATGGAGTTGCGCCAGTGGGCGAGCATGCCAAGTTGCTACATTGAACAGTACCCGAGGTGAGCCAGATGATTTCAGGCCCTGATCTATTTGACTATGCGGCCGAAAAGCGAGGAGGGGGCGATCGCGTCCCCCTTGCGGCTAGGATGAGGCCTCGCACCATTGATGAAATACTTGGACAAGACCACATTCTCGGGCCAGGGAAGCTTCTGCGGAGGGCGATAGAGGCCGACAAGCTAGGATCGATAATACTTTATGGCCCGCCAGGCTCGGGCAAGACCACGATCGCCGAGGTGATTGCACTTACGACCAAGGCGGACTTCGTAAGGCTTAATGCGGTGACTGCCGGGGTTGCCGACATCAGGCAGGTTGTGGCAACCGCTCGGGACAGATGGAAGCTTCAGGGTGTTCGTACGATTCTGTTCATCGACGAGATCCATAGGTTCAACAAGGCACAACAGGACGCCCTCTTGCCGTCAGTTGAAGACGGCACTGTCACGCTTATCGGCGCTACCACTGAGAATCCATTCTTCGACGTCAACCCGCCGTTGGTCTCGCGCTCTCGCATATTCAAGCTTGAGCCTTTGGGCGTCGACGATGTGCGCTGCCTTATTGCGCGCGCTCTGGACGATTCAGAGCGTGGGCTCGGTTATCTCAACATATCCATAGATGATGATGCCCTAGATCACATCGCCAGTTTTGCCAACGGCGATGCCCGAACGGCATTGAATGCGATAGAGGTTGCTGCACTCTCTACGCCAGCGGGCGAGGATGGAAGGATCCACATAACATTGGAGGTGGCTGAAGACTCCATACAGCATAGGGCTCTCCGATACGATGGCGGGGGCGATATGCATTACGACGTGGTGTCTGCCTTCATAAAGAGCATGCGGGGGTCGGATCCCGACGCTGCTCTGCATTACCTTGCCAGGATGATCGAATCAGGCGAAGACCCTCGGTTTATTGCTCGACGTCTGATGATCCACGCCAGCGAGGATGTGGGCATGGCGGATTCCCAGGCGTTGCTGGTTGCGTCCGCTGCTCTTGCCGCGGTGGAGAAGGTAGGTCTTCCCGAGGCTCGGATAATACTGGCCCATGCCACGATCTACATAGCTACGGCTCCCAAGAGCAACTCCGTCATCCGGGCGATTGATGCTGCCACGGATGACGTGAGGACCAGATCCATATCAGACGTTCCGCTTCATCTGCGGGACGCCTCATATCGCGGTGCATCCACCCTCGGCCATGGCGTAGGCTACAAGTATCCCCATGACTATCCTGGGGCCTGGGTAAGCCAGCAATACATGCCGGAGGGGCTTGAGGGGCGCAGATACTACGAACCAGGGGAGAATCCCAATGAAGCGCGAATCAGGCAGCGCATGGCCGAGATGAAGAAGGGGTGCGATGGCTCCGATGACCGCCTGAGGTAAACCTCCTGGTAGTTCATCATCACTAGCTTGGCGGGATAGAATGCAGTATCTGCGAAGAGGCGGGCAAGGCGAGGAAAGCGACAGAACAACGCCCCCAGGCCGCAGCTTGCGCCCTAGCCGGGGGCGTATGGCACGAGCACTCATATTCGGTAGTACCTTCGTGCGCCAAGTGTCATTACTGCAAGCACGACTGTTACTATCACGGTACATGCAATCACAATTGCAAGAACTGCCTTTGTGGCAACAAGCAGGGCGGATGCTCCAATCAGCACTCCTCCCATGATGTTGTAGCATAGTCGCATCCATCGAGCGAACTTTGCGGCATCGAGCATCTTCTCGTCAGTGTATCCGTTGATCAAGTCGAACCTGTTCTTTCGGCCTATGAGATATCCGAAGATAAGCGAAGCTGCCCCTGTAATCCCCAAAATGGCCACGGTGAGCGCAATCGGTGTCTCCATCTTTACGTCAGCCTGCTTCCTCTCTGAAAAGCAACTACATTGAGCTCCACATGGCGTGGCGGCACAACTTGGGCTATGGCCTTTTTCCACGCGCCTTCAGTAAATGGCAGAACTGTGGAAAATGCCCCGAGAAGGACGACGTTTTCCACGCGTGTATTCCCCAGTTCTTCGGCGATGGAATACGCATCTACCCAACGGACATCGATTCCACGTTCTGCAAGGCGCTCGTCGATATCATCCGGATACTCTTCCTTGCCGATGAGTATCGGGAGTGAGGGAATCCTTCTCGTGTTGGCAACTATTGTTCCTCCGGGCTTGAGGAAGTGCGCCGTCCTTGCCGCTTCCATAGCCTCGAAAGACAGTATGAAATCGGCCTGTCCGGGTGCTATGGTCGGCGCGTCGACTTGCTCACCGTAGCGCACCTGCGTGGTGACGCTTCCGCCACGCTGAGCCATGCCATGAACTTCCGACATCTTAACATCGTAGCCTTTATCGAGGAGGAGCTGCGCAAGGATTCGGCTTGCCAATATCGTGCCTTGCCCGCCGACTCCCGCCAACATAATGCTAGTAGTGTTAGCCATCAGTTCTCACCCGTTTTCTCTGTTTGATTGATCGCGCCAAATCTGCATACTTGGGCACAAACGCCGCACCCGACGCAGGATGCATTATCGATGTGCACCTCTCCGTCTTCCACGTACAGCGCCGGACAGGCTACCTTGAGGCATGCCTTACATTTTCGGCATGCATCCTGGTCGACGAAGTAAGGCGGCCTTCTGACCGCTTCACGCTTCAGAAGGGCGCACGGCGCTCGGGACACAATCACTGATGGATGAGGGTCTGCAAGCGCGTTATCGAGTGCCTTCTTCACCTCTGTAAGATCATATGGGTTGACAGTGGTGACCCGTTCGACACCTAAGGCCTTGGCGATCTCTTCAGGCCTTGCTTGGGGAGCGCTCTGGCCCGAAAGATTATAGCCAGAGCCAGGATTCTCCTGATGGCCGGTCATTGCGGTAATCCGGTTATCGAGGATGATAGTTATGAGTCCGACGTCGTTATAGACCGCATCGAGAAGACCGGTCATGCCTGAGTGATAGAAGGTGGAGTCGCCGATTACGGCAATCGTTCTCTTGGGATCGGCCGGGTTCAGCATGTTGAAAACCTTCTGGAATCCTAGCCCCGCCGATATGCTTGCGCCCATGCATATGCACGTTTCGGTGGCTGCAAACGGGGGCAGCGAACCCAGAGTATAGCACCCGATGTCACCTGTTATCGTCACTGGAAGCTTTCCAAGCTCGTAGAAGACGCCGCGATGCGGACAACCGGCGCAGAACATCGGGGGCCTTCCAGTGACATCTTCAGGCGGCGGACTTTTACTGTCGGCCTTTTCGAATGCTTCGGCTATGATAGCGGAATCAAGTTCGCCAAGGCGGGGAATGATGGCTTTACCTTCAGCTTCGATTCCCATGGCGCGAACGGCGTCCTCAATGAACGGATCGAGTTCTTCGATGACGACCAGGCGATCAACTTGTGCGGCGAAGTTCTCCACTAGCTTTTTTGGGAATGGATAACTCATGCCCAGCTTCAAGTAGGAAGCATCCTCGCCGAACACCTCGTGCGCGTAGTGGTAAGCTATTCCGCTCGTGATGATGCCGAGTTTTCGAGAACCCCACTCCACTCGATTCAGCCGGGTGGTGCATGCCCAATCCTCCAGTTGAATCAGGCGGTCTTCAAGGACACCATGGCGGGCCCTCGCCTGTGCCGGCATTAGAACAAATCTGGACGTGTCTCGGACGTATTCTCGCGGTTTGACGTCCACACGGCGGCCAACGGTCACGACCGATTTGCCATGGGCTAGCCTTGTGGTTATTCTGAACAAGACCGGTGTGCTGTAGGCCTCGCTCAACTCGAATGCAACCTTTACGAAATCCAGTGCCTCTTGGCTGTTGGATGGCTCGATGAGCGGAAGCTTGGCAGCTTTTGCATAGTTCCTATTGTCCTGTTCATTCTGTGAACTGTGGCAACCTGGGTCATCTGCGGTGACAATGACGAGCCCTGCGTTGACTCCCATGTATGCCGAAGAGAAGAGAGGGTCGGCGGCAACGTTCAGACCGACGTGCTTCATCGCGCAAATGGTTCTTGCGCCAGCGATGGAGCCGCCTAAAGCTGTCTCAAGAGCAGTTTTTTCGTTCACCGACCACTGGGAGCGGATTTCGTCGTAGCCTGCGATGTTCTCCAGGATTTCCGTACTGGGGGTGCCGGGATAGGCGGTGGCGAACCTGACGCCAGCCTCCCAGGCTCCCCGGGCTATCGCTTCGTTTCCAGTCATCAGACTTTTCAAGCGTATCCCTCCCGCATTATCGTGGACCATACAAGTTTTCCACACATGCCGCCCAAACTCCTCCCATGATATGGGGTTTGTGCGTCTGCATGATTGCAAGCCACCTTGGTTGAAAGGAGGGGAACCAGATCATCATGGCCCTATCGGCCAGGGCACGGAGGCTTGCAAATCAGGTCCTCCATGCCCAGGCCGATATATTCAATCTCTACCTTCTGCCTCCGGCCCCATATTCGTGGTTCCAAGAGGCTTCGAGGACTTTGGCATCATGTAGTGGACAGATGCGATGTAGCCATCCTCGATTCTGATGACTCGGTACCCTGCCATGTCGCGGCTTGCTGCCTGGGCTGTGCGAGTAGTTATTATCTTTGTTAGCTCCGTCTGCTCGAGCTGGTCTGAATGCCTGTGGCCGGCGAAGACATACCTTGCTCCGTGTCTTTCTAAAACCTCCACAAGCTGCTCCCTGCCTTCATCCATGAAGATCCACCTATCGTCGAATGGGTTATGGTGGAGCATGACTGCGATCTTCTGCCCTGCAGACGACGCAAAGTGCAAGTCGCTATCGAGCCATTTTAGTTGCTCGCGTCCTATGACCCCGTTGTCTGACGGATGTGCTGGATGGTCGTACGTGTTTACCAAGGCAAAGTGCCACCCGCCCCAATCAAAGGAATGATATAGGGGGCCGAAATGGCGCTGAAAGTACTCGAATCCGTCCACTTCTCCAACGCGCTGCCCGTCATGGTTTCCCATCACGGCAAAGACGGGGAATTTGGCGTAACCGTCGAGAATATTCCACATATCGTCGAAGTCGCGATGGTATGTGTCGGCGTTGCTTTCCACGAGGTCTCCAAGAAGAACCACGAAATCCGGCTGGATAAGGTTGAGTTCCTCAATAACCTCAAGAAGCAGGGTGTTTAGAGAAGCGTCGGGGTCGTCGCCGGATGATTTCGGATTGTTCAGATGGATATCGGAGATGATCGCGAAAACAGAGTCTTCGGGATCGACTGTAGTTATGCTCACCGCGTTCGGCTGTCTGTCCTCCATAAGCAGTGTGTTTCCGCACAATGCGGACACTGCCAGGTCATACAGGTTGATCGGCGTATCCTCAGGGATTGTTGCCTCCATGCTCCACCTGCCATCCGGCAAGGCTATGGCCTTGTGTGGGGTGAGAGAGATTGCGGAAGCCTCAGACGAACCGATCTTGGGGAAAAGCCGTATTTTCCATTCCACGCTAGTGGCGGATGTCGGACTATCTTGAACCGGAGAAATCACTTCTATGGAGAGCGTCCCTTCCGGCTTTACGAAGGCGGGCAGGGCAAGCTGGGGAGAGACTATTCCATATTCCCCTCTCGGCTTTGCCTTTGGCTGCTCAGGCGGAGCCTGGGGAGGCGTTATTGCCTGGCCCTCGGATCCTGTGAATTTGGCCGGCTTGGCCCTCTTGAGATCGGCTGCGTAAAGGTTCCAGCCTTGTCCCAGATCAGCGGCGAATACTATGCGTCGTCCGTCGTGGGAGAATGAGGGATACTTCTCAGCGCCCTCAAGATCAGTCACGCGCCACAGATCCCCTGTGGCTACGTCGGCCATCCATATGTCCCATGTTCCGAAGTGATTTGACATGAATGCTATTTGAGTGCCGTCATTGGACCAGCGTGGGCAAACAGAGTCGCCCGAGAGCGATCCGGTCAGGCAGAAAGCGTTCTTCTCAGGACTCTCGTGATTCTCCGGACTCTCAAGAGACATGATCCATATGTCGAATCTGTTGCCATTCCTGTCTGATTGGAACGCAATCCTTGAACCATCAGGGGACCAGTCAGGGCAGCCATCATCCGACATTGATCGGGTGAGACGGATTGCGCTACCATCATTGACACTGCCGTCGAGGTCTATTCGCCATATGTCCCAGTTGCCGCTGCGGTCGGACTGGAATACGAGGCTCTTTCCATCAGGCGACCAGCTTGGATACGTATCATAGCATAGCCCATCAGTCACTTTTATGGGATCTGAATTGTCTGACGCGTTCGATATCCAAATGTCCCACTTGCCAAACAGTTCGTCGGGACTTTCTAACGCGCTATAGGCTATTCTGCTTCCGTCAGGAGACCATCGCGGGAATTCCTTGGGGCTTTTGTCGAAGGTGAGCTGGGAATGCTCATTCCCGCCCCGAAAATCGATGAGAAATAGATTTGTCTCTGTATTCTCCAGAGTGCTCCGAGCACTCTTCAGTTTTCCCATGGTGAACACGACGCCGCTGCCATCTGGATTCCAGTGAGAATGAACTCGGTCTACGAATGGGTATGAGGTGCTAGAGACCATGGTACTCAGTTGAAAGATGCCTTTTTTTGACATGTGGACAGGGTCGCCAACATTGTACCTGATCTTTGCGGCTCTCATTTCTGATTCCGCCGAGACCAGCTTCCTACTGGGATCGTCGGTGATGAATTCCTGAGCAGTGGGGCGGATGTAGTAGCCGCCGTGGTATGGCGGGAAATCCTGCCCCTGAACGAGCACGCCTGTTACTTTTGCGTAGGAGCCGTTTCCAAGATGGGATATGTCGAGACCATGATAGTTGTAGAATTTGACCTGCATCATGCCCTCGGCGTCCTCTATGTTTCCGTCGCGGCTTCCGTCGAGCCAAAAGCCTTGGGTGATTCCCTCGTCATCATAGCCGAAGAGCCTTCCTTCGACGGTAACGAGCTGGCCTTCGAGGGGTTCGGCTTCAGCGAAGGTTGGATCGGTGGCGAGCCGAGTTGCCGGCAGATTCCCTATGATGTCGGAGCCGTGTTCGAGTATGACTATCTGCTCGGAACTGGAGGGCACAATTACCGTGGTGCCATAATCTGTGGTGTATCCTTTGATAGACACCTTTCCTGTAACACGAACAAAATCGCCCGCTTTTACCTGGGGAACGGTGGTTCCGGGGAGATACACGAGCGTGCCGAAAACGCGATCAGATGGTGTGACAGCTTTGGCCCAATCTGAGAGCGATACGGGTTGAGCTGGCCCTACGATCGCGAAGTAGTTCGCGGCGTTGTGCCACTTGCCTGTATCGATAAGCGCTGCTCCTTCAACCGTGACTACTTGGTCGATGAGAAGGGGTACCCCCTGTTCATCGCATTTGCGAAGATCGGCCAAGCCGACGATTGTGGCGTCGTCGTTGGCAGTGGCCGACGACGCTTCTGCCAGGCAAAAGCTTGGACAGCCCCAATGGGCTGGTCCTGTAGCGGCAAAGATGAGCAATATTGCCGAAAGTGCCAGCCTTTGAATGACTAGTCGTTTAGAACGTTTCATGCCACATTCCTCCCGTCTTGCTTGTGTTGGCGTGTGCATGGCGATGCATGCCTGCGCACAGACGCCTGGCTGAGCCGATAGCTTGGCGTTTGTGCGACTCTCGAAGATATAAGCGTATGGCATAGCTGCCAAGTTGAGCATATCAAGGACAGCCATTCCGGTCAATGTCCAAACAGGGTATGGTGTCTTGCAAAGCTGCTGAGCGTGCAGGCTTGGTCAGCAATGGGACGATGTGTCGACTCTATAGTTACTTCGAGCGTTGCACTAAGCAAGTTGATGTGATTCGATTCAGCCCCGTTCCTGGTGGACAATGGGTCAAAATGAGGAAGACGCTCAATGTTTGTTTTTGGTGAGGTCTTGGGTTGATGTTGTGGGCAAGTTCAGAAAAACAAGGCCGTTGGCTATTGACACATATACTATGCGGGCGTATACTGTCAGTAGCAAATCCCTACTGATTCAGTAGGGATTATGCCGAACCAGGCAGAAGCAGTGTTCACATGTGAACAGCACGCAAGATTCGGTGGCGGTCGAATCTGCAGGCTATGTCAGGCGGTGACGGGGGTGATACGGTCGACCACCCCAAGCCCAAAAGCGGGGATTGACTTGGATTGATTGACTAAATATATAGGCGCCTTCATTTGATAAGGCTGAGTATGAGGAGGGCTTTGTTTTCGGAAGACGTAACACAGGCTGTTTTGACCTGCGCAACAAGTTGGATGGCACATGGATCTCGGCATCGGCCAATCCTGTGCGAAAGGAGGGGAAAACGCTACTTCCCCCCGCACCTGAGAGCGGGGGCCTCCGTAGCGTGACATTCGATGAAGCTTAGTTCGCGCACTGAATACGGAGTTCGGGCCATGGTGGAGCTTGCCGAGGTCCACGGGAGCGGTCCCGTGGCGCTGAGAGAGGTAGCCGAGAAACAGGGCATATCAGAGAAATATCTTGAACAGCTTTTTGCGGCTCTTCGCAAGGAAGGCTTGATCTACAGTCAACGAGGAGCCCAAGGCGGATACACTCTGGCAAAGGCACCGAAGCACATAACAGTAGGCGATATAGTCCGGGCTCTCGAGGGTCCCATAGCTCTGTGCGATTGCCTCGCGGACGAAGAGGGCGAGGCTATTTGCGACAGGATGGGAGAATGCGCAGCGCATCCGCTGTGGGTGAGGCTTCAGGATGGAATAACATCGATTCTGGATTCAACTACGCTGCAGGACATGATCGCCGGAGACCTGAGGGATTCGGCGAAAGACATTGGGGGCAACAAAGAGGAGGAAAGGCCTGATGAATAGGATTTACCTTGACAATGCCGCCACGACCCCGGTAAGGCGCGAGGTTTTCGAGGCCATGGTCCCCTACCTTACCGACAAGTATGGAAACCCTTCGAGTATACACTCATACGGGCGCGAGGCCAGGGCTGATCTGAACCGTGCCAGGGAGCAGGTGGCGGCAGCGATCGGCGCCGCTCCGGAGGAAATCATCTTCACGGCTGGCGGATCTGAGGCTGATAACCTCGCCATAAAGGGCACGGCTCTCGCCATGTACGGCGAGAAGTCCCACATCATAACCTCGGCTGTGGAGCATCATGCAGTGCTGCATTCTGTCGAAAGCCTCAAGAGACTGGGTTTTTCAGTGACCATACTTCCGGTTGACTCCGAGGGCATGGTCGACCCTGAAGACGTGAAGCGCGCGATAACCCCTGAAACCTGCCTTATCAGCATAATGTATGCCAACAACGAGGTGGGCACGATCCAGCCCATAGAGGAGATCTCGCGGATTGCGCGGGAGGCCGGGGTCTTGTTCCACACTGATGCGGTCCAGGCTGTCGGCCACATGCCGGTGGACGTAAAGTCCCTCGGCGTGGATATGCTTTCCCTTTCCGGACACAAATTTTACGGGCCCAAGGGAGTGGGCGCTCTCTACGCAAGGAGGGGCGTGAGGTTGGCACCTCTAATCGACGGAGGAGCACAGGAACGCAAGCGCCGTGCGGGGACTGAAAACATGGCTGGAATCGTCGGGATCGGCATGGCCATCGAGCTTGCCGTCAGCGAAATGGATGAGGTGTCGGCCAAGGAGGAGAGGCTCCGCGACAAGCTTATAGAAGGTCTCACGCAGCGCATTCCCGATGTGAGACTCAATGGCCATCGCAGATTGAGGCTACCTAACAACGTGAACATGAGCTTTCTCTACGTAGAAGGTGAATCGCTCTTACTCAACCTCGACATGGAGGGTATTGCCGCATCAAGTGGATCGGCGTGCACATCGGGTTCTCTTGCTCCATCGCACGTTTTGATGGCCATGGGGATACCTCACGAAGTTGCCCATGGTTCAGTCAGGATGACCCTTGGGCGCTACACCGAGGATGCCGACGTCGAAAGGGTGCTCGATGTGATGCCTCGCATCGTGGAGAAGCTTCGCGCAATGTCGCCTATTTATGTGAAGACGGAGTGTGGGATCAAGGAATTCTGTGCTAACGCCCATGGTTGCGATGTGGCGGAAAAACGCTAGATATGGTTTGAGTTCGGCGGGGCTGTCCCCGCAGCTTTGGGGAGGTGCACTAAGTGTACAGCGACAAGGTGATGGATCATTTCAGCAATCCGCGGAACGTGGGCGAGATGCCCAACCCCGATGGAGTTGGACAGGTAGGAAATCCGGTTTGCGGGGACATTATGAGGATCGAGATCAAGGTAGATGACGGAATCATAACTGATATAAAGTTCAAGACCTTTGGATGCGGGGCGGCCATTGCCACGTCTAGCATGGCTACGGAGATGGTCAAGGGTAAGACCTTAGCTGAGGCCCTTGAGGTTTCCAACCGGGCTGTGGCCGAGGCTCTCGATGGATTGCCTCCGCAGAAGATGCATTGTTCCAACCTCGCGGCAAGCGCGGTGCATGCGGCTATCAAGGACTACCTTGAGAGACATAAAGATCTTGACTTAGGGATCGATCCTGCATCCATACGAATTGACGAACATGACCATGACGAGGTCGAAGGGCAGGAATAATGGCATTTTCGATAAAGTGACGTGTGGTATGCAATTGCCTGGACATGGTCGGTCCCGAGCCGGCGAATCTGGCTGCGCCGCGGGTACTCTCCTCCTTCGGAGGGAATAATACGTGGTGCAGAAGGGAGGGACCGAAGATTCGAAGGTCCTGGAAGATCTTCCTCACAGGCAGCCTTATTGGGGCGGGTGTTGGGATTTTGATGGCGCTGAACTCATCTCGGTCTGGCAGGGAGACATTGCGCGAGGAAGTTGCGAGTGAAACTCCGTTGGGGATGAGGCGTACTAGAGTTTCCAGACAAGTTCGGACTATGGCCGAGCCAGTAGTGGAGGCGATGCAGTCTGTAGGGCGGCGCGTCACAGGTGACTGTGAGAGCTAGCCAGCGATGGTCAGGGAGGACCGGTCACGGGCGTTGCCTGCCGTGGCCGGTCTATTTGCCGTCTGTAGGAGTTCTTGGTGCGGCGTAGAGTCGGTGCGCACCTGCATATAATCAGTTTCTCCTCGTGGACTGTGAGGGATGTGGATGTGGATGTGGCATCGCGCTGGGGCGCGGCGATAGTGCGCGCCATAGCAATTATGACTGCGGTAGTGGCGACCTTGTTCGTTGCCTACAAGGCGCGACGCGCCTTCGTGCCGTTTCTGATCGCAATTGCCATATCTTATCTCATAAGACCGCTTGTGATGATTATTGAGGCGCGGGGAGCCCAAAGATCTGCAGCTATCTTCACGGCTTATTTGGTGGTGACTGCTGTAATAGGGTACTCGCTGATATTCGTTATTCCGCCTCTGGCGGCGCAACTGGACGAGATTGTGAGGGTTTTTTCGGACGCGAGCGGTTTCGGAATGGACTCCGGTGGATCAGACACGAGCTTACAGGAACCAACTCCGGATTATAAGGAAGGTTCGAAGGCAGAATGGCGAACCGGCAAAGGCTTGGAGACGTTGGTTCATGAATGGGGACAGAAGGTCACATTCCTGCCTGAGCGAACCACTTCACGCATAGCGGAAGCCGCTGTGGCCGGGGTCGAGTCATATATTCGGGAGTTTGCCTTGGCTGCAAGGCGCAGTGTATCCATCCTCATTTCGCAGCTGGGAAGCATCATAGTTGCTCCTGTGATCGCTTTCTATCTCACTCGGGACGTGGATGACATCAAAGAACGTTTCGCATCTTGGCTTCCCCAAGATTCACGCGACAGGATAATGGGTGCCATCTCCGGGATAGATGAAGCATTGGCTGGTTGGGTAAGGGGGCAGGTAATCGTCTGCACCTTTGTGGGCGTGGCCACAGGGGGTTCACTGGCCTTGCTTGGCGTCGAATATGCGCTGCCCATAGGGGTTCTGGTTGGGATTCTTGAGATAATACCTTACTTCGGCCCGCTCCTTGGCATGGTACCGGCTGTTCTCATGGCTGTTCAGAAATCTACCCTCACAGCGATCATAGTGACAGTGGCATTCACATTGATCCAACAGGTGGAGTCGGCGATAGTCTCCCCTAGGATTGTGGGCGATTGTGTAGGTTTGCATCCCCTGGCCGTTATAGGTGCGCTGCTCGTGGGAGGTGCCCTTTTTGGCGTAATGGGGATACTTTTTGCAGTGCCAGTAGCCGCTGTCATATTCATACTGGGAGAAAGGCTCCTGTTGACAACAGATTGAGCTTACCCGTCTCGCAAGGATTCGGACCTTAACCCGGTCAGGGCGCGAAGGATACGAAGGGCAACAGGTAGAATAGAAGGGCTTGGACTGAATGCCTGACGATTGTGATGATTCAGTTGCATGATGCGCAGGGAGGAACAGATGATGAAAGCAGAGATAATCAATGTTGCGGACCTTACTATGCTTGCCAAGTCTGACACGAATCACTGGGTTGTCATGGATTCGAATAAGGAAGGGAAGAGCGCCGCTGCCGCTACTCCCATGGAAATGGTCTTGTTTTCTCTCGGTGGTTGTCTCTCTATGACCGTAAAATCCTTGCTCGAGAAGAAGAGGCTTGATGTGGGGAAGATGTCCATGACAATCGAGGCTGAACGGGAACCCCAGCCACCGACTGTGTTCACCAAAATCCATGCTTCGCTCAGGTTTGAGGAGAGCGGTGTCACCGATGGGGACATAGAATGGGCGGTTAACCTTGCCAGGTTGAAATACTGTCAAGTCGATGTGATGTTGGAGAAAGCGGTAGACATTGAGATCGACTGGGAGATTCTGTAGCAGCGCGCCTTTCCCGAGAAAGGGGCCCACCTCGTTTCGGCTTGAATTGTTAGCCTTTTGGGCAGCCGTTGACGTGGTGGGCCTGGCGTTTTGCGGGTAAAGTGGTCTTCTTCGTACCGGAGTGGTTTATGAATCGTTTTTGGCGATTTGAAGTGGAAATCCAGCTTCGTCCTGTGGAGATTGGATTCCGTATGCCTAACGCATGAGGAAGCCTGAAATCTGCCATGGCACAGTGGCCATTTCAGTTATTCATAGCGCGAAGCCTGTGCATGTGGAGGATGGGAGCGGAGCCGTATGCCGTATTGTGCGAGCAGCGGCGTTATGATAATGTACTTGAGTAGACTTACGAGAGTTTGCAGAAGCATCCCGGCTATGCGGCAGGGGCTTTCTAGATGGGGTGTAATATGTGAAAACCGATGAACTAAGGCAAGCGTATCTCAGGTTTTTTGAATCAAAAGGGCACAAAATTCTGCCGTCAGCGCCGCTCGTTCCGGCGGGCGATCCGACCCTGCTCCTAACAGCCGCGGGGATGGTGCCGTTTAAGCCGTATTTTCTGGGCACTGCAGTGCCCGAGCACACACGGGTCACAACGTGCCAGAAGTGTGTGCGAACCGGCGACATAGACAATGTGGGGAAGACTACCCGTCACGGCACTTTCTTTGAGATGCTGGGCAACTTCTCATTTGGTGACTACTTCAAAGCCGAGGCAATACCGTGGGCGTGGGAGTTCGTCACGGATGTCTTGGGTTTAGCCCCTGAAAACCTTTGGGTAACCATATACCTCGATGATGACGAAGCCTTTAATATCTGGCGCGATGTGGTAGGTGTTTCTGCAGATCGCATTATCAGGAAAGGCAAGAAGGATAACTTCTGGGAGATAGGGGTTGGGCCATGTGGCCCCTGTTCCGAAATATACATTGACCGTGGCGCCGATGTGGGGTGCGGATCTCCTGAATGCGGTCTTGACTGCGACTGTGGCAGATTCATTGAACTGTGGAACCTCGTCTTCATCCAATACCATAAAGACGAAGATGGAAACTATACTCCACTTGAGCGGCCGGGAATCGACACTGGAATGGGACTTGAAAGGGTCGCGGCCGTGCTTCAGGGGGCTGAGACGATTTTCGACACCGATGAGACTCGCGTGGTGCGAGATCGAGCGGCTCAGCTGGCCTGTGTAGAATATGGTGCCGACCACCAGAGTGACGTGGCGATCAGGGTGATTACTGACCACGTTCGTGCCGCCGCTTTCATGGTAGCGGATGGGATTTTCCCGACAAACGAGGGACGTGGATATGTTCTGCGCCGCCTTCTCAGACGGGCTGCCAGATATGGAAGACTTGTTGGAATCGAGGGATCCTTCCTTCCACAAGTTGCTGATACGGTCATAGATGTAATGGCCGCCCCATATCCGGAGCTTGCACGCGATCGCGATCGCATACTGAAGGCCATAGCTCTCGAGGAAGATAGGTTTGCTGCAGCGCTTGAACAAGGGTCTGTAGTTTTGGAATCGATTATTGCTGAGGTCGAACGGGATGGGGGTAGAATGCTCCCCGGTGAGGATGCTTTCAAACTTTATGACACGTACGGTTTTCCGTTCGAACTGACCGAGGAGATAGCATCAGAGCGTGGCCTCCAAGTTGACAAGGCCCACTTCGATGAGGCAATGGAGGCTCAGAGAGAGCGGGCGCGTGCCGCTCGGGGCGAGAATGCCTACCTTGATGAGAAGAGCGCGAAGTATCATGACGCAATCGGAGATTTGACAACGGAATTTGTGGGGTACCATGAGTTTGCGGACACGGCCAATATCATTGCCATAATCGGAAAAGATGGGAACAGCCTTGCGGAGCTCTCCGAGGACCAAGATGGCGAGACAGTGATGAACAAGACCCCGTTCTACCCGACCGGTGGTGGACAGCAGGCTGATACGGGATTGATAGTCTCGTCAAGGGGTGCAGTGGCGGAGGTGTGCAGCGTCAGCCGACCGTTCGAAAGCGTCATTACCCACCAGGTTCATATGATAAGGGGCACGCTGAAGGTAGGCGATAGAGTCATTGCGTATGTTGATGAAGATCGCAGAGCCGCCACCATGCGAAACCACACGGCCACACATCTTATCCAGGCTGCGCTCAGACAAGTCCTGGGAGAACACGTGCAGCAGGCCGGTTCATACGTGGACGGCGAGCGACTCAGGTTTGACTTTTCGCATTTTGAGGCACTCACCGTAGACGAGCTTGCCCAAGTCGAGCTTTTGGCAAATCGATGGGTCATGGCGGACATTCCTGTTGACGTGAGGATGACTACTATCGACGAGGCCCATAGGCTTGGTGCAATAGCACTCTTTGATGAGAAATATGGCGATGAAGTCCGGATGGTGGGTATCGGCGATATCAGTCTGGAATTGTGCGGCGGGACGCATGTGTCCCGAACAGGAGAGATCGGCCTCGTCAAAATCGTGTCAGAAAGCGGTATTGCGGCAGGAGTTCGCAGAATAGAAGCGATAACCGGTTACGCGTTCCTCCAGCGTTTCAACGATATGGATAGAGAGTTTCAGAGCTTGGCTGAGATTCTTAAGGTTCCTGAGGATATGATGGTCGAGCGCGTGGAGAAGCTCTTGGACGAGTTGAAGGAGAAGGAGCGGGAGATCGCGCGCCTCCGTGAGCGCCTGGCCGTTGGCGGCGTGGATTCGTTGGTTGCCGGCAGAATCATGGTCGATGACATTCCTGTTGTAGCTGCCCCTGTCGAACTGGCCGATCCGGAAGCTTTGCGCAATCTGGCAGACGCTGTGCGAGACAAGCTAGGTTCCGGCATTGTACTGTTGGGATCTAAGGCGGAAGAGAAGGTTCTTTTCGTTGCGACGGTCAGCCGCGATCTTGTGAAACAAGGCTTTAACGCGGGCTCGATAGTTCGCGAAGCGGCCAAAGTAGCTGGTGGAGGCGGAGGTGGCAGGCCCGATATGGCCCAAGCTGGAGGAAGAGATGTCTCTAAGCTTGAGGCGGCGATCGAAGCCGGCGTCGATGTGGTTCGGGCGCATTCTGCGTCCTGATGAGGAAAGACTAAATCTGCCCGGGGTGGTGTGGTTTATGAGTGGTAAATGGGATGAAACAGTGAAGTACCCTGCTGTCGAGGCGGAACAGGAAGTCACTCCGGTAAAGAAAGCCCTTACCGAAGTGACGATTGCGCTTGAGGAAAAGGGGTACAACCCCGTGAACCAGCTCGTGGGTTACCTCCTTTCGGGCGATCCGACATATATTACGAGTCACAGAAACGCGCGCAACACCATTCGCAAGGTGGAGCGTGATGAGATTATAGAGGAGCTGGTTCGGAGTTATCTCAGGAAAGAATGATCGAGTGGCGCCCCCACGCTGGGCGCCTTTTTCCGTCTCCAAAACTGGAACCTGCGTTGTTATCCTTGTCGCGTTGTTGTGCGCAGTGTCAAACCATGCCTTGGCGTCCGCCATAGCGGCGCCGAACGGGGAGAGGTTCGAAGATTTCCCGGGTCGACGCGGTGTCATAGTTATAATAGCCGATGGCTTCTCATTGAGGGATGCCCTGGAGCATGGTGGCCCTTGGCTTCTGTCCTTCCTTGACTCGGCATCCATAGGGATGTCCAACTGCCGAACGGCAGACGGGGGTGACAGGCTCCTTTCGGCAGCAGCTACCTTCGGCGCCGGACGCCGAATGAGCGCCCGCGAGTCGGCTGGCTATGGGCTGGGCAGAGATGAGCGTATCAACGGTGAAAGGGCTGAAGATGTCTATCTGCGTCGCACAGGCGCGGAGGCGAAGCGCTTTTCTGGGGAGATCCTCTGCCTGGGATACCCGGAGCTGGAGGCCATGGGTAAGCAGTCGCCTTATCGGGGTAGGCCCGGGCTGATTGGCGAATCCCTCCGTTTGGCGGGGTTTGCGGCGGCAGCGGTCGGGAATTCCGACGTAGCCGGGGTTCAGGTGCGGCCTGGAGTTCTTCTGGTCATGGATGCAAGGGGACGCGTTGCTTGCGGCGCGGTCGGCGCAGAAATCGTCGAAGCCGACCCTAGCGCTCCATTCGGAATTTCCTGCGACGCTTTGGCCATGGCGCATGCGACAGCGGATGCCCTTTTTCGGCCGAATATCGCTGCCGTGACTGTGGATTTCGGTGACATGAATCGGCTCGGGCGCTACCTATCAAACCTCTCCTCGGAGGCCCGCGTCGAGCAGCTTGGGAAATGCTACGGAAAACTCGATGAGATTTTCAGAGCCCTCTTTGAGGCTGTGGGACCGCCCTCTGATGACCTCGCATACATACTGTTCTCTCCGGGAGAACCGTCGTCCCTCGGGCCTGTGGCGATCGCAGGTTGGCAGTATCCCCGGGGTATGCTGTCAAGCGACACAACTCGTCGCGAGGGACTTGTTGCCAATCTGGATCTGGCCGCCACAATCCTCGACGGTCTGGGTGTTCAGGAGGCATGGCCTCATGATGGATCGCCAATGATCGGCATCAGGGCTGGAGAGGAACAAAATGTTGCAGAGAGACTGATGCGCATGGCAGAATCGCTGCAGATTGCGGCTTCGTCGCGGGTTCCGGTACTTAGCGTGTTTATCGGAACGGTTGTAATTGCGGTTTTCAGTGTCCTCGCAGTTGCTCTCCTCGGACTTCGGGTACCTGCTGTTTTTGTGTTCTTTGCGAAGTTTTTGTTACTGTCAGTGGCGGCCCAGCCATTGCTCATTCTGGTTGCCCCGATCCTGAGGATTCAGGGGATCGCTGGTACTCTCCTGTTTGCATCTTTAGGATCGGCCATCATCTCTTTGTTGCTCATTAGAACAACTTCATCATGCATGTGGGCATCTGTTGGGATCGCTGCGGCATCGGCCGTAGTGATCATCGCAGATGGTCTTGCCGGAGGCACCCTTGCTGCAACGTCCCTTCTGGGCCATTCCGCAATAGTGGGGGCGCGGTACTATGGGATAGGCAACGAACTCATGGGTGTTCTGGCGGGCTCAGCTGCTATTTGCCTTTCCGCACTGGGCGAAATGTGGACCGGAGCGGAACGCGTTGTCTCCAGGTCGGGTAAGGCAACGGCGGGCGCAGCTATCGGCGTAGGGGCCATCTCCATGCTGCTCGGGCATCCGACGATAGGCGCCAACTTCGGAGGAATGGTCACCGCCGCTGCAATAGCGGTTTTCATGGGCGTGATGGCGTTTGCAAGAAGCACTCTTTCACGCCGGGCAAAGGTCGTAGCGATGGTCGCCATAGTCGTTGTGGCGGTCGGGGCTTGCGCAGGTATGGCCTGGGCTGATGCCAAAGGGAAACGTTCGTCCCACATTGGCAGAGCGTGGCGGCTTCTGACCGATCAAACAGGCGCAGATGGAGTTGATGCAGATGTTGGAGCGGTGCCGGAACGCGAGGATGCCCATGGTGCGACAGAAGCGATTGACATGGGCCTAGGCCAGCTGGGCGTAATTGCATGGCGAAAGCTGGAAATGAATATGCGCCTGCTACGATATACAGCCTGGACACGGGTACTGTTGGCCTTCCTCATCGCCCTTACGGTGCTCGCAGGCAAGCCTTTTGGCTTGTTTCGACGATTCCGCGATGATTACCCAATCGTGTACGTATCAGTCATGGGCGGATTGGCTGGCGCGCTTGTGGCCATGGCTGTGAATGATTCCGGGGTTGTGGCGTGCGCTACCGTGGCTATGATGCCTGCGTTTGCGCTGCTGGGCTACGTTGTAGACGAGATCCTAGCGGAAGGGGCCTGAACATGGAAAGAGGAATCCTTGGTCGAACTGGCATAGAGGTATCTAGGGCTATGCTTTGGAACATTGACAATGGGGCCATTGCAGGCTAATATCAGCCCAGACGTAGGCGCAGCCCTCATTTGCGAGGCCGTGGAGCGTGGCATCAATTTCTTCGACACTGCCGAGCTCTATGGTGTCTATGAATATTTGCGCAGAGTCTTGCACCGAGTGCCGCGGGAGGCTATAGTAATCTCATCGAGATGCTATCAGTATACGTACGAAGGCATGCGCGAAAGCCTGGAGCGGGCATTGCGGGATATCGGAGTAGACTATATCGACATATTTGGTCTTCACGAACAGGAAAGCCGGCTGACGCTCAATGGGCATGTTGACGCGATCCGGTATCTTTAAGACGCGAAGGGAAATGGCCTGATCAGGGCAGTATCGGTCTCTAGGCATGCAGTGAAAGTGGTGGACGCTGTTTCGGAGATGCCGGAGATCGACGTGGTGCACCCCATCCTCAACTTGCAAGGCATAGGCATCATGGACGGGAGCGTCTGTGACATGGAGAGGGCCATAGAAGCTGCGAGCCTTTCTGGTGTGGGAACATACAGCATGAAACCTCTTGGAGGCGGACATCTTTACAGAGAGGTCCTACACGCGTTTACGTGGGTTATGAATCACGACTACATAGACTTGGTGGCGATCGGGATCAAAAACGTGGGAGAACTCGAGGCTGAGCTGGCCATCGCTTCCGGACGCAAAGTCTCTCAAGAAATGTTTAGTGGCCTTGCAGGAGAAAAGCGGCTCCTCATAGAAATGTGGTGCGCCAAATGCGGCGCATGTATAGATGCATGCAGCCATGGAGCCCTCAGAATGGGCGCTGAACGGGGGCCGTGGTCGATCCCGAAAAGTGCGTGCTCTGCGGGTACTGTGTCGCCCATTGCAAGGAGTTCTGCATAAAGGTGGTATAGGAGGTTGCAAGTTGGTTCGTATCGGGATCGATCTCGGTGAATCTCGAATAGGAGTGGCAGTCTCTGACGAATTAGGCATTGCAGCCATGCCTCATACTGTAATTGAAAGTCGCGGTTGGGAGCAGGATATTATCCGCATAGGAGAACTCGCCAAAAAGGTCGGGGCATGTGAAATAGTTGTGGGCATGCCGAGGAACATGGATGGAAGCTACGGACCGGCGGCGCAGCGGGTTGAAGATTTCTGTGAGCGACTGGAGAGGGCGGTGAAGCTTCCTGTGGTCACGTGGGATGAGCGTTTGAGCACAGTAGAGGCATCTAGACTGCTGATCGAGGCCGATCTTTCGCGGAGACGCCGACGGCAGACCGTTGACAAAACTGCCGCCGCGATTATCCTCCAGGGTTATCTCGACTGGCTTGGCATTGAGGACTAAGTTGGGAGTCAGCCCTGCGCCCGCCGGACAGTTCCGGCGGCATTGACCTGGAGGACAGGAAAAACAGGAATCGCGGATAGAACGAGTTGTCCTTGTGTGGGTAGAGTACTGTCTTGGCGAACAAAATAGGGCTAGATTGGAGTGATCGAGATGCCAGACGAGGTGAGCATCGTCACGCTAGTTGATGAGAATGGTGAGGAGCAGGATTTCGCAATCGATGACATTGTAGAGGTGGACGAGACGCGGTACGCTATACTCGTGCCGGCAGAGTGCCTGGACGAGCTGGAGGACGAGGATGTCTGCGAGGAGGCCTTTATATTCCGAATCGAAGTTGATGACGATGGAGAAGAGTACTTCACAGACATTGAAGACGATGAGGAGTATGAGAGGGTCCTCGAAGCCTTGGAAGCCTTCGACGACGATTTTCTTGATGATGACTACGGTGAGGATGACGACGAAGACATGTAGCCGCCTCTAGCGCGGGCGCAATTGGGGCAGCCGAAAGCAATAAGTATGGTGACGCCAGGTAATCGGCCTGGCGTCACCATTTTTTCAGCGTTTCGTCGCTGTTTTGCGTGGGACTGTATCCTGCATGCGAAATGCCGCAAAAGGCCGTTTCGGAGACATCCAATCTGCCTCACCTTTCGGTTGTCTGAAAAGGCCCCCATTGAAGTCGGAGGAATCAGTCGCCATATTGTTGCGGATCATGCCGAGCTTCCTTGCACAACAACGCGGTTGACCCTATAATTATTGTTGGTCCCAGGGGTGCACATAATAGGGGACGGGGGGCCTTCAGAATGCCGGGTACTGTTCAGACCAGAGAAAGAGCCCGTAGGCGGTTGGCGTGGCCGTTGGTTTTTCTTATGGCTTTACTCGTGACAGCAGGCGCGTGGGCGATATGGGCGTCCAGGGGTGTTTCGCCTGAAGAGGGTGCTGAAGTTCGAGTCAGAGTCGTTTTGCCGGACGGTGCGTCAGCGTCTAAGATCGCCGCAATCCTTAAAGAAGACGGACTCATCCGTTCGAGCGTCATGTTTGATGCCATGGCTCGGTTTTCTGGTAAGGACTCGTCGCTCAAAGCCGGGGAATATGAGTTCATACAGGGCGAAAGCGTTGCCAGCATTCTAGATGCCATAGCTAGCGGAAGAGTAGTCACAGTCAGAGTAACGATACCGGAAGGCCTGACCGCGTTGCAGATAGCCGATATTTTCCACGAGCGCGGACTTGCTGACAGGGAAGAGCTCCTTGCTCTGGTTAACAATCCTCCGCACGACCTAGCCGAGGAATTTCCGTTTGTAGCCGACCAATCATCGTTGGAAGGATATCTTTTCCCTGATACTTACGAGTTTGCCAATGGAGTGGGCGCTCTCCGCATCGTTCGAACCATGTTGAGAAGATTCCAACATACTGCGCAGGCTGCGTTTGACCATCATCCATCACGTCCCATGTCCCTGACGGACAGGGAAACGTTGATTTTGGCGTCCATCGTTGAGCGGGAAGCAAAGCACCCGGAAGAGAGGCCGATTATAGCGCGGGTGTTTCTTAACCGTCTCCAGAAACAGATGAAGTTGCAGAGCTGCGCCACGGTCCAGTATGCTCTTCCCGTCCCGAAAGAGCACCTCCTCAACCCGGATTTGGAGATTGATTCGCCCTACAACACCTACATTAATATGGGACTTCCGCCCGGCCCGATCTGCAATCCAGGCCTGGCATCTATTGAGGCCGTGCTCAATCCCGAGCCCGGCGATTACCTCTATTTTGTTGCTGCAAGCGATGGCAGCCACGTATTCACCAAGACATACAGCGAGCATCTCCGGGCGAAGGCAAGAATCGAGAGAGACTCGCGGTCGTCGCGATGACAGGGGCAACACAAGGCGGTGCAAGAATTCCAAATGTCAGATGAAGTACTAGTGGTGGGGATCGCGGGAGGATCAGGTTCAGGTAAAACCACAGTGGTCAGATCAGTCTCGCAAGCTTTTGGGGATGCCGTAGCAGTCCTTGAACACGATGCCTACTATCGTGACCAGAGCCACCTCAGCTTCGAAGAGAGGTTGAAGACCAATTATGACCATCCGTTCGCGTTCGATACCGATCTTTACATATCACACATCGAAACTCTCATAGAGGGCAAACCGGTAGAAAAACCCGTGTATTCCTTTGAATCCTATACCCGCACCCCACAGACTGAGCGAGTCGATCCTGCGCCCGTCATAGTGCTTGAAGGCATTCTCATACTAGAAGACCCTCGGTTGCGCGCCCTAATGGATATCAAGGCTTATGTGGACGCCGACCCCGATGTGAGATTCATCAGACGATTGATGCGCGATATCAAGGAGCGGGGCAGAACGGTGGATTCAGTGGTGGAGCAATACCTAGATGTAGTTCGTCCTATGCACCTGCAGTTCGTGGAGCCCAATAAGAGATATGCGGACTTCATCATTCCTGAAGGCGGGTTCAATCAAGTGGCAATAGAGTTGCTTATCGCGAGGCTCAAATCGGCAATCAGTTCAGATTGACGGGCTTTTGCCCAGATTGATCAGTCTGGGCAAGTCTCAAAGAACATCTGACCACTCCGAGAGCTTAGGGACCGAGCCCAACTCCTTTTGGCCAGTCATCGAGCCTCTTCACCATCCTCTCCTCTGAGCCGTGATGGATGCTTCCTGAAGGTTTTGGGGGAATGATAGGATGGGGGGTGGGTGCAACGAGACGAAACGCTTCAAGGCTCAATTTCCTAATTGGCCTCGTTATTGTGTGCTTTGGATTGCTTCTGGTTCGCCTCGCCTGGATTTCATTGGTAAGAGGCCGGCCTTTGGCGGCAAAAGCAGTGGAGCAGAGGTCTGTAGACGCCGTGATCCGACTCGCAAGAGGGCCGATCTTCGACAGAAACATGGAGCTACTTGCTGGTGGCACCTCTATTGGATTGGGTGGCGATTTAGGCGAAGACGGCGCTGCTCTGGCAGTCGCCATATTCCCTCAATCGATTAGCGGGCCGGGAGACAGTTTGGATAAGCTCGAGCGCATGATCCCGGGCGTGCTTGATGGAGCCCCGCGAGTTATCCGGCTTCCCGGATACGATCGCAAGGAGATTGTCGGCATGGCGAAGGCAGTTACAGGCATTGTCCCCATCAGTATTCCCAGCCGGTGGTCTGGGCTAGCCTCGCATGTAGTTGGCTATCTTACGGGGTCACAGGTTGGCGCAGAGGGAATAGAACTCGCCTTCGAACGCTTCCTTGGTGGTGGCGGGCAGGGTAGGGACGTGGTTCGGGCGATGTGCGATTCCAGAGGCAAGGAAATACCTGGCCTTGGAGTCCGATTGGCTGTGGCAGGAGAGGAGCCCGGTTGGGTAAGGCTCTCTATAGACCGGCGCGTTCAGGAGGCAGTAGAGCGAGCATTCGACAGGCGCGCTCCTGGACTGGCCGGGGCAGTGGTGGTTATGGACCCATGGACCGGCCAGGTTATGGCAATGGCATCCCGCCCGTCGTATGATCAGAACGACGTTTCGAGCTCTCTGGCTCGCGCCGATGCGCCATTGCTCAATAGAGCTGTTTATCCCTACTACCCTGGCTCAATCTTCAAGGTCGTGGTTGCGGCTGCCGCATTAAACGAAGGCGCGAGGATGCCGGGATCTGTCTACCATGATTCAGGGGCGATACAGGCAGGCGGACACACGTTCAGATGCCATGCTTTCGAACGTGGAGGTCACGGCGACATCACATTCGCGGATGCCATGGCATACTCCTGCAATACCGCGTTCGTCGATGCAGCCCTTGCCGTGGGCCCCGGGCCTATCGTGGACGCCGCTAGAGCCCTGGGAATAGGGAGCTACGAGGTTGCTGCATCAACATGCCTTCCAAATGTGTCCACAGGCCAGACTCCCCCTCGACAGGCGCGCATGGCCGCTGCAGAGCTAGCCAACTTCGCCCTGGGACAATCGGTTGTTAAGGTGACGCCTCTGGAGGTCGCGACGATGATGTGCGCCGTGGCTAATGACGGGATCTTGCGTCATCCGACTTTGGTGCTCGAGGCAGTGCACTCCGCATCAGGCAGGGTAATGAAGATGGACTGGGAGGCTGCCCGCGCGCTCGATTCCGGTGTCGCCTCCAAACTTCGCTCCATGTTATCAGGGGTGGTATCCTATGGGACCGCGCAAGATGCGCTGGGGGGACTGAATGCGGCTGGCAAGACAGGAACCGCCCAGACAGGCAGGGTTACAGAGACAGGACAGCCCATCTACAATGCTTGGTTTGCCGGATTCGCGCCAGCCGACCATCCCAAAGTTGTCATTTCGGTGCTGGTGGAAGGGGCGGAATCAGGTGCAGATCTTGCAGCCCCCATATTCGGAGATATTTGTGACGAAATCCTCGGGTTTTTCGGCTAGCCTAGTTGTTAGGAGCGGGGCACCTCGGACGTGCACCGAATCTCTCGTTTCCTCATAAGCTAAATCTGTATCACAAAGCGTTGAGGGACGGAGGTGGCCTGTCTTGATCTCCAGCGCCCTTGTTGCTTTTGCAGACCTTCTCACAAGAGGGCTCATGCTTCTCCATTCTTACGTTGCGGGAAACGGCGCTTTCCCGCCCCCGCTCACAGAAGATGAAGAACGCCAGATGCTGGAAAGGAAAGAGGCCGGGGACGAAGAGGCCCGCAACATACTGGTTGAGCGCAACCTGAGACTAGTCGCGTACGTAGTCAAGAAGTATGACGTGGTCGGCGAAGATACTGACGACCTCATATCCATCGGTGCCATCGGATTGATCAAAGCGATAAACACCTTCGATAGGCAGAAGAAGACGAAACTTGCGACATACGCAGCACGGTGCATTGAAAACGAGATACTTATGCATTTGCGCTCAGGACGAAAGAACCGGGGAGAATTGTCGCTATATGACCCAATAGGCGCCGACAAGGAAGGCAATGAGATAATCCTCATGGACGTGCTCACCAATGGGGGCGACACCGTTGCGGATATTGTGGAGTCTAAGGTGGAACAGGAGAGACTTGTGGAGAAGCTTGCGAAGCTGTCGCCACGGGAACGGAGAGTGTTGGAACTCAGATTCGGCATGGGAGAAGGGCGCCGTCAGACCCAGAGAGAGATTTCGCGCGCATTGGGGATATCGAGATCTTATGTGTCGAGGATAGAGAAGCGTGCTCTGGCCAAACTGATGAAAGAGATGTCCACACCCAGCTAGCATCCGAGTCGGCGACACCCATACGGCCTATTCCAGTTCTCGATTGGCACCTGATCTGCCATGGAGATTCCGCAACGAGCCGGCTGCCCGGCCACCAATTAGCACATGCGACTCCTCTCGCTGAGGCCGCACTCACCTGTAGCGCATTCTGGGGCGACGATAAACGTCTATGGGTCCGTGCGGGCTGTGGGCGTACGCATCGCAGAATGAGGTTTTGCCATGGTATAATGGGCTATGGCGAGAGGAGGAATCATGACCTGCTTAAACCAGACCTTCGAGTATCCGGAGTATGGGAAATCGACCTGGATGATCTTCTTGCAAGGGGAATATCAGGTATCATTCTGGATATCGATAATACCTTGGCTCCTTGGGGCAGTTACGACATTCCCGGTCCAGTTCGCGAGTGGATTGAGGAGGCCAAGGCCAGGGGCTTCCACCTGTGCATCCTAACCAACAACTACGGCGCCCGCGCCGATTGGTTCAGCCGCGAACTCGATGTGGGCGCCGTTCGGGGTTGGGTTAAGCCGTGGGCGTGGGGCTACAGGCGTGCCATGCGCAAGCTTGGAACTGACGCTGATTCTACGGTGATGGTTGGAGACCAGCTTTTTACCGACATTCGCGGCGCGAATAGGCTCGGGATATACTCTGTATTAGTCTTGCCCCTCAGTGACCGGGAGCTTCCGCACACCCGATTCAAAAGAACCCTTGAAAGAAAGATCCTTGGAGACATAGATGAGAGGTGACGGCCACCTTGGACGGAAGATATGCTCAGGTGGTTGTGGACGTGCCTGCCCGCAGGGTGGACAAGTGTTACGACTATATAATTCCTGACAACTTAATGGACAAGATCGTGCCTGGGTCAAGGGTCCTGGTGCCCTTCGGACCCAGATCTGTTGAGGGCTTTGTCGTTGCCAGAACGGAAAAACCTGCCGTGGCAAAGGTGAAGCCGATAACTGCGTGCGTCAAGAGTGCGCCCCCTGTCCCGGAAGAATTGCTCGCCGTGGCCAGATGGATGGCGGATGAATACATGTGTCTGTTGATCGAGGCGCTTCGGGCTTTGGTGCCGTCAGGCACGAAGCTGGAATCATCCACAATAGTGCGCGTGTGTGCGACAGATGAGGATGCGGAAGGGGCGAAGATTTCAGGTGCAGCCAAGGAAGTCTTCGATTACCTCGTGGAATGCGGCGGGAGCGCGCGAAGAGACGAGATAGCTTCTTCATTGGAGATTGCAGACATCACAAGACCTATATCTGCTCTTACAAAGGCCGGTTTGGTCGAGACGGACACTATGTGGGCGCCGCCCAGGGTTCGTCCTCGGACTGTAAGGGCGTTTCGTTTGGCCAGCGAGGAGATAGACCCGCAAGCTTTGGCGTTAAGTCTTGCTCCGGGCAGTCCAGCGCGGGCAGCCGTTATGAGGGTATTCGCCGAGGACATCGACAAAACGGGGACCAAAGGACTGGCGATTCCCAGGGCAGAGCTTCTGGAGAGGGCAGGATGTTCGTCATCTGTTGTTGATGCTCTCGTTCGCGACGGGATGCTCGAACGAATGGATGTGGCGATTCAGCGGGATCCCACTGCAGGCCTTCAAATAGAGAAATCGGTGCCGCCCGTGCTCACTGACGATCAGGAGCATGCCGTAAACAGGATAACTGATGTCGCGGAGAACGGGGGAGGCGTGGTTTTGCTCCATGGGGTGACCGGGTCTGGCAAGACGGAGGTCTATATTCGCGCGATCCAGCACGTGATAGACAGGGGAAAGCAAGGCATCCTGCTAGTCCCTGACATATCGCTCACCCCGCAGATGGTCGACGTTGTGATGGGGCGGTTCGGCGACAGGGTCGCTCTGCTCCACAGTGCGTTGGGCGCTGGGGAACGGCTTGATGAATGGGAGCGGGCTCGTGCAGGAGATGCAGATGTGGTAGTTGGCGCCAGATCAGCGGTGTTCGCACCAGTGCCGTCGCTGGGCATGATTATTGTCGACGAGGAACACGATTCTTCATATAAGCAAGACGACTCCCCGCGCTATAACGCCAGGGACGTAGCGATTTTCAGGGCAAAGCAGGTCGGCGCCACTGTCGTCTTGGGTTCGGCTACTCCGGCCCTTGAAACGTATGAGTTGTCCGAATTGGGCGAGTGTGAACGGATAGAGTTGCCATCGCGCATAGATCACCGCCCGCTTCCAGAGATCCGCGTCGTAGACATGAGGCGGGAGATGAAGTCGGGAAACAAGTCGGTATTCAGCAACCTTCTTCGGAGTAGTGTGGAGGAGGCGCTCGATTCCGGACAGCAAGTAATGCTCTTTCTGAACAGGCGCGGGTTTTCCACTTTTGCGATGTGTCTCGAGTGCGGCCAGGCCATTTCGTGTCCGAATTGCGATGTTTCCCTGACTTACCATGCAAGGGCATCGGAAATGGTTTGCCACTACTGCAACTGGTCGCAGCCTGTTCCCGACGTGTGTCCTGTGTGCGGCGGGATGAACATGAAGTATTCTGGGACTGGGACTGAGCGCATAGAAGAGGCGGTAAGGAAGGAATTTCCCCGCGCGAGGGTTGCTCGGATGGATGTCGATACGACTAGGCGGAAGGGGGCGCACCGGGCGATTTTGGGGGCGTTTCGGGCGGGACGGACCGATATTCTCATCGGAACGCAGATGATCGCCAAAGGGCTCGATTTCCCCAATGTGACCCTTGTTGGGGTCATCTCTGCAGACACCAGCCTAAACCTTCCCGATTTCCGTGCCGCGGAGCGCACTTTCCAGCTCATATCCCAGGTTGCAGGAAGATCGGGAAGGGGATCAGAACCCGGGCTGGTAGTGGTCCAGACATTCAACCCGGAGCATTATAGCATCATGGCTGCCGCTGCCCACGACTACCGTGCATTTTACGATGCTGAAATCGCTGCACGCCGGGAAATGGGTTACCCGCCTGCGCGGCGCATGGCCCGCATACTAGTGAGAGGGGAAGATGAATCTGCGACAGCCAAGGCTGCAGGGAAGATAAGGAGGGCGTGCACAGGCACGGAACCGGTGGCGAGGGGAGCTGTTGAGGTTATAGGGCCAGCACCAGCACCTATTCAACGCATAGCAGGGAAATATAGGTGGCATCTTCTTCTCTTTTCAAGCGATGCCGATGCCATCCGCGCTGTTGCCGCCGCAGGTTGCCAGCCTAGGTTGGCAGGGGTTACAATAAGCGTAGATATGGATCCATCAAGTATTCTGTGAGCTAGGAATGGGAGGCCGTATTGTTGATTTTGGAGATCCGCACCGAGGGAGACCCGGTGCTTCGGGAAACTGCGAAACCAGTCAAGATAATCGATGGCAAGATGCGTGACCTTGCCCGCGACATGCTCGAGACGATGTATAGCGCTCCAGGAGTGGGGCTTGCGGCCCCGCAGGTTGGGATTCCCGTTAGGTTGATCGTGATTGATGCAGGTGACGGTCCCCGCACGTTGTTCAACCCTGAAATCGTGTGGCGACGGGGCGAAGCGGTGGACGATGAGGGCTGTTTGTCTGTGCCGGGAATGATTGGAACGGTCACAAGATCGGCTGAGGTAGAGGTCATTGCCTACGACAGGGACGGAAAGCTCGTGTCTGTACGTGGAAAGGGCTTTTTGGCCCGCATTCTCCAACACGAGATAGATCATCTTGATGGGGTGTTGTACATCGACAAGGCAGAGAATGTTAGGCCTGTCGAAGAAGAGTGCGAGGAATCTCAATGCAGTGAGGGAGACTGACAGGTGCGAATAGTTTTTATGGGAACTCCGGAGTTTGCTGTTCCTGCGCTTCGTGCGCTGACAGATGCAGGACATGAGATCATATGCGTTGTGACCCAGCCTGACAGGCCTCGGGGCCGAGGCTACAAGTTGGCGTCTCCGCCTGTGAAGGTGGAGGCAGAGAGGTTGGGGCTTCCTGTTGTGCAGCCGGCGAGGGTGAGCGATCCTGAATTCGTGGAGGGCTTTGCGGAGATGGCACCGGACGTTGCGGTGTTAGCCGCGTTCGGACAAAAGATCAGCGCAGAGCTTCTTTCGGTGCCGCGGCATGGATTCATCAATATCCATCCATCGCTTCTGCCCAAATACAGGGGAGCTGCTCCCATAGAGCGGGCAATGATCAACGGTGATCAGGTTACCGGAGTCACCATCATGTATATGGACGAAGGCTGGGACACTGGGGACATCGGGATTTGCCAGGATATGCCCATACCTTCGGATGCCGACAGAGGTTGGCTTGAATGCGCCCTTGCGGAGTTGGGCGGGGAACTAATTGTGAAATTTCTTCGTCTAATTGAGTGTGGGGAAGCGCCCCGGGTTCCGCAGGATCATTCCGCCGCTACGTATGCCCGAAAACTGTCGTCTGATGAATTCGAGATAGATTGGCGGAAGAGCGCCCGCGAGATAGGCAACCTCATAAGGGCATTGTCGCCCGCTCCCGGGGCTCGCACCTCTTTTGCCGGGCAGTCCGTGCGCATCCTGCGGGCGCACGAGATTGCCCCGGTTTTGGTTGGAGATGGCGAGGCCGGTGAAACGGTTTGCTCAGGATATCCGGGCATGCTAACAATAGGACCTGAAGGAGAGCTCATTGTCTTTTGCGGACTGAATGGCTGCGAACTGATGGCCTTGGATGTGGTTCACCCGGCTGGCAAACGCCAGATGCCAGCAGCGGATTTCGCCAGGGGCCGCAGGATATCCCATGGCGACAGGTTCGGCTCTGGCATGTGTTGAATGAGGCATCAGAGTGGATGCGAAAGGGGTGATCTGGGTTGCCATTTTACTTTTACTATGATCCGACCTATATTATTGTTATACCAGCATTGCTTCTGGCAATTTACGCTCAGGCCAAGGTGCAGGGAACTTTCAACCGCTATATGCGGGTAAGGTCGAAGACGGGCTTCACCGGAAGCCAGGTCGCGCAGTCCATTTTGAGGAGCAATGGAATACACGATGTGGGCGTTGAGCCCATCAATACGCCTCTTGGAGACCATTTCGATCCAAGGTCCAAAAAGGTGAGGCTTTCTCCTGCGGTGTACCGCGGATCGTCGATAGCTGCTTTGGCTGTTGCGGCTCACGAAAGCGGCCATGCTATGCAGGATAAGCAAGGCTATGCCCCTCTTGCTTTCAGGCAGGCGATACTTCCGGTGGCCAATTTCGGATCCCACATGGCCTTTCCCCTGTTCATACTGGGCATGCTGATGGGATACGACAAGACCGGACAGTTCCTTATGAGCCTCGGGATATGGCTTTTTGCCGGGGCGGTACTCTTTCAACTGGTAACGCTCCCTGTGGAGTTCAACGCAAGCAAGCGAGCGCTGACGCTTCTTGCAGACGGAGGCTATATTACCCAAGATGAATTGCCGGCGGCCAGGCAGGTGCTTCAAGCTGCGGCTCTTACCTACGTTGCGGCGTCGGCGACGGCTATCACTCAATTGTTGAGATTGCTCATTCTGCGAGGAAGCCAGCGTGACTAGACGGCCAAAGTTTGCGGCTTCGAAAACTGCCAGAGATCTTGCTGTAGAAGTTGCGTACCTCTGTGACCAGGAAGGCATGTATGCGAATGCCGCCTGGTCACAGGCGCTTTCGGGGAAAGAGATGGACGCGCGTGACCGCAGGCTTGCCATGGAGATCGCTTATGGATCCATAAGGAGAAAGAAAACTTTGGATTGGTGGATCGGACATGCGTCAACCAGGCCTGTAGATCTCATGGATCCTCTGGCTAGGGCTTTGTTGCGCACAGGCGTTTACCAGCTTCTCTTCATGTCGAGGGTTCCGCCTCATGCTGCAGTCTCGGAATCCGTGGAGTCCGCGGCAAGGTTAGGTCATCGCGGCCTTGCTTCTTTCGTGAATGCTGTTATGAGGAAGATCACGTCTGCAGAGTTTTCTCCGGAGTTTCCCGACCCCAAAGGTGATCCTGTAGGTTATCTCTCGGTCTCCCTGTCATATCCCGAGTGGCTTGTGCAGTCATGGATAGGCGAATATGGCGTTGATGTGGCTCGGGCAATGCTGGAGGCGGGAAATGAAGCGCCGACTATAGTGCTCCGCGTCAACCGGCTGAAGATCGAGCGTGAAGAGTTTTCCCGCATGCTCAAAAGTGAAGGTGTGCTCTCTGAACCGGGCCATTTATGCCCCGAGGCGCTTATACTCTCAAGTCCCATCGATGGGGTCGAGGAGTTGCCCGGGTACCACGATGGGCTCTTTTCTGTCCAGGACGAAAGCTCTATGTTGGTAGGGCACGTTATTGGCGTTGCGGAGCTCGTATGTGCCGCGAATGGGAAAAAGCCAGGTGCGCTATGGGCAGAATCCGGCAAGGAAGATGAGTCGGGTGTGGCCGAAGAAGCGATTGAAGACGGCCATTGGCCCTTGATAATAGACGCGTGCGCCGCTCCTGGAGGAAAAGCTGCCCACATGGCTGAGTTGGCGGGATGCGGTGCGAAGGTTGTGGCATGCGATGTAGCTTTGGAACGAGTGAAGATGATAGAAGACAGCGTGGCCAGGCTCGGTCTGCCATCAGTGGAGGCGATCTGCTGCGATGCACGAGAGCTTCCAGATATCTACTCGGGCAAGGCTGATGCCGTGCTTGTTGATGCGCCATGTTCAGGCCTGGGTGTGCTAGGCCGCCGACCCGATGCACGGTGGCGCAGGAGCCCAGACGACATTTTGGAGCTTTCGGAGCTGCAGGAAGAGATACTCGATGCGGCTGCTAGGTGTGTAAAGCCCGGAGGGGTGCTGGTGTACAGCACGTGCACCGTTGGAACCCGGGAGAATCGGGACCAGGTTCAGCGGTTCGCGGTGCGTCATCGCGAGTTCGTGCCGTCGCCGATAGCCCCGTACATGCCCTCAGCCGCTGCCCGTGCATTCTGTTCTGACGACGGGCACATGATTGAGCTCCTGCCCGGTATATCCGGCACCGATGGATTCTTCATATCCAGGTTTTACAGGAAGCGGGATATTTGAGAATAGGACGCAAATTCCTGTTCGATGTGTTAGCTTTTTCTATCAGACGTTCGTATCGCCTTTCATGGGCGTGCATCCCGCTGCCGCATGCTCCATTTCGCAACTACTCTTGTGCCGTTGTGGCTTGATCCACTAAGCGTCACGGGAATCGGTTTCTTCTTCAGTCTGATTTCAAATCAGGTCTAGTTGCCAACTACAGCATCTTTTAGCGCGAATACGCCTTGCTCGTGCCGGACACGTTAAACCCGCGCGGGCCGGCGCGTACGCGCGCGTCAGATACGCCCGCGGCGAGATGGTGGAAGGATGCGGGCGTATTCGTCGAAACGCATAGCGATCGCTTTTGCGGTCATTGTCGGTTTCCTTTCGCTTGCGGCCATCGGGGCTGCGGTAGCCAGAATCTATGTGTCTCCCATTTACATCAGGGTTTTTGAAGGCCAAACATTCAGTGTGGACATGGGCCCTCTTGGCAGAGGGGCCGTAGTCGTTGATCCTCCAGACTCTCTTCTGATGGATGCCGCCATAGGATCGAAAGTGGAAGTGACTCCCACGAAGGCGGGGAGAACGCGGCTGGAGGTACGGCTCTTCAATGCGATCCCCGTAAAACGCTTAGTTGTGGACGTAGTGCCCCAGATGCGGGTGATTCCTGGGGGACACTCCATAGGCATCCTGCTCGCAAGCCGCGGGGTGAGGGTGATGGGAATGTACCCGGTTGTTGGCTCAGACGGACTCAGATACATGCCGGCCCGCGACGGGGGAATCGAGGTCGGGGACATGATCGTCTCAGTCGATGGATATGAGGTCCATGAGCCGCGCCAGCTGGAGACGCTTGTGAGCGAAGGTGCATTGGGGGGTAGGCCTGTGAGGATGGGAATTGTTCGGGATGGGCGGGAATTCGATGTCACGGTCTTGCCGGCGCCTGCCGATGGCGGCTATCGAATTGGGGTTTATGTGAGAGATAATGCGGCAGGCGTGGGCACCCTGACTTTCTGGCACCCGGGCACGATGAGGTACGGGGCTTTGGGACATGTCGTAGTAGATTCGCAGACAGGCAAGGAGATCCCAATTACAGATGGGAGAATCGTCTCAGCGCGCGTATCAGGGATAGATCTGAGTGGTGCAGGGAGACCTGGGGAGAAGATCGGGACATTCGCGGGCGCGCGGGACAATGTGGGGGTCGTGGAGGCCAACACCGAAGTAGGGATATACGGGACACTGGATGCGCCACTTCCCAATCCCTACTACGCGGATCCGATTCCGGTTGCGCTGGCTGCGGCGGTCCATGAAGGCCCTGCCGAGATTCTCACTGTTGTCACCGGGTCTTCCATAGAAAGGTTTGAAATCGAAATAGTGAAGGTTGCAAAGCAGAGTCGGATCGCGGGGAAAGGTATTGTCATCAGGGTGGTTGACCCACGTCTCCTCGAGCTGACAGGCGGAATAGTACAGGGAATGAGCGGATCCCCTATAATCCAGGATGGGAAGCTCGTAGGGGCCGTGACTCACGTCTTCGTTTCCGACCCTTCGAGAGGATACGGGGTTTTTGCCGAACACATGCTGAACGTTGCCGGATTGATGGAAGGAAGCGAGCGCGCAGCGGGTTGGATCGTCTTGTTGGCCGCTTGAGGAGGCGGCGATGTGGGTCCGAATCGCAGACCCCGTCAAAAAGCCTATACACAGGGAGATTTGGCACCACATATTATGTACCGCCAGAGGGAGAAGCAAGTTTGCTTCGTCTGTGTACACGCCCTGACGGGGTTGAGAGGTGAGGCCTGTGCCGCAAGATAGACCAGAACTGGACTCATCTGCCGCGCTCGCGCTGGAGAAACTTTCTCCTCGTGAGCGGGAGATAATAGGAATGGTGGCTCTAGGATTGAGCAACCAGGCCATAGGTGAAAAACTCTTCATATCCGATAAGACTGTCAAGAACTACGTAACAAGCATACGCAGGAAGCTCGGGGTTGAGAACAGGATCCAGGTTGCGCTGTATGCCATAAGATGTGGTTTAGTGGATCCAGCGATTGATCAGTGAAGGCAGGAGATGGGCTCAGCGCTGTAGAAAGTGGCAGTATCAATGTTCATGGAGGCTGCGGATAATGTCCCAAGGCCTGGTTCGGTTGGTGATGGTCGACGACAATGTCGACCTCGTCGAAGTTGTTACCGACTTCGTTTCGACTCAGCCCGACATGTCGATGTGCGGTGTAGCTTTCAACGGCTCCGAAGCGATAAGTGTCATAAGGGACGTTGCGCCCGATGTAATTCTGCTCGATCTCGTCATGCCGCACCTTGACGGGTTGGGGGTCATAGAGTATGTCAACAGCACACCCCTGAGCCCCCATCCTCGCATCCTGGTAATCACCGCGATGGGCCTGGAGACCACTGCCGCCGGGGTAGTGGCGGCGGGAGCCGATTATTACATGGCGAAACCATTTGACCTTGAAGTATTGGCGCGGCGGATCCGGCGGCTCGCAGCATTGCCGCCGGAGCGCCCTCAAGAGCTTCAATCCTGCGCATCATGCCCGCAGAGCACGGACCTTCAACGTTCCATCTACGATGTCGAGGTTAGCAAGACTCTGCATAGAATGGGCGTGCCTGCAAACCTGAAGGGATACCTTTATCTGAAGGATGCGATCATCATGGCGTTGGAGAGGGGGCACGGCGCAGGAAGCATGACCTACTCAGTCTACCCGACGATCGCCGAAGCTCATGGCACAACACCCTCCAGGGTCGAACGGGCCATGAGGCATGCGATCGAAACGGCGTGGAATCGCGGGGACATCGACTTCATTAATCGGATATTTGGCCATACTGTCGACGCTGAGAAGGGACGTCCAACCAATTCTGCCTTCATAGCCCGGGTAGCCAGTAAGGTAAGGATAGACCTGGCAGGTCAGATCATCCGCTGATTGTGTTATTGTGCTCCTAGACTCTGGCGAATGGCCTACGCAGCTCGGGGAATCAATAAGTGTATGGGGTACGATGGGGTCGATGGCAAACAGAGCATTGGAGCGGAGGATTCCGCGGGAAACGCCCGTGTTCGCATCAGAGGGACAGCCAGAGCTGACCGTAAAACGAAGAATCTAATTTCCCGGCTCCGACCCGGGGAAATTGCAGTGATAGCCCATGCCGATATAGATGAAGTGTCGGGACGAGCCTTGGTTGAAGCGTGCCCTAAAATGGTGATAAATGCCGACCGTTCCATCACCGGCAGATACAGGTGCCTGGGTCCTGGGATTCTGCTGGATGCGGGCATTCCGGTGCTGGATGGGGTCGGCCCTCATCTTTTGGACGTGGTTGCGGACGGAGATGCCCTGGAAATAGAAGGAAATGAGGTTTTCAAAGAGGGGCAGCCTATAGGCGTCGGGGTGTGGGTGACAAGGGACAGCCTTGAGGCCGCCTACATCGAAGCCGAGGAGAATCTCGATGCCGAGCTGGAGAAATTCGTCGTCAATACTCTTCAGTATGCAATCAAGGAGAAGGACATAATCCTCGGGGACATAGACATCCCCCCGTTGGAGACCCAGATTCACGGCAGACACTGCCTGATCGCGGTGAGGGGCCCTAGATACAGAGAAGACCTCGACGCCGTTGCTTCCTACATCAGGGAGATGGCCCCTGTCCTCATCGGCGTCGACGGAGGCGCTGATGCCCTAGTAGAGAGGGGATTCGCGCCGGATATCATCATAGGAGACATGGATTCAGTATCCGATGAAACGCTTTTCTTAGGCGCGGAGTTGGTGGCCCATTCGTATCCTGACGGCCGATCCCCCGGCGCCGAGCGCCTCGCCAATCTCGGCCTTTCGCACAAGACTTTTGTCTGTCCCGGCACGAGCGAAGATATAGCCATGCTCCTTGCCTACGAGAAAGGAGCTTCCCTCATCGTGGCGGTGGGAACTCATTCCAATATGCTTGATTTCCTCGAGAAAGGCAGGCCTGGGATGGGCAGCACGTTTCTTGTGCGGCTGAAGGTTGGATCGGTACTGGTGGACGCAAAGGGAGTGAGCCAGCTATACAGGGGAAGGCTACGGATAGGGCACATAATCGGGATCCTTTTGGCAGCGGTTGTGCCCCTAGCTGCTATAGCCTTTTTCTCTGGATCTGTGGCTGACACGGCGAGGTTGATCTACCTCAAAATCCGTGTGATGTTGGGCCTGCTTTGAACCGAAAGCCGATCGGATGGGGAGATTGCCGTGATGAGTCTGCGGTATCACGTGGTATCTTTGGCGGCGGTCCTCGTCGCTCTAGGGATAGGGATTCTGCTTGGGGCTGCCATATCTGGCGGTGAAGGATTGGCGGCGCAACAGAGGACCTTGATTGACAGGCTCGATGCCGACTTCTACAGGTTGTCACAAGACCGTGACGCCTTAGCACAGGAACTTGACGCCGCGCGAAGGTATGCGGAAGAGAGCGTGCCATACATGATCCGTGGGTCTTTGGTCGGCAAGACAGTGGGAATCGTGTCCATGCCAGACGTCGATCGAGGCGATCTGGAATCTGCCAGGGATGTTTGCGAAGGTGCGGGGGCTCGAGTCGGGGCGGTCGTGGAGTTGGCCGATGTGGCTTTAGCGGGCGCCAACAGCGGACAGCTGAGTGTTTGGGCTCAGGCTATCACGTCCTCTGACATGGATAGGATCAAGAGTTTGTCGACCCAAGGCCTCGCCAAGATCAGGATGGCCGAAAGGTGCCAGTTCAGCGTGGTGCTGGCTCTGTCAGGGCCTGCTGAGGCAAAGGAAGCAGCCTTTCTTCAAGCCTTGTCTGCTGCCGCAAAGAGTGCAGGAACGCCCCTGGTAGTTGGATGGACGCGCGCTGCTGTGCTCAAGGTCCGGTCGGACGTGGCAGCCGGCAAGTTCTCGAGTCAGCTTGGAAAGGCGTTGCCCGCAGCCGAGGTTTACGGTGTTGGGACTGCGCCTGGCAATGTGGCGATGGCGCTGGCGCTTGCAGGTGCCCGCGGGGTATACGGACAGCCTCCAGCACCGGCGGCCCTGCCCGCGCAGGAGGGAAGGTAGTGCATCCGAGGGTAGCAATAGTGCCCGCGCTCAACGAAGAACCCAGTGTGGGCCAGAGCGTGGCTGCGCTTCTCCAATGCTCCGCTGCGGACTGTGTGATCGTTGTGGATGATGGATCTCGTGATCGCACCTCTGCTAGGGCAAAGGAGGCTGGGGCGACGGTGATCCGGATGGCGAAAACTGTGGGAAAGGGCGCGGCTGTAGCTACGGGGATCGCCAGAGCGCGGAAGATGGCTCCGGCGCTTCTCGTTTTTGCCGACGCGGATCTGGGACCGAGCGCAGCCGAGATGGCGTCCGTTGTGTCTGCTGTGGTTGAAGGCAGGGGAGACATGGCGGTGGCAGGATTTCCGCAGCCCATCAGTTCAGGCGGCTTTGGCCTGGTAGTCGGGCTTGCAAAGCGCGGAGTCAGGCAATTGGCAGGCTTGGATCTCAAGTGGCCTTTGTCCGGGCAGCGGGCGCTACTGGCGGAGCCGTTCTATGAGGTGTTTGCAGGGGACGGCGCCCACATGCCCAGGTTGGACAGGGGGTTCGGACTCGAGGTCGGCTTGGCGATAGATTGGGCAAGGGCGGGATACACGATTGTTGAGGTTCCCACGAATATGACTCATAGGGAGACAGGGAAGGATCTGGCTGGAATTTGTCACAGGGCGCGTCAATTCGTAGAGGTGCTTGAGGCGCTCACGATGCGGCGCCGCTGAGCGTGTGGCAGACGACATGCTCCGAGCGGGCGTGGATGCATCGTGTAGGGACGCGCCAGAAGAAGCCTGCGTCGTCGGCGTGGCGTAGTGAGCTCTCCAAGGTTTGGATACTTTTATTCACCGGCCTTTTCTGGGGCATCTCTTGCACCCATTACACCTTCGTCGGTGGATGCCCATTCTCGTTCCCCGCCTGATTAGAGTCAAGACAGATCAGCCCACGAGCTCGTGGGTGTTTTCCAGTGCTAGCCGGAGCCATTCTTGCGGGGACTCTGCATGTGGCTCGCCGCGCCTTGCGCCATGTGGGGGCGCGACCGCGGCGAGCTTCTCATTTTTTCGGACAGAGTGAACGGTCCATCTGACACGAGCGCGGAGGTGCTCGTCGTGATATTCGTTTGGGCGGTGGCTAAAGATAGCCCTAGGAACGCTGGGAGGTGATTGCTTCGGAGGCACGGATGATATGGGACGGAGCCTTCGGGGCGTTGTTGGCCGGGATGATCGTGGCCGCGTCCTTGAAGGGCGTCACAGAAATGCTCTTGCGAACCGTTGGACCTGTGGCCAACTATCGTCGAAAACCGGTAGCCTTCCCGGGCGGCCTTGTTGTGCCATTCGGAGCTGTTCTAGGACCCATTCTCGTTGGAGCACTTGGCGGGATCCACGTGGACGAGCCGGGCAGAGTTGGAGCCTACCTCCTGGTGATCGTCGGATTTGGGTTCGCCGGTTTTATCGACGACATGCTGGGAGGTCACGCCCAGTCGGGGTTTAGCGGACATTTCGGCGCATTGTCCCAGGGCTCCTTCACTACGGGGGTGGTCAAGGTCTTCTTGGGCGGAGCGGTTTCTCTTGGCGCTGTCGAGCTGCTGGCAATGGCTCCCGTGGGAATCAGGGACTTGATGGACGCCGCAGTCGTAGCACTCTCTGCCAACTTGATCAACTTGCTTGATAGGCGGCCAGGGCGCGCAATAAAAGGGTTTCTACTGGGGTTTGCGGCCCTTAGCATGTGGTTTTGGATGAAGGACGGGAAGGCCGGTTTGGCGCGAATGCTCAGCCCGGCGGGATCTGCCCTTGGAGCCGCGATCGCCTTTTTCCCTGCGGATCTTGGCGAAACAGCAATGCTTGGAGACACTGGGTCCAATGCCCTCGGCGCAGCCCTTGGTTACTGCCTTCTCCAGATGACAGTCGGGTGGCGGACGAGCGCTCTGATCGTTCTCGTGTGGCTTACGTTGGCATCGGAACGGATGTCTTTCGGCAAAGTCATAGAGGACAACAGGGTGCTTCGCTTCATTGACCGGCTGGGGAGGGAGAAAGAATGAGCGTTCCTGGAACCTGGCTGCATCGAGGCAGGAAAGTCCGGGCATTGCGTAGAACACGACAAAAAGCAGAATCAGAGGCCGCCGTGTGGGATGGTACTAGGGTGTGCGAACCGGGCCGGAGGAATGAGAATGTTGTTGACGTCGTGCAGCTACATACCGCTGGAACTGCCTCTTGCAGCCGGGCTACCGGCGAAGAGGCTCTTTGTCCTAGACGGGGCCGAAGTAGATGCGGACGGCCTTCTTCCCCGGGATTTCTGCCCATATGCCAGGGCGTTGATGAGGGAATATGACCCTGGTGACGTGTTGGCCATTGCAGGGTCTTGTGATGCGATGAGGCGCGCATACGATGCAATCAGGTACTGGGGTCTTGCAGCGGACGTTTTTTACCTCGATGTGCCGCGAACAGCAGATGAAGCTGCTGTGGACTACTTTGCCGGCGAACTGCGGCAGATGGCGAGGCACATCGGGGTGGTAGGCCCAGCAGGGCAGGTGGAGGAGCAGAGCTTGCGCCTTGCGTGCGAGGCGATGAATAAGGCGAGGGCTGCGATGGCGGAGGCTGCAAAGTCTTTGGAAGAAGGCACCTTGCGCGCTTCCCGGCTATTGCAGGCAATTATGGACGTAAACGAGCTTATGGGGGATGTGGCGCGTTGGGGAATGACCTGGAATAGGGAAGAAGGGTTTGGCCGAGAGGTTTGTGACGCTTTAACGCGAGCGGTCCGCGCCGAGATCGAGAAGGCGCTGTCAGTCTCGGTGCAACCCCCAGCGTTGGCTGGACGGGTGCGGGTCGGCGTGTCGGGAACGTGTCTTCTCGATTTGTCCGTAGTAGAGTGCATTGAAGAAGCCGGACTGGAGCCAGTCTTTATCGATTCCTGCATGTGTCAGAGGGTGTACGACTTTTCTGTCGATGTTAACCCGAGCTACGATATATACATGGAGTTGGCGAGGTCATATCTGTCAAAACCCGGATGTCCTAGAATGTTCGCAGGCGACGAACGTATTGCGCGTTTGGGCGCGCTTGCGGCCATGTATGGGGCCAAAGGCCTTGTGTACTTCGCTCCGAAGTTCTGCGATTTGGGCTACTACGATTTTCCCGATGTGAAGCGAGGGCTGAGGGAAAGTTTCGGGTTGCCCAGCCTCCTTCTGGAGGGCGAATACGGCGCGGGAAGGACGGGGCAGGTGCTCACCAGGGCGGTGGCCTTTCGGGAGATGTTGGAGGGGAGGGGAGAGCCAAATGGGGCCTAGAGGCACGCGGAGCGTGGGCAATTCACTTCAGGTGAGGGCATTTCGCCGATTTGCCAGGAAACCATGGTGCTATGGCGCGGCTAAACAGGTGGTTGACATTATGGAGCGGCGCGGCTGGAAGCCTTATCAGATAAGCGCTATACGGTGCGTGATGGATGACTTTCGCCAAGCCTACACCGGAGAGAGGCCGTGCATATATACGACGGCTTTTGTGCCTACAGAGCTCGTGTACGGGCTTGGCGCGGTTCCTTTTCTTCCTGAGGTTGCTGCGGGCTATGCGGCAGCCTTCGGCTTTGCCTATGATGCTCTCGGCGCAGCCGAGTCGATGTGGTATTCTGCGGACTTGTGCAGTTTCCACAGGGCCGGAGTTGGCGCCGGGAAATTGGGCGTCCTGCCGCGTCCCTCTGCAGTGATTGCTACAGCACATCTTTGCGACGGGGGCAAGAAGTCTCTTCATCGCATGAGCAAGGACGCCGGCTGTCCGTTCTATCTACTTGATGTGCCATACGATCGATCTGAGCGGGGACAGAAGCGTCTGCGGGATCAAGTAGAGCATATTGCGTTCGATCTTCCGGAAAAGGTTCCGGGGATCTCGCCGGAAGGTATGGCCGAGGCAATCCGGGTGTCCAATGCGACCCTCGACGATTATTTGGAGGTGTGTGCGCTGCGGCAGCATTCCCCGTCTCCCTGGAGGGGAGGGGAAGCCCTAAACTACGTGGTCATGTTCCTCGGGGCATGGGGGAATCCCTGGCTTGCAGAGTTCTACAAGGATCTGGCAAGCCATATTCGGGGAATTATCGCCAGCGGCGAATATCCGTGTTGCAGCGAAAGGCACAGGCTCCTTTGGCTCAACCTCAGACCATATTATAAGACTGGTCTTTTAGACTATCTCGAGCTGGAACTCGAAACTTCAGTGGCCTTTGAGGAATACAACTGGCCATACTGGAGCGAGCTCGATCCTGATGACCCCTTCGCCAGCGTTGCTCGGAAGATGTTGGCGAACTTCGGATGGGGTCCGATAGAGAGGCGGCTCGCTGCGGTCGATAGTATGATTGACGACTACTCCATTGATGGTGTGGTCCAGTTTGCTCAGTGGGGATGCAGGCAATCGAATGGCGGCGCTTCTATGCTCGCAGATCACTTGAAGAGGAGAGGAATCCCCTTTCTCAATCTTGGTGGCGATGGGGTTGATGTGCGCAATGGAAGTGAGGCACAGGCGATGACCCGTCTTGGGGCCTTTGTCGAGCTTATAGACGCGAAGAAGGCGAGGTAGCAAAGGGTGTACGTGGCAGGCGTCGATGTGGGCTCCACTGCTGTTAAGGCGGTGGTGCTTTTGGATGGTAGAATTGCGGGAACCAATGTCATATCCACTGGGACTGACCAGGAAAAGACCGCGTTCCAATCTCTTTCAGCGGCAGCGCAGGATGCCGGGGTGGTTGACATTGAGGATATCTCAGCAATGGTTGCAACGGGATACGGGCGGTCCATGGTGAAGATGGCGGATAGGACGGTCACTGAGATCACCTGCCATGCCAGAGGCGGAAGGGCTTTTGCCGAGGCCGCCCACGTAATCGTCGATATAGGCGGCCAGGATTCCAAGGTCATACGCCTCGATGAGGATGGGATGGTTGCCGACTTCGTTATGAATGACAAGTGTGCTGCTGGAACCGGCCGGTTCCTCGAGGTTATGGCCGAAAGGCTGGAAGTTCCCCTTTCGGATTTCGGCAAGATGTGGCGCGCAACGAGGAAGCCGGCGATGATCTCCTCAACATGCACGGTTTTTGCGGAATCGGAGGTTGTGAGCTTGCTTTCGCACGGTGTGGCCCGGGAGCCGATCATTAGGGGGCTGTGTGACGCCGTGGCAGACCGTCTGGCGGGCATGGTGCACCGAGTGGGGCTGGCCACGGAAGTGGTAATGACTGGCGGTGTTAGCCGCAACGACGGTGTGAGGCTTTCCTTGGAGCGCAAGCTTGGCTTGAAGGTGTCGGTTCCTTCTATGTCTCAGTTTGCGGGGGCATATGGGGCCGCGATAATCGCCCTCGAATTGGCTGAGAAGGGGAGATGAAGAGGGCGGAGCGCGTCAGTAAACTGGAAGCGTGATTCGCCGCACCCCCTCGAGTGGAGTTTTGCCGGGATTGACTGGCAAGCTTTTCGCGCGCAGGTGGGCGTAGGCTGAAATGGTTCCGATGACTCAAATTGTTTTGGGAGTTGTTGCAAGGTGGAACAAGAGCATAAATTCTCATGCGAATGCGGCAAGCCATATGTCGAGATTATAGAAGACAGCTTTGAGACTCTGCTCGAAGACTACGTCGTGTGCAGCAAGTGTGGACGGAGAATAGAGGTTGAAGGCGAGTTTGCCCAGGCGCTGTCAGCTGCTTTAGGTCAGCTTCAGGACGGCCTGAAGAAGATTGCTGATGACATGAGGCCTGGGGAAAGATCTAAAGGCGGATGTGGCTGCGGTGGGCATGGCCATATCGTGTAGGGCTTATCCCCGCGAGGTCGATGGGCGCACGTGTATGGAGGCATTCGCGTTGGTGCAGTGCGCCCCTTTTTTGTTGCGCTCATATCGGTTCAGTTGATTGCTGAGATCCCTTGCCCAAGAGCTTGTCGAGAAGGGATTGAACGCGTTCTTCTGCGGCCTGGGTCTTGCCTTTGTCGACGTCCACTGAGATGTCGAGTATGGCGCCTTCAACGGCGTCTTCTGGGAGTGCAGAGACGGGCCAAAGGATCTGTATGGACTCCTCCGGTCGTACCAGAAGGATTGCGATGCCATTCTCGATCCGGTCCAGAGTGGCTACAAGTTTCATCCGACATCACCTCACCACGAGTTTCCTATGGGTTACAGAGCTTGCACGGCCTGTAACCTGCATTCATCGCTTGTTCGCGGTCTGAGATCATGACAATTCTGGATGCATCGATCGTATTCACGTATCGGCATGAACTTCGGTGAAACACATCGCTGGAAGATGACGCTCGCAGGTCATTGCCGGGCTGTTCAATATGGACGGAGAATGTTTTTCCATCCGGCCTCATCTTGACGCTCACAGACCCATGCTCGTCTGTTCTGTATGCGAGGACATCGCGTGATCTCAGGTTTGTAAGCACCTGGTTTGATGGGTGCCCATAGTCGTTGCCCTGCCCCACCTGTATCACTGCAAGCCTTGGAGACGTCTGCGCCAGAAAGGTCTGGGTTGTGGACGTTCTGCTGCCATGGTGAGCAACTTTGAGCAGATGGATGTGGTTTAGGACTCCTGTGTCAGCCAATATCCGCTCCACGTGCCCGCTGATGTCGCCTGTGAGCAGGATGCGGGATTTTCCGTAAGCGACTTCCAGGACTAAGGAGGAATCGTTTATGTCTTGCGGAAGGGGCTCGGTGGGCCACCGGACCTTGATTGTAACGGGTCCTAGGTCAAATGAATCTCCCGCCCTTGGAGCCGAGAAAGCTATGCCTTTCTCGTATATCTTGCTGAGGTAGGCTTCGTAGGTGGCTGACGTGTGCGCTTTGGCGGAGTCCAGTACTTTGCCAACTGCGAAAGAGTCCAGCACTTCTATGAGTCCTCCCACATGATCCTCATGGGGATGCGTGGATACGACTACATCGAGGTGTTCGACTCCCATGGAATGGAGCGTCGCTACCAGCTTCCCTCCGGCCGCCTTGGGTCCGCCGTCAACCAACATGTGGCGTCCATCGTCTGTGGATACAAGGATCGCGTCGCCCTGGCCGACGTCGATGAAGGTCACGGTTATTGCACTATCGGCTGCGGCAGACAGAGGTCGAGCGCAGACAGATCCGATTAGGGCCAAGATAACGAAGATAGACGCGATTGCTGGCAATCGTCTGACATCTGGAATTCGGAAATTAGCCATGGGCACCCTCCGTTCAGATACGGTCATGATGTGGTTAATTGGGATAGAGGTTTCCGAGAGTCCCGGATGCGGGCAGCCTCACACGTGGTGATCCTTCTTAGACTCTCATGTGCCTTGTTTCAATGTCCTGACCCACACTTTCCGCTGGCGCGGCCCATCGAACTCACATAGAAGGATGCGCTGCCATGTTCCTAGGGCAAGGCGTCTATCCTCTATCGCGAGGATAACTGACGAGCCGATCAGAGCGGCTTTGATATGGGCAGTTGCGTTGCCTTCCTTATGTGAGTAATCTGCGTCCTCGGGGGCAATGCGGTTGAGACAGTCGAGTATGTCCTCGGAGACAGTAGAATCGAAGTGTTCGTTGAGGATAATTCCACATGTGGTGTGTGGCGTCTGAACTAGACAGATGCCGTCCTGTGGCCCTTGGTCGGCAAGGCACGATTCGACCTGGGCGGTGATATCGACCACTTGGTTCTTCTCGAACGTGTCGATAGCAAATCCCTTCACGAAGTATTCACTCCCCTTCGTAATTGCCCTCGCTTTCCTAAGAAGATAATAACATGAACGCGAAGTTTTGCGCTTGATGGTTGTATAGGCTGCGTCTGTAGCGAATTCGGAAGATGACGGGAAGCTCTTGCTTGATGCGGTGTTCTTTGCACGTCTGGGTGGTGAATAGACTCCTCATAGGCTCACTCCCAACGACATCAGGCACGCCGTGGAGATGCGGCGATTGTTGTGTGAATCCTCGCAAAACCTAGCAGGGCGGCCCGACGCCGCCCTGCTAGGTTCCAATGCCTACTTGGCAGGCTTAAAAGGAAAGTTTCGTATGATTACCACCGGCGTTCCGGCATCGGCAGAGCCGGCGGCAAGATCAGCCATGGTTGCGAGTATCCCGGTGATGTTGCGCGGTGTTGTGCCAAGGGTTTCGCGGGACGGTTGCTGTTCCTCGAGGGCCTTGTATATCTCCTCGCGGGAATGGCCTTCTCTGAACATCGTTTCGACAAGGAGTTTGAGTTTCGTGCCCTGCCGCAGTGAGGCGCTGCGAAGCCCCTTGCTGCATCCGATGGACGGATACGGGTCAGCCAGTTCGTAGATGCCTGTATCCGGGTCCTTGTAGGCTCCATCTCCAAAGATCAGAACTTCAATATCCTTGCCAGTCTTCTCCCAAGCCGCAGCCTTGATCTTGTCGCACACGTCATCGGAATTATCAGGTAGGAGCTTTAGTATCCCCTTGTCGAGGTCTGACACATTCGATCCGATTACGCCCCATGGCTCCGGCCCAATATCCTGTATCGTGAGCATGGGAGTCTTCGTTCCGAACGAGAGAAAGAGGTTTTTCAGAGACTCGCGTTCGTGGACTGCGCCTATGATGATCCCGTCTATGTGGCCGAAGTTGAAGACGGCCAAGGGATTGTTGGTGAAAACGATCTCTGCTTGAGCTCCTTCTGATTCTATCGTCGCAGCATACATTCTGCCATAGTCTATCCCGGTGATGGGATGGGGGAAGAGTCTCTCCCCGATCTCCGCAACAGTAATCACATCGGTCGCTTCGTAGAACGCCTGGCGCTCGTCATACTTATATACCTCAGGCTTTGCTTTGCCCTCCAAAAATGATGTGGCTTCGACAATGGCTATCTCCTGAGCCTGGAGGTCCACTGCGACCGCCATGGCGATGTCGGCCTTATCATCTTTGGCTATTCCTATAGCCTTCTGGGCGACGCCTGCGAGGTTCTCGAAAGCGACCTCGGCGATGACTTTTCGGCCGTCCTTGTCGAGCAAGGTTATGTCGGCCATGCCCGTTCCGGTGATCTTTCGAATGGCGTTCACCGAATAACCGAGCTCCTGAAACTTGAGCGCCGCGATGATCTCTCTTATGAGAACATTCATCTGTGGGGTGTTTCCCCTGACCTCTTGGAGGCTGCGCAGCACCTTCTTGAAGCGAAGACGGTTATTGGCGAATTCCTCGTCTATTACTTGGTTCCCCACTTCGTCGCACGGGACTGTCAGCTGTACTATGACTCTTCCTTTGTTTACCGCCCGCGCGATGGCCTGAAGAACCAACGCGAAACGATTGCGGCTGACGATGGGACTTATGACGGCGACAGTGCCGTTATCTTTTATGTTAAGTTTGGCCTTCACGTCTTCTGCAAGCTCATCGCAGGTTATGTAGCGATTCTGAGATCTGGCCACAACCGCCTCGGTGACGCATACGATATCGCCGTCCTCCAGAATATCCTCGACTGCGTCCATGGTGACTTCGACTATGTCATCGGTAGGCATTATCAGCCCTGTTTTGATTCCTACGACGGCAACGCCAGCATTCTCCGATAGAACGAAGCCCAAAATGTTCACCTGCTTTCTCCGCACATCTTCACCTGCCCATACGTGGTCCGGTGAGAATATGCGGACTTTCGTTTCTGGTCCATCCAAATCGGTTCCCAAAGGCCTGCCCAGTTTTTGCAGCGGACGGGCTTTGGGCCGAGAAGGGCTACTGCCAGACTTCGGCCCGTTAGAGGCTTTGGCAGCAATATTTATTATCCCATGACGTTTGTGGGATTACAAGCGGAATCTAGTCTTCGCGACGGTGCGTAGATGCTATCTTGATCAGCTGTGCTCTACGGCACCTGCATCGGGTTGCGTCCAAGGACCGGGCGAAACATGGACAATGCCATTGGTATGACGCGGTCGACATGGGGTTAGGAAACAACTCACCTTTGCAGATCGAGTTTTTTCATTCTTCTATAAATTGTGTTCCTCGAGACGCCCATTTCTTCTGCTGTCCGTGTTATGTTGCCATCATGTTTTTCGAGGGCTCGAATCAGTTCTTCTCGCTGGCGCTGCTCGGCAGTGCGTCTAATCTCCGCCCGCTGTTGCTCGAAAGTTGGAGGCTTTGCCGCAGGAAAAGGTGAACCCATTTGCGTCGATGTGTTTCCGGAGCGGCTAGGGTTGAGTATTTCTACAGGAATGTGTTCGAGACCGATGTATCCGGATGTGGCGATATTCACCATGCGTTCCACCACGTTTTGAAGCTCCCTTACGTTGCCTGGCCAATCGTATGAGGTCAAACAGCCTGTTACATCGGGATCGACATTTGATATGTCGACTCCTAATTGTGACATGGCTTTCGAAAGGAAGAAATCGAAAAGCAGGGGTATGTCTTCTCGGCGTTCTCTCAACGGCGGCAGAAGAATGTATATCACGTTCAGCCTGTAGTAGAGGTCTTGTCTGAAGTTGCCTTTGGCGACTTCATGTTGGAGGTTTTTGTTGGTTGCGCAGATTATCCTTACATCTACTTCAGTCATGTTCGCACCGCCTATGCGGGTTACCATCTTGTCCTGAAGGACTCTGTGAAGCGCAATTTGCTGTTCAAGGGGCATATCGCCGATTTCGTCCAGGAAGAGAGTGCCGCCTGACGCAAGTTCGAATTTGCCTGGCCGTCCGCCCCGGGCTGCGCCTGTGAAGGCGCCTTCCTCATAACCGAATAGCTCGCTGCCTACCAGCTCGCGCGGAATGGCACCACAGTTTATGGGCACAAATGGGCCATTTGCCTGTCTGCTCTCGTTGTGAATGGCCTGGGCAAACATCTCCTTGCCTGTCCCGCTTTCGCCGCATATCAGCACATTACTGTCGCTTTCCGCTGCTATATGTCCCAACTTTATAGCGCGGCGGAGATTGCCGTCTCTGCCTATAATGTCGTCGAAGGTGAAGGTGGCGTACGAACGGCTGTACCTTCCCATGAGCTTGGCAATCCTCTTGGTTGGATTGAGTGATACGACGCCCCCTCTGATCTCGCCGTCTTCATCGTAGATGGCTTTTCCGCTCACCAAACATTGCACGCGCCCTTCTGGGGTCTCCACGCTCATTTCCACATCATCGAAGGCGGTGCCGTTTGAGATCATCTTCTCCAAATGGCTCGGTGCGCCTGTTGCCTCCATGAACGAGGTTGGGCGGGTAGTGCCGAGAATCCGATCTGCTACCGGATTGGTTCGCTGGATTATGCCTTCATTGTTGACAAGCACTATCCCATCTGAGGCTATCTGAAACATCTTGTTCAGGTTGTCATTTAGGACTGTGAGCTCCCGGACTTTGGCGTTGATCTTCATCTGTGCTTCAATTGCTTCAATCGCCGCCACTACCATTCCCAAAGTGTGGATGTGGGTTTTCGATGAAGGGCCGGACATCTGGAGTGCGCCAATGATCGATCCGTTGCTGTTGCGTATCGGTGCTGCAGAGCATGTCCATGGATGGAACTTCTCGCAATAGTGCTCTTCTCCTGATAACTGAACTGGCTTGGCGATGGCAAGGGCTGTGCCTATTCCATTGGTGCCCACGTGATGTTCTGCCCAGCTCGAGCCGGGCAGAAGGTTGACTAGCGCTCCTCGGCGAAGGGCGTTTTCGTCTCCCATGACCTCCATCACACGCCCGAGTTCATCGGAGATGATCACGACGAAGCCTGAACCTGCAACGAACTCGTAAAGGCTGGACATGAACGGTCTGGCAACTTCAATCAGATCGGAGCGGTCCAATATGACATTTTCCAGCTGGGCCTGGCTGAGGACAATCTTGCCTACTGCATCCCTCGGGTCTATCCCAGCCTGTTGGGACCTGGTCCAGGAGGAGGCCACAACGGGCCTGAGTGCTTCAACTCTCACTGTCCCGGTATTGACCAGATCCTCCCACGCTTTCGCCACGACGTGGGGAATGTACTCGCTGGCCATTAGGGTGTCCCCCTTTCTGTCTTTGCGTCTCCGCATGCGCCCGCCAGGCGGGCGCTACACAAGAGGCGGCAAGATGCATGTCATGGCTCTCATTCCTATTGTTGCATATATGTCACCACTTTGTCACGTATACCACCATTTAAGTTACAGCTATGTAACATCTTCTCAACAACGTGCCTTTTCTGAGCAGGTAAAACTTGATGGCATGAAAGTTGCATTGTTTATTAGTCGCATGATGACAACCGGTGCCCATCTGAAAAATGGTTCTTGGGGCGCCGTGGGGTCAAAACAAGAAGGAGGGGACGATAGACCATGGAAAAGCCGATGGACAGGAATTACAAGCTGTTTATCGACGGGAAGTGGGTTGACGGCAAGGAAGGGAAGACCTTCGACACCTATTGCCCGGCCAATGGAGAGCTCCTTTCAACCTGTGTGGAAGCAGGGCCAGAGGACGTGGATCTTGCTGTCAAGGCAGCCTGGAAAGCGTACGATTCATGGAAGCTGACCAGTCCCGCACAGCGTTCGCAGATTCTTCTTGAGATTGCAGACCGCATCGATGCAAACACCGAAAAACTGGCCATGATCGAAACGCTGGACAACGGCAAGCCTATTCGCGAGAGCGCGACGCTCGACGTTCCGTTGGGGGCGGATCACTTCCGCTACTTTGCAGGGGTAGCAAGAGCTGAAGAGGATAGCGCAGTCATGATTGACGACCAGACCCTCAGCATCATACTGCGGGAGCCGATAGGGGTTGTTGGTCAGATCATACCGTGGAACTTTCCGTTCTTGATGGCTGCGTGGAAGATTGCGCCGGCCTTGGCAGCCGGAGACACCATAGTGATCAAGCCGTCATCAGCCACGCCACTCAGTATTCTCGAATTTGCCAAGATCATACAGGATGTTGTTCCGCCCGGAGTCGTCAATGTAGTAACAGGGCGGGGCTCCACTACAGGCCAGTACATGCTGGAGCATCCCGGTTTCCGCAAACTCGCTTTCACTGGTTCCACAGAAGTTGGGTACAATATCGCGAGGGCGGCAGCGGATAAAATCATTCCAGCCACACTTGAGCTGGGCGGAAAGTCGGCCAACATATTCTTCCCGGATGCCCCCTGGGAGAAGGCCATCGAAGGCGTTCAGATCGGAATCCTGTTCAATCAGGGGCAGGTGTGCTGCGCAGGTTCGAGAGTATTCGTGCACGAAGATATCTATGACAAGTTCCTGGCGGAGTGTGTTGAGAAGTTCAATAGCATCAAGGTCGGCTTGCCCTGGAAAAAGGAGACCGTTATGGGCTGTCAGATCAACGAGGGACAGCTCCAGAAGATCTTGAAGTACATTGAAATCGGAAAAGACGAGGGCGCCAAGGTCGTCTGTGGCGGCACTCGCATTGAAGAGGGAGAGCTTGCCCGGGGCCCGTTCATGCGTCCCACGATCTTGGCTGATGTGACCAATGACATGAGAGTGGCGCAGGAAGAGATCTTCGGGCCGGTAGTCTGCTTCATCAAATTCAAGGATGAGGACGAGGTCATCAAGATGGCCAACGACAGCGAGTACGGCCTTGGGGGCGCGGTCTGGACACGCGATATCAACAGGGCCCTTAGGGTTGCAAGAGGTGTTGAGACGGGACGTATGTGGATAAACAACTACAACAATATCCCGGCGCACGCCCCATTCGGTGGTTACAAGAAGTCCGGAATCGGGCGTGAGACGCATCGGATGATGCTCGACCATTATACTCAGAAGAAGAATATTCTCATCCATATATCCGAAGCAAAGATGGGAATGTACTAGTTTCTGCAACTATCGGGCCTGGTGGCTCATTGAAGCGCGCCGACTCGCGGGGGTTTATGCCCCGGCGGGACGGCGCGCCCTTTCTTATAGATGCCGAACGCTGACCCGCCTGGATTATTGTATGGACTGAGCGTTGCGCGAAAGAGAGGTTCCGTTTGAAATCGAGGTCTTCCATCGGAAGCGGGGATGTGATTCCGCGTTCCCTCCGCTTGGGCGGTGCCCACTTCGAGAAGGTCTGCTAGACGCTGTGGCACGATATCGGGCTGTATGTGCTTTTGTCGTGAGGCAAGACATCCGTAAATGTCATCATAGTTGGCCATGCGTGGGCATGGTATAGGGGAAGTTTGAGGGTGAAGTCTCTTGGCGAGAGGCCCATGAAGCGGAACCTGAGTGAACTGGTGGAGGTAGGGTACGTTCTGATGTACGCTGCTTGTGATAGAGGACATTGCCTTGCCTAGTGGATGCCTGTGCTGTAGACTAGTTCTTGCTTGGTAATGCACTTTTTCAATTGGGCTGATCGGCTATGGGAAAGGCCGTTGCAATAAGGGAGGCGTTTGTTATGGCATATTGTCCTGCATGTGGTGCAGGCTGCAACCCAGATGATAAGTTTTGCAAGGAATGCGGTGCACGCCTCAAGATCCTTGACTCTTCTGAACCTGAAAGGCACATGACTGCCCAAGAGGAGGTGCTATGGGAGGGCAAGCCATATCTCAAGGAGATCGCGCGAAACACGAATTACGTGGTAACAAACCAGAGGATCCTCATCACCACAGGTCTGCTCGGCCGGAAGGAAGAGCAGATCGACTTGGCCCGCGTCAAGGACATCAGAATGACCCAGGGGCTTTCAGATAGGATCATGGGGATCGGCCAGATAGAGATCATATCCACAGACCCATCAACCCCGGAATTTCGCTTGGTTGGTGTAAAGGACCCGCAGCGCGTCCGCGACCTGATATGGGAAGCGACAAACAGGAGACGCAAGGAGATGGGAATCAGGCATAGGGAAATCTTATAGTCAAAGCCAGTTTCAAACTGGTGAGTGT
>ERZ795047.441-NODE-441-length-51941-cov-6.533843_pt1 | contig 51941 bp, 49 predicted proteins | sample MGYA00375131_ERZ795047 | MGnify/ENA primary metagenome ERZ795047 (study PRJEB30176, sample SAMN05720228) | activated sludge metagenome | isolation source: Anaerobic digester | place: Japan | collected 2015-05-20 ... | reverse complement strand
TCTCGGTTGTTTTTCCCTGCATGAGCGCCATTCTGATTGCGCTTGCAGACGGATAATCCCCCTCAATCGCAAGGTTGTTATAATCGGTTTCTCTCTTGATTGTGTGAAGTTTTACATTGTCAAGTCCGAATTTCTTAAGCGCCATTATATAGGCAATTCCCAGTACGTTGTTGGGTTTTTCCAGCATCAAGGATATGTCGGCGTATTCGGGATTTAGTTCGGCATACGCCTTCAAAGCAAGGCTTCTTGCCTTGGGAAAAGAATTTCCGTCACTCTGAAACTTCTGCAAAAGCACCTTAAAGTCGGTCGGCTCGTCGCTTAATAAGCGCGCGACTTTAGTAAGGAGATTAGCATCCCCGCATTCGCTGCCGAAACTCAGGTATTCGATATCGGGCAGGGTGGAAAGTATCTTCACCGCGCCGTAAGCAAAGTTGTCGGCGGGGGATATTGCGAATATAAGAGGTAGTTCGACCACCATGTCTGCGCCCATTCTTACGGCAAGTTCGGCACGCTGGTACTTGCTCAGAATGGCGGCGTCGCCTCTTTGGGTAAAGCTGCCGCTCATGATGCAAATCACTGTATCGGCACCCGTTTCTTCTCTGGCAAGTTTCAGGTGTTTGAGGTGTCCGTTTGTGAACGGATTGTATTCGCATATTATGGCCGTAACTTTCATTTTTTCGATTACCTTTATACTTGATTTTTTTAAGAAAAGTTGTATAATATTAAGCGGTACTTTTATTATATTCCATTCACAAAGGAAAATAAAGTAATTTAAGGGAGGTATTCATGTCTAAATTGATGGAGAGCGTGTTTAAGAGAGCCGCTGAGCTGAATAAACACATAGTACTTGCCGAAGGCGAAGAGGAAAGAATCATTAACGCCGCCAAGGAAATAGTGAAAAGAAAAATCGCCCGCATTACCCTCATCGGAAATCCCGAAGTAATCGAAAAGAAAGCAGGCAAACTGGATAATATAGATATTATCAATCCCGCAACCGGAGCAAAGACTCAGGAATATATCAATATATTGTACGAAGCCCGTAAGGCCAAGGGTATGACTTTAGAGCAAGCCGAGAAGCTTGCTCTTAATCCGTTATATTACGGCGCATTAATGCTCAAAGCAGGAGACGCCGACGGTATGGTGGCAGGATCGATTAACTCGACGGGCGATGTGCTCCGTCCCGCTCTTCAGATAATAAAGACCCGTCCCGGCGTAAATACGGTATCCTCGTGCTTTTTGATGTCCATGCCCGAGAACGGACCCGGAATGAAATACGGCGAGAACGGGGTTTTCGTATTCGGTGACTGCGCCGTCATCCCCAATCCCACAAGCGAACAGCTTGCCGACATCGCCATAGCAAGCGCCGACTCGGCAAAGAGCATCGCGGGTTTTGAGCCCAAAGTCGCTATGCTCAGCTTCAGCACTAAGGGAAGCGCAAAGCACGAGTTTGTTGACAAAGTGACCGAAGCGGTCAAGCTTGTCAGGGAAAAAGCTCCCGAGCTTATGGTGGACGGCGAACTTCAGGCCGACGCCGCGCTTGTTGAGAGCGTAGGAAAATTAAAAGCTCCCGGAAGCGAAGTTGCGGGACAAGCCAACGTGCTTGTATTCCCCGACTTGCAGGCGGGCAACATAGGATATAAACTCGTTCAGAGATTGGCCGGCGCAGAAGCAATAGGACCTGTCTGCCAGGGACTTGCAAAGCCCGTAAACGACCTCAGCCGCGGCTGTTCTTCGGAAGACGTCGTAGGCGTTGTCGCAATAACCGCTCTGCAAAGCAAATAGGAGGACATAATGAAGGTACTGGTAATAAACGCCGGCAGCTCCTCACTCAAGTATCAGGTTATTGACATGGATAACGAAACAATGCTCTGCAAAGGTCTTGTGGAGAGGATAGGTTCTGAGGGGAGCAAAATCACGCATCAGACGGAAGGCAAGGAAAAACTTATAATAATAAAAGACCTCGCCAACCACACCGACGCACTTAAGGTCGTTATCCGCGCGCTCACAGACAAGACGCACGGAGTGCTCGACGACATCAAAGAGATCGACGCCGTGGGACACAGAGTTCTGCATAGCGGCGAGGACTTCAACGACAGCGTTGTCATAACCGATGAGGTAATAAAAATCTGCAAGAAGAACGCAGTTCTCGGACCTCTTCACATGCCCGCCAACATCGCCTGCATAGAATCTTGCAGGGAAGTTATGCCCGGCGTGCCCATGGTAGCGGTGTTTGACACCGTTTTCCATTCTACAATGCCCAAGTACGCCTATATGTACGCCATTCCTTACGAGGATTATGATAAGTTCAAAATCAGAAAATACGGCTTCCACGGCACCAGCCACAAGTACGTGAGCGGCGAAGCGCTGCGCATCCTCGGCACCGACAAGTGCAGAATGATAACCTGCCACCTCGGAAACGGCAGCTCCATGAGCGCGGTGGTGGACGGCAAGTGCATTGATACGACGATGGGACTTACGCCCCTCGAAGGTCTTGTAATGGGCACAAGGAGCGGCGACCTCGACCCTGCTGTTGTGGAATTTATGGCGCAATGCAGAAAAATTTCGGTAGAGGAAGTTCTGACCATTCTCAACAAGAAGAGCGGATTTTTGGGACTTTCGGGGCACAGCGATTTTCGTGACCTTTCGGCAAAAGCTCTCGAAGGGGACGACAAAGCCAAACTCACCGTCGATATGTTTGCTTACCGCATCAGAAAGTACATCGGAAGCTATGTCGCGGCTATGGGCGGACTTGACTGCATCGTCTTTACCGGCGGCATCGGAGAAAACGCCAGCTACGCGAGAAAGAGAATAATGGAAGGACTGGAGTGCTTCGGCGTGGACTTCGATTTTGAGTACAACGAAACAGCTCCGAGAGGGGAATTCTGCGAGCTCAGCAAGCCTACGTCAAAAGTCAAAGTGCTTGTCATCCCGACCAATGAAGAACTGGTCATTGCCCGCGATGCAAAACGCCTCACAAGACAGCAAGCATAACGGTTTTTTGTGCAGAATTTATCATATAAAAAAGTTGACAAAAGGGTATTAAATCTATATAATTGAGAAAGTAATCTTGATAAAAGCACAGGGAGGTGTGGAAAATGGCGGTACCGAAGCGTAAGATATCCAAGCAGAGAGGGAATAAGAGGTTTGCCAACTGGAAGTTAAAGCCCCTTAATCTTGTCGAATGCCCGCAATGCCATAATCTTATGAAAAGCCATGCCGTATGCGGAAGTTGCGGTTATTATAACGGCGTTCCCGTTGTAGTCAAAGAGGCTAAGAAGGATTAAAGCGACAAACACAAAAAATATATTGATTTTTCGGAAATAGAGGAAGAATATTCCTCTATTTCTTGTATAAGAAAAAAAGGAGGATTTTTATGAAAATAGTGGTGGACGCTTACGGCGGAGACAACGCGCCTCTCGAAATAATAAAAGGCGCATTAGACGCGTTAAACGAGGCCGACGACTTTTCGATAGTCCTTTCGGGAAAGAGCGAGGAGATAAAGAAAATTCTTGCCGAAAACGGATACGCGGGAAACCGAATCGAAATTATAGACGCTCCCGACGTCATCACAAACGACGATGTCCCCACCGACGCGATAAGGCAAAAGAGAAATTCGTCACTTGTCAAGGCGTTTGACTATCTTAACGGTGACGAAGACGCAAAAGGCTTTGTTTCGGCGGGAAGTACGGGCGCGGTACTCGCGGGCGGAGTACTTTTACTTAAGCGCATAAAAGGCGTTCAGCGTCCCGCGCTTGCTCCCATTCTCCCCACATTAAAGGGCGGACACGTAATGCTTATCGACTGCGGCGCAAACGTGGAGCCTAAAGCCATAAACCTTGTACAATTTGCCCAGATGGGCGCGATATATATGAAAAACGTCTTTGGCGTGGAAAATGCTAAAGTGGGACTCCTTAGCAACGGCACCGAGGACACCAAAGGCAGTCCGCTCGGCAAAGAAGCCTTCCCGCTCCTTAAGGAAGCCAACATAAACTTTTCGGGCAACATGGAAGCCAGGGAAATCCTTTCGGGCGAATACGATGTCGTAGTCGCCGACGGATACAGCGGAAATATTGCGCTGAAAGCCTGTGAAGGCACTGCTCTTGCCATGTTCGGTCTCATTAAGAATGGTATAATGGCGGGCGGCTTGAAAGCCAAGATAGGATATTTACTTTTGAAACCCGTATTCAAGGGAATAAAGAAGACCATGGACTATAACGACAACGGCGGAGCTGTACTTTTGGGACTTGAAAAAGTGCTGGTAAAATCCCACGGAAGTTCCAAAGCAAAAGCCGTCAAAAACTCCATACTCCAGGCAAGAGAGCTTATAAACAGCGGCGTTATCGAAGGACTGAAAGGAGAATTCACCGTTGCTAAATAATTGGATTGAGGAAGCCGAGAAAATAATAGGGTATACATTTAAGAATAAATCCCTTTTGATAAGGGCGTTTACCCATTCCTCATACTCAAACGAACATAAAAACTTTCCGGATTACGAGCGGCTTGAGTTTTTGGGCGACTCTGCCTTAAACTTTATTATGAGCGTATACCTCTACAATTATTTCCCAAATATGACAGAAGGTCAGCTTACAAAAAAGCGCGCAGGGATAGTGGGCGAGGAAGCTCTTTCACAGGTTATAGAAGACATGAACCTCGCAAGGTTTCTGATGGTGGGCGCGGGCGACGTAAACGACAAGTCGCGGAATTCTTCCGCCGTAAAATGCGACCTATTCGAGTCGATAACGGGCGCGATTCTGCTCGATAACGATATGGATATCGCCTGTGCAAAGAAATTCATCCTCGATAAACTGAGTCACCTCGTAAACGTTGACATTATCGACTATAAGTCAAAACTGCTTGAAGAACTCGCCAGGAAAAACCTCAAACACTCCTTTGAAGTAGTGCCCGCCGAGAATGGGTTTGCGGCAACGCTTTATATCGAGGGCAAGTCCGTTTCGCAAGGGTCGGGAAGCACCAAAAAAGCCGCCGAAAAGCAGGCGAGCAAGAGATATTTCAAGTCATAAAAATCAATATCTTTATCACCGAAAAAGGCGGGGAAATCCCGCCTTTCTTTTTTTGCGCATAAAGTATATTTTTACTTGACATTGAGTAAAATAATGTTATAATTAGTCTTAGCACTCAAAGGCAAAGATTGCTAACACTCTTTAAATCAAACTGCTATAAAATGATATTATGGATGAACTTAGCGAAAGGAAACAACAAATTTTAAAAGCCGTAGTGGACGAGTACATTGCGAATGCGTCTCCCGTGTCAAGTGGCGAAATCAAATCCAAGCATCTCACCAGCATAAGCAGCGCAACCATTCGTAACGAACTTTCGGCTCTCGAAGAAATGGGGTATCTTATTCAGCCCCATACTTCGGCAGGCAGAGTACCGTCCAAAAAGGCGTACAACCTTTATGTCGAGAAGTTTTTGACCGACCATCCATTATCGAGCGACGAAATAGAGCTTATAAGGCAGTCCTTCAGCGACCGTTTTGACGAAGTGCAGGACCTGGTAAAGCGTACGGCAAAGGTAATAAGCGACGTCACCAACTATACCAGCGTAATCGTCCTTAAGAACATAACGACAGTTATGCTTAAAGAGATTAAGCTTGTCGGACTTGACGAACACTCCGTGCTCGTTATTATAATCACCGACAGCGGAATCATAAGAGACAAGGTCATTACCGTTAGCGACCGCGTGGGCGATAATTATATCGCCGAGGCAAATATGCTCCTCAACAACATTTTCGGCGGCAAAAAGGTGGGCGAGATTACCGAGCCCGAAATCCTTATCAACAGCCAGCTCGACAGATACAAGGAGCTTTATGAAAGCATTATAAATATCCTCAGAAAGTACTCGAAGGGCGACGACAACGTCTATCTCGAAGGGCAGTCCAAGTTTCTCGAGTATCCCGACCAGGATATTAATTCGACAAAAGATTTTCTCGCCGCAATCGATACCAAGGAAAGAATTGCCGAAATCATCGAGCAGAATCAGGACATCGAGTTCAGCGTCAAGATTGGCAAGGACGAGGATGGCGGCATAGAGAAGTGCGCCGTGGTTACCGCAAAGTACAAGGTGCACGGCAAAGAGATAGGACATGCCGGCGTTATCGGCCCGGAGCGCATGGATTATTCAAAAGTAATGAGCGTTCTCAGCTTCATCGGTAAGACCTTAGACCAGATTATTGACGGAGGTAAGAATGGACAAGAAAGACTCTCAGGCAAAAGAAACGATAGTGGAAGAGGTTCAAAAGGATCAGACTCAGGAAGAAGAGGTAATAAAGATCCCGAGTGAGGACGACGAACTCAGTCTTGCACTTAAGAAAGCCGACGAATTCAAAGATCTTGCCCAGAGAATACAGGCAGAATTCGAAAATTACCGCAAACGCAACATGGAAGCGGTAAGACAGTCGAGAAACGATGCAATAAACGATTTTATAATCGACCTTTTGCCCGTACTCGACAACTTTGAAAGGGCGTTGAGCATTATCGCCGACGAAAAGACAAAAGCGGGCGTGGAACTTATTTATAAGCAGCTTTTGGACCTATTGCGCAAATACGAGGTGGAAGAAATCAAAGCCGAGGGCGAGGAGTTCAATCCCGACGTACATGACGCGATTGCGCAGGAAGAAGACACCGAACAGGCCAACAAGGTCGTCGCGGTGTTCCGCAAAGGATATAAGAGAAAAGATAAAATACTTAGACCTACAATGGTCAAGGTTGCTAAATAGAGACAGCATTAAGGAGGCTTATATAATATGGGAAAAATAATAGGTATTGACTTAGGAACGACTAACTCTGTCGTAGCCGTCATGGAAGGCGGCGAGGCAGTCGTAATCCCCAACGCCGAAGGCGCAAGAACGACCCCCTCGGTAGTCGGGTTCACCAAAGACGGACAGCGCCTTGTGGGACAGGTTGCCAAAAGACAGGCGATAGTCAATCCCGACAAGACAATTGCTTCAATCAAGAGGGAAATGGGCACCAACTATAAGGTAAAAATCGACGACAAGAATTATACTCCCCAGGAGATAAGCGCGATGATACTCGGTAAGCTTAAAGCCGACGCCGAAGCATATCTCGGGCAGAAAATCACCCAGGCCGTCATCACCGTTCCCGCGTATTTTAGCGATGCGCAGAGACAGGCGACCAAGGACGCGGGCAGAATCGCAGGGCTGGAAGTCTTGAGAATAATCAACGAGCCCACCGCGGCGGCTTTAAGCTACGGCCTCGACAAGGGCGACAAGTCCCAGAAGATACTTATTTATGACCTTGGCGGCGGCACGTTCGACGTGTCTATCCTCGAGCTTGGCGACGGTGTATTTGAAGTTCTTGCCACAAACGGCGACACAAGGCTGGGCGGCGACGACTTTGACAACGAGGTCATGAAGTGGATAATCGACGAATTCAAGAAGAACGAAGGCATCGACCTCAGCAAGGACAAGATGGCTATGCAGAGAGTAAAGGAAGCGGCCGAAAAGGCTAAGATAGAGCTTTCGGGTCTGCAATCCGCCAGCATCAACCTGCCCTTCATAACTGTCGGCGAAAACGGTCCTCTCCATATCGACATGACGCTTACAAGAGCAAAATTCAACGATATGACCGAGTTCCTCGTGAAGAGGACAATAGAGCCTACGCTTCAGGCAGTTAAAGACGCAAATCTTAACGTAAATCAGATTGACAAAGTCGTTTTAGTCGGCGGCTCTACCAGAATTCCCGCCGTATACGACGCGGTCAAGAAACTTATCGGCAAAGAGCCTTATAAGGGTATCAACCCCGACGAATGCGTGGCGCTCGGCGCGGCTATTCAGGCAGGCGTTCTCGCGGGCGACGTCAAAGACGTATTGCTCCTCGACGTAACACCCCTTTCACTGGGTATCGAGACCCTCGGCGGCGTGTTCACAAAGCTCATTGAGCGCAACACGACCATACCGACCAAGAAATCGCAGGTGTTCTCCACCGCGTCCGACAATCAGACCAGCGTGGATATTCACGTGCTTCAGGGTGAAAGACCCATGGCCGCCGACAACAAGACCATCGGCCGCTTTGAGTTGACAGGAATACCGCCCGCAATGCGCGGCGTACCCCAGATTGAGGTTACGTTCGACATCGACGCAAACGGCATAGTCAGCGTTACGGCAGTCGACAAGGGTACAGGCAAGCAGAATAATATCACCATTACCGCTTCCAGCAACCTCACCGAGGACGAAATCGATAAGGCCGTAAAGGAAGCCGAGAAATTTGCCGAAGAGGACAAGAAGCGTAAAGAACTTGCCGACATGAGAAACAGCGCCGAACAGCTCATTCTCGCGGTAGACAAGACCCTTGCGGAATCGGGCGACAAACTGACCGCCGACGACAAATCCACGCTTGAAAACGCCAGCAAAGACGCCAAAGCCAAAGTGGAAAAGGCTACTACGGCCGACGAAGTCAAGGCTGTTATCGACGAGCTCAGCAAGACGACCAATCCTATCTTCACAAAGCTCTATCAGCAGACACAGCAGAATCCTCAGGGAGAAGCGGGCCCCGCTGACGATGACAGCACCATCAACGTCGACCCCGACGATATTAAATAAGCATGGACAATAAAGATTATTATTCAATCCTGGAGTTAACAAGACAGGCGGATGCGGAGGACATTAAAGCCGCATACCGCCGTCTTGCCAAAAAATATCATCCCGATGTTTTTGCCACAGCAGATGAAAAGACCAAAAAGGATGCAGAAGAAAAATTCAAGGAGATTAAGCACGCTTACGAAGTGCTGAGTGACCCCCAAAAAAAAGAGGCGTACGACCGCTACGGCAACGAAGACGGTCCCATGGGAATGGGCGGAGGCGGCGCAGGCGGCGGATTCGATTTTGATTTCGGAGGATTCGGCGGAGGCGGTTTCAGCGACATATTCAGCGACATTTTCAGCTCGTTTACGGGCGGCGGAACAAGGACTTCACGCGCAAGAAACGGCGACGACGTGGAAGTTAATCTTAATCTCACTTTCAAGGAAGCCTGTTTCGGCGTAAAAGACAAGGAAGTAACCTTCACCAGAATAGAAAAGTGTCCCGTCTGTAACGGCACGGGCGCGAAAGACGCGAGCAGCGTAAAAACGTGCTCAAAATGCGGCGGCAGAGGCAGAATCATGTTCAGCCAGAGGACGCCGTTCGGTGTAATGCAGACCGAGAGAGTGTGCGACGAGTGCGGCGGTTCGGGCAAGACCATTACCGACAAGTGTCCCGAATGCAAAGGCAGAGGTCTTGTGCGAAAACAGCGCACAATAAAGGTCAATATCCCCGCAGGCGTTGATAACGGTCAGATCCTGACAATGCGCGGCGAAGGGTGCGCGGCTCCGACAGCACAGGGCGAAAGGGGCAACCTCATTATTGTGTTTAAGGTTGCGCCGCATCAACTTTTTACAAGAGAGGGTATTAATTTAAGTTTTGAATTGCCGATAACCATTTTTCAGGCGACATTGGGCGCGAAAATCGAAATTCCCACCCTCGACAAACCCGTCACTATCGAGATACCCGAAGGCACTCAGAGCGGCACGGTAATAAGGGTCAAGGGGAAGGGCGTGAAGAGCCTCAGAAAGGATGCTTACGGCGATTTGTTTGTGAAAATAATTGTGGAAGTTCCCAAGATTTCGGGTATCAGAGAAAGAGCCGAATTTAAGGAATTTGCCAACAAACTGGATAAACTGAAATACGAAAAAATTGAGCGTTTTCAAAAAAATCTGAGGGATATGTAAACTATGAAATGGTATGAAATTACGATAAACACGACCTCGGAAGGCAGCGAGCTTGTAGCCGATGCCTTTTTTTCTGTTGGTTTGACGGGAGGAGTCAAAATCCTCGACAAAAACGATATTTTGGATATAATAAAAAACAGCAAATCGTGGGACTATATCGACGAAGAACTTCTGCAAGAGGACCCTATTGTCAAGGTCAGCGGTTTTGTCAGCAAGGAAGAAGTTGACAACAAGATAGACGAGATAAAAGAGGCTCTCGACGCCTATAACGTCCAATACGGCGAAATTACCGTGTCCGAGGTGGACGACACCGACTGGTACGACAACTGGAAACGCTATTATAAGCCTATCGACGCAGACAAATTTGTAATCGTTCCCAAGTGGATGAATTATACAAAAGACGACGGAAAAATCGTCATTTATATGGACCCCGGCATGGCTTTCGGTACGGGCGAGCACGAAAGCACCCGCCTTTGCCTTAAGCTCATGAGTAAAATCGACTTTACGGGGAAAAATGTTATTGACGTGGGTACAGGCAGCGGAATTTTGGGTATCGGCGCGATTAAAGCGGGCGCAAAGACCTGCTATATGTGCGACATTGACAGCATAGCGGTAAAAGCCGCCAAGGAAAACGCGCTCCTCAACAAAGTCGGGGACAAAGCCGAAATCGAGCTTGCCGACCTTTTGACAAAGACGGCAAAGAAAGGCGATATTGTGCTTGCCAACCTTACGGCAAACATACTCAATATCCTCGCAAAAGACCTGCCCCGCTACACGGAGAAAGGCGGAATACTTATCTGCTCAGGGATTATTCATCCCCGAAAGGAAGAAGTAATCGCCGCCTACACAGCCGCAGGCTTTAGCTTGGTCGAAGATATTGCCATGGGAGAATGGGACGGGCTTATGTTCCGTTTTTAGAAACAGATGGATTTAAAACGATTTTTTATTGACGAGAAGATTACAGGCAACAAGGTAGTCCTTGAAGGGGACGAATTTTATCACGCCGTAAAGGTCACTCGCCACAAAGTGGGTTTTAAAATCATAATCTGCGACAACGGCGACACCGATTATTACTGCAAAATCACCGAAATAAACAAAGAAAACCTCGTTGCCGAAGTGGAGAAAGAGGAGAAGAACACATCGGAAACGTCGCGCCCGGTATCGCTCTACATCGGCATAAATAAGGATATCGACACAGTCGTGCAGAAGGCTGTGGAACTCGGCATAAGCAAGATCGTACCCTTTACTTCACGCCACGGCAACATCGACACAGTAAATTATGACAGACTCAACAAAATAATTCTCGAGAGCAGTAAGCAGTGCGGCCGCTCAAGGCTCGCAAGGCTGGAAAAGGTCGTTCCTTTTAACATCGCGATAGAATACGCGAAGAACGACAATCTGCTCTTGTTTTACGAATTTGAGACTCACAACAAGGTTTCCGATGTCGTATTTAACCACGAAAAGCCGACATCTGTCTTTATCGGCAGTGAAGGCGGATTTTCCACCGAAGAAATCGAGTACGCAAGGCAGCATAACGCCGGAGTTTTAACGCTCGGCAAGCGCATATTAAGAGTATCCACCGCCGTTGTTTCGGCTCTTACCCTCTGCTTATCAAGGCTGGGAGAGATGTAATGAAGGCGGTAGTTTTCAACCTCGGCTGCAAAGTCAACCAATACGAGTGCGACGTGCTTGCCGAGGAACTTATCAAAAGAGGGTATGAGGTCAGCGGCGATCTCGAAGAAGCCGACCTGTACATAGTCAATACCTGCGCCGTCACCAACGAGGCCGAAAGAAAGTCGCGCCAGGCGATAGCCCGTTGCAGGAAATTTAATCCCGAAGCAAAGATTATTATGTGCGGCTGCGCCACCGAAAAGAGCGCCGGGGACTTTGTGAGAGACAACGTCGTCTTTGTGACGGGCGTTTCCGCTAAAGGCGAAATACTATCCCACCTCGACGATGAGGAAGCAAGCGTAAAAATCGCCGGCCACTCTGATTCGTTTGAAGAAACAAGTCTGTCCACCGCCAACAGGACAAGAGCGTACATAAAGATACAGGACGGCTGCAACAATTTCTGCTCGTACTGCATTATTCCTTACCTTAGAGGCAGAAGCCGCTCGCGCTCTATAGAAGAAGTCGTCAAAGAGGCGGAAAGGCTGTCCCACCACACCAAGGAAATAGTTATCACAGGCATTAACCTCAAAAGCTACGGCGAGGACATCGGCGCAACTTTGACCGACCTGATTACGGCATTAAAGGACGTCGACGTCCGTATACGCTTAGGCTCGTTTTATGTGGAAGCGGTGGACGAAAAACTGCTTAATGCGCTGTTTTCTCTCAAAAAGTTCTGTCCGCATTTTCATCTTTCCCTTCAGAGCGGATGCGACGAAGTCTTAAAGAGCATGAACCGAAGATACACAACAAGCGACTATCTCGAGAGAATAAACCTGATAAGAAAATTCGACCAAAACGCGTCCGTTACGACCGATATAATCGTCGGCTATCCCACCGAAACAGAAGAACACTTTGAAAAGACGCTGGAATTTGTAAAAACAGTCGGCTTTTCCGATATACACGTATTTCCGTTTTCGCCGAGGAAAGGAACGACCGCAGAAAAACTTGCGCCTCTTCCCAAAGAAGTGATATCCTTAAGGAAAGACAAGCTGATAAACGAAAAGCGAAAACTCCACAGGGAATATCTCATTAATAACATAAACGTCCCGCAAAACGTCGTTTTTGAGGAAAAGGACGGGGACTATTGGGCCGGATATTCCGAAAGGTATATCAGGATTTATTCAAAGACCTGTTCCGATTACGGAACGGTTATACCCAAAGAACTATACAAAGACGGACTTAAAGGAGAATAATTATGGAAAGCTGCATTTTCTGCAAAATCGTTGCGGGCGAGATCCCGTCGGCAAGAGTGTTTGAAAACGAGGACATGATAATAATAAAGGACATCAACCCTCAGGCAAAGTGCCATTATCTGCTCATCCCCAAGACCCACTACAAGGACATAGGGGAGATGAGCGCGCAAAATCCCGAGCTTGTCGCAAGGTGCCTTAAATCGTTAAGCGAACAGGCGGACAAACTCGGACTTCAAAACGGCTACCGACTTGTGACCAACAAGGGAGAGGACGGAAGACAGAGTGTAGCTCATATTCACATTCACATTTTGGGCGGAGAGAAACTCAGCGAAAGAATGGCGTAAAAAAGACAAAATGCAAAAAAAAGCTGCCGTAACTTACGGCAGCTTTCTTTTACTGATTAATACTTTCTTTTTCTTGCGTTCTCAGCTTTCTTTTTTCTTCTTACGCTGGGCTTTTCATAGACTTCGTGACGTTTGAGGTCGCCGATAATTCCGTCTGTGGAGCATTTCCTCTTCCAACGGCGGAACGCGCTGTCTATGGATTCGTTATCTTTTACATAAACAGTTGCCATATCCTGAATCACCCCCTCGTTCTGAGATTGCATTTTCTTTATAAATAATAGTCTTTTTATAATAATATGTCAATTGTTTTTCCGATGTTTTTGCGCAGCAAGCCCTTCTTTTGTCGAAAAGCCGCTTGTTATGTCTTGTTATGCGGAAAGCTAACAATCAGTGCTCACATAATGTTATTATTAATCTATAAATCTATAAAAATACCAAAAGGAGCGGCAATAATTGACTATGGCAAAAAATATCAGCGAAGCACGGAATTATTTCAAGCAGATTAAGCAGCGTATCGCAAACAATGAGTACAGGAATTACAATTTCGAAAGCGAAGTCTTCTATGTCAACAACAGAAGACTGACGCAAGACGAGCTCGAGGTCATGAGCAACAAGGTCAAAGAAATTCTTGCCAGCGAAACATCGATAAACGACACCTTGTTTCGTATAATTCCCGACACCGAGGAGTACAGCAGGATGGACGAAACCGCCAAAACAAGGTACATATTGGAGCTGAGTAAGATTTACAATAAAATAAAAAATAAACTAAGTAAATAAAGTATTTTATATACCGTCCATTATTTAGGAGAATTGAAAAATTTGTCGAATCTTCTAAATGTAGCGGATGGTGAATGGATTTTGAGCAGTTACCCGGAGAATTTTCTCAATCGGATCAAAGACAAGGTAGATATCGTAGATTTGATATCTACCTATGTTCATGTTCAAAGGCGCGGCCGTGATTTTTGGGCGTGCTGTCCTTTCCACAACGAAAAAACCCCGTCCTTCCAAATAAGGAGCGATCACCAATTTTATAAATGCTACGGCTGTGGGAAATACGGCAACGTCTTCACCTTTATGATGGAATATGAAAAGATGAGTTTTCCCGAGGCCGTCGCCTTTCTTGCCGACAAAGCGGGACTTGAAGTGCCCGAACAGATTGAGGACAAGAGCTACAAGGAAAGGAAAGAACTCATCGAAAAGATTTACGCCATAAATAAAGAGGCGGCAAGGTTTTATTTCAAAAACCTGCGAAAACCCGAGGGCGCGCAAGGACTTACATATCTACTCAACAGAGGGCTTGACTGGGACACCGTTCAGACATTCGGCATGGGATACTCCTGTGACTACGAAAGCCTTCCCAGACATCTTAAAGGGATGGGCTACGACGACAAAACTCTCGTAAAAGCCGGCATTATCACCCCTGATAAGAAAGACTTTTTCGGAACCCGCGTAATTATCCCGATAATAAACGCTCAAGGCAAGGTTATCGGCTTTACGGGCAGAAGCCTCGAGAAAAGCCCGGATTTTGCCAAGTATAAAAACACGGGCGCAACCGCCGCTTTTGATAAGAGGAAAAACCTTTTCGGTATTAATATCTTGAAAAAGTACGTCCACGGCAACGTGCGCAGCGTAATACTCGTCGAAGGGCATATGGACGTTATTTCCATGTATCAGGCAGGAATTAAAAACGTCGTCGCGTCCATGGGCACATCTCTGACTGTAGAGCAGTGCCGCGAGCTCAAGAGATACGCCGACCTCGTTTACGTCTCGTTTGACGGCGACGCCGCGGGACAGAGTGCCACAATGCGCAGTCTCGATATGCTGAGAACCGTCGGACTTGAAGTCAAGGTGGTAATGTTAAAGGACGGACTGGACCCTGACGACTATGTGCGAAAAAACGGAAAAGAGGGGTATGACATACTCCTCAACGAAGCGCTTCCCCTGATTGACTTCAAACTTCACAAAGTAAAGACATCTTTCAGTCTCGACTCATACGACAACCGCACCAAATACGCCACCGAGGCAATGAAGGTTCTCAGAGGTCTCGACGAAGTGGAGAGCGCGGTATATGTGGACGAGGTCAGCAAAAACAGCGGAATAGATAAAAGCGTTTTGCTTGCGCAGTTGCAAAAATCCGATACCGAAAAGGCAAAAAAAACCGAAAAACGCGACACCAAGGACGCATCCAAGGAAGAAAACGCGTCCGCCGTCGCAGCGAGATTTGTACTCTCGTCGGTTCTCAACAAGAAAGACTACGTTGACATATCGGAAATAGAGCCAAACCTGTTTGCCAACGATAAACATATCGCGGTTTACAATTATATAACCGACTGTATCGGCAACGCCCGTGAGCCAAAGATGAGCGACGTTTTCGACATTCTGGAAAACGACCCCGAAAGCGGCAGGATAATCGACGCAGTCAATGACGAAAGCATTGCAAACCCCGCCCAGTATTACTCGGAGTGCCTCAAAAAACTCAAAAACGACTATATCGTGAGAGAACTCAAGACCACTTCGGAATTATTAAAAACAGAGACCGACCCCGAAAAAATCAAAGCATTCAAAGAAAAGTTGTCGGTTCTTGCATTGTTACGAGCAAAGTTCCCAAAATAAGGAAAGGAGATATACGCAATGGCAGAGACACAGGAAATCAAAAAGCAGGAAATAGATAAACTTGTAGAGGCCTTCAAGGATAAGAAGTCTATTTCCGAAGACGAGTTACTTAACCGGATGGACCGCCTCAATCTTGACGCCCGCGAAATGGAAAACGTCTACAAGATTCTCGAGGCCAACAACATCAAAGTAATCTCTACCGAGGAGCAGGAAAAACTCAACGAGCAGCTTCTTCAGAAGATGATGACCGAAGTCAACATCGACGACTCGGTGAAGATGTACCTTAAGGACATCGGAAAAGTACCGCTGCTTTCTGCCGCCGAAGAGCTTGAGCTCGCAAAGCGTATGGCAGAAGGCGATGAGGAAGCCAAAAAACAGCTCATCAACGCCAACTTAAGGCTTGTCGTCAGCATCGCAAAGAGACATGTCGGAAGGGGTATGCAGTTCCTTGACCTTATTCAGGAAGGAAACCTCGGCCTTATGAAAGCGGTCGATAAGTTCGACTACACAAAAGGCTTTAAATTCTCTACTTACGCTACATGGTGGATAAGGCAGGCGATCACCCGTTCACTTGCCGACCAGGCGCGCACAATAAGGATTCCTGTCCACATGGTGGAGACAATTAACAAACTGACCAAGGTCAGCCGTACACTCCTTCAGAAATTGGGCAGAGAGCCCATGCAGGCAGAAATTGCCGAGGCTATGGGCATAAGCGAGAGCAAGGTCGTGGAAATTCAGAAGATAGCCCAGGACCCCGTATCCTTGGAGACGCCAATAGGCGAAGAGGACGACAGCCACCTCGGCGACTTTATCGAGGACAAGTCCACAGCCAGTCAGATAGACATTGCCGAAGGCAGAATGCTCAAAGAGGAGATTGAGGAAATTCTCTCCACGCTCGCGCCTCGCGAAGCGATGGTGCTCATCTTGCGCTACGGCTTGAGGGACAACCGTCCCAGAACGCTTGAGGAAGTGGGCAAGGTGTTCAACGTCACCAGGGAAAGAATAAGGCAGATCGAAGCCAAAGCCCTGCGTCGCTTAAAGCACCCCAACAAAATGAAAAAGCTCAAGGACTTTCTTGACAAATAATGATAAAGCTCGATACGCGGCTTAAAACCATCCTTAACGAAATCCATAACGCAGAAACTCTTGCCGACATCGGTTGCGACCACGGCAAGCTCATTGTCTCGGCTATACTTTCAGGCAGAGCAAAAAAGGGAATAGCCGTCGACATAAGCGCCGACAGCCTCAAAAAGACCAAAATCCTCGCCGAAAGGTACAACGTTGAAGACAAAATCGATTGCTTGACAGGCGACGGATTTTTACCGATAAAAAACGAGGTAAGCGTCGCGGTAATTGCGGGACTCGGAGCGAGGGAAACGGCAAAGATTCTTTCGGGGAAAGATATTGCATCTAAGTACATACTTGTCCCTCATCAGGACACTCCCGTTCTGAGGCGGTATCTGATGGAAAACAGTTTTTTTGTCGACAAGGATTTCACGGTAAAGGAAGGAAGACATTATTATTCCGTTATTGTCGCCCGGAAAGGGAGCAATAATTATTCCGACGCAGAAATCTATCTCGGGAAAAACATTCCCGAAAGTCCTTATTTTGACGCGTGGCTGGATAACAGGTACGACACGCTGAAAAAGATAATCGAAAAGGCGGGCGGAAATGCGGTCGCCGGCGACCTTTATAAAGAATGGGAGGTAATAAGACAATGGCAAGACTAATTGATGTCTACAACGCGATTGACTCTTTCGCGCCGTTTGCTTCGCAGGCCGATTATGACAAGAGCGGTATAAAGCTCGGAGAAAATGACCTCGACGTTACGGGAATTTTAGTAACGCTGGATACCACGATGCCCGTTGTAATGGAAGCAAGGGAACTCGGCTGCAACGTCATTATCGAGCACCATCCATCCATCTGGACACCCCTTGAGTCGATTGATACGACCATTCCCGTAAATCAAAGCCTTGTGCACGCCATAAAGTTTGACATCGCCATAATCTCTGCTCACACAAACGTCGATTTTGCCAAAGGCGGACTTGGCGACCGGGTCTCAGAACTTATGGGACTTACAAATATCTATGCTATTGAGCCTTCCTGCGCAAGAATAGGGGAGCTTGAAAAGGCCGTCGCCCTCGACGAATACGCAAAAACGCTTAAAGCGGTATTCAACGACAAATATGTCCACACCGTCGGGGACCCGAATAAAAAAATAAAGAAAGTCGCTCTTATAAACGGCGGCGGCGGAGCGGATGCCGACCCCGTTCTGGACTCATATAAACAGGGATGTGATGTTTTTGTGACGTCGGATGTAAAACATCACGTCGCAAGGTTGGCAAAAGATCTTAATTATGCTATAATCGAGCTTAGCCACCATGCGACCGAATATCCGTTTGTCGCGCTTATGGCCGCAAAAATGAAAGAAAAACTATCAGATGTAAGGATATTTGCCACCACAGTATTGGAAAATCCCTACAATTGAAATAAAGAGGTGTATATTATGTCAATAGCCAAAATGCTGGAGTACCAGAAAACCGACAGAGAGCTCTATATACTGCAGAAAGACTTTGTCGCCATGCAGAGAGATGACAAGGTGCTTCAGGTGCAGAACGTCTATAAGGAAAAGAGCGCCGCTCTTCCCAGACTCAACAAGGAGTTTGGCGATATTATCGCCCTTCTCAACGACCTGCTCAAGAAGACCGAAGCTCTCGAAAGCAAGCAGTCCGCTCTGGAAGCCGATTTGGGAGAGTTTGAGTCGATAGAAGACTTCAACGATTATGAAAAAACCCTTCAGGCACTCGAAGACGAAATTAACGGTGTAGCGAGGGAAGCCTCCCGCCTCGGCAAGCGCATGAACGAGATTAACGCCGAGACAAAGAAAGTGCAGGAACAGGTGGAAACTCTCCAGAAACAGCTTGTGCAATACAAGAACACCCTGATACGCAGACAGCAGGAAATGATAATAAAGGCAAAGCCCATAAACGACAAGCTCCAGCAGATTGCCAAAGACATCGATCCCAAGATGATGGAAAAATACCAGGCCTGCCGCAATCAGTGGAAGTTCCCCGTGTTTGTGCCATATACCGAGGAAGGAAACTGCTCCGCCTGCGGTATGTTCGTAAGACCCGAGGTGGAAAAAATGCTCGTAAAATCGGGCGACTATGCCGAATGTCCTCACTGCAGGAGAATACTGTATAAAATCTGATTATTCGTAAAAACTTATTATTCTTTTGCCCAGTCTCACGTGATCAAGCGTTTTGACAAAAGGAAATACAAACAGCGTTGTTACAACATTGAAAAATGCGTGGAATAACGCTGTTTTTGTATCCATAGATACATTCACTTTGACAAACCAGTTTAGTAGTCCCGTATAATAGAGAAATACGTGCAGTAATATTCCCGCGGCGTTTAGCAAAATATTGAAGACAGCGACGCTGACTCCCGCCTTGCTCTTCCCGATAGACGCCCACAAGCCTGTCGCGCAGGTACCCAAATTTGCCCCCATTATCATGAACATTGCGCCCTCGAATGTCAGCATGCCATAACCCGAAAGTGTCACTGTAATAACGCTGATTAGCGCCGAGCTTTGGCAGAGTGCAGTCGCCGCGGTCGACAGGGCAAACAGCCCCCAAGCGTCGATATCTTTAAGCCGTATTGCGTCAAATTCTTCCAGGAAAGAGGGGACGGTCCTGTTGACTATGTAAAGCCCCGTAAAGATTAGGGAAACTACGCAAACGTAATACAGGATATTTTTGATTTTCTCTTTTTTTATTACCATCATTAGCACGGCGCAGACAAAAGGTATAACTATAAACAGCTGCGATATGTTGATTTTGGCAAGTACGGCGATAAAAGCAGTAAGCGTCGTCCCTATATTTGTACCCATAACTACAAAATAACAGGATTTTCGCTTGATGATGTCATGGTCGGCAAGGTTGATGAGTATTCCGTTTATCGCGGTCGAACTTTGAGTTATTGCAGACGACGCAAAGCCCAGAAAACACTCGAAATACTCGTTTCCCAGGCTTTTATTTAAAGCGGATTTTAATTTTTCGGGCGATTTCGCTATGGCTTCGTCAAGCAGGAGCAAAGCAAAGAAAAAAATCCCGATTCCGCCTAAAAATTCCGTTATGTTCACAAACATACTCTATTCTATTTTGATTTTGCTCAAAAGTATGAATAAATGTTGAATTTTCACGCGCATATATGTTATAATTTAATAAATTTTTATTAATTATAATTTTTCTGAGGTAATAATATGCCAAATTATTGGAACGATATAAATACATACAATATTAATTCTATAGAAAGGTACGCAAGCGGTTTCCCCATTGACAATAACGGACACTACAAAACAGTCTCCCTGAATGGTGAATGGAGATTCAAATTCTGCGAAAATATCTCAAAAATCATACCCGATTATTACAAATTGGGCTTCAGTGACATTCATTTTGACAAGATAAAAGTGCCGTCAAACTGGCAGATGCAGGGGTACGACATTCCCATTTATACCAACATCGCCTATCCCCACGCGCTTATCAGCAAAAACCCGCTCCTCGTACCGCATGTCAAGGGCAACAAAAATCCCGTTGGACTTTACATCACTTACTTTAACACCTTCCGCGGAAGCGACAGGGTATTTTTACGCTTCGGCGGTATAAATTCTGCGGCAGATATATACGTAAACGGAAATTTCGTAGGCTTCAGCGAAGATACGTTCGACTTTCAGGAATATGATATCACCGACTTTGTAAAAGACGGGCAGAACAAGCTCGCCGTCACCGTTTACAGGTACTCCGTAGGCAGTTATCTCGAGGACCAGGATATGTGGAGACTCGCGGGCATTTTCAGGGATGTCACTCTTATTTACAAGCCTGCTGTGCAGATTGCCGACTTTTTTGCGAGGAGTGACCTTTTCGAAAACTTCTCAAGGGCTAAAGTCGTTCTGGACACCCGCATTGAGAACTGGGATAAGTGCAAAAAGCCCAATCTCGAAATAAACCTCTACGACGCCGACAATACGATTATTTACAATCAAAAAGCCGATGTCACGGCCGGGAATATGCATATCGAAGGGGAAGTCAGCCAGTTCTCACTCTGGTCGCACGAATACCCCAACCTTTACACAATCGAGGTCACCTTAAAAGACGGCGACAAGTTCATCGACAAGAGGAAAGCCAATTTCGGCTTCCGAAAAGTCGAGATAGTCCCCATGAAGGACGGAAGAGGACCGTTTATACTTCTTAACGGCAAGCCCCTCAAGATTTGCGGCGTAAACCGCCACGAATTCCACCCCGAAACAGGCCATGCCGTGGACGTTGAAAAAATCGAGAGAGACCTCAAAATCTGCCTTGAAAACAACATTACGGCCATCCGCACCAGCCATTATCCCAACAGTCCCGCGTTTTACGAGCTCTGCGACAAGTACGGCATACTGGTCATGTGCGAAAACAACCTCGAAACTCACGGTCTCAGCTTCATGCTTCCCAACAGCAGCAAAAAGTGGACGGAGAGGTGTGTCTACCGCGTAAGAAACATGGTAAACACCTATAAAAACCACCCTTGCATAATAAGCTGGTCACTTGGCAACGAGTCGGGCTTCGGAAACGCTTTCTTCGCGATGAAAGAAGCCGTGCTCAAAATAGACGACACCCGCTTTATTCACTATGAAGAGGACATCACGGGCAAGTGCAGCGAGGTGTTCAGCGAAATGTACGCGCCGCTCGAAAAAATGGACGCCCTCGGGCAAAATCTCAAGGTGTCCCACTGCCGCGGCACCGTGTTCAGACTGCTGGGCGTGACATACAAGCCCGAAACATACAAAGACTTACCCTATATCCAGTGCGAATATGCCCACTGTATGGGCAACAGCCTGGGCAACTTTGCCGATTATTGGGAAAAATTCAAACAGTATGACCGCCTCGCGGGCGGATATATATGGGACTTTGCCGACCAGGCGATTATGGTCAACAACAAGGGTGTAATCGAATGGCGTTACGGCGGAGATTTCGGCGACAAGCCCAACAGCGGCAGCTTTGCGTTCAACGGCATCATAAGAGCCGATCGCGCGCCCAATCCCGCACTTTTCGAGGTTAAAAAGCAATACGCGCAGGTTGATATTTCTCTTGAAGATAAAAACCTTGTGTTCAACAACCGATTCATGTTTACCGACATCGGCAACTATGTAGCCAAGGTTACCGCATACATAAACGGCGTGGAGAGCAAAACAGAAACTTATCTGTTGCCTTCGATACTTCCGGGACAAAAAGGCAGAGTGGAAATCGCTCTTCCAGGGTATGACGAGACCGACGACGCCAGCATAGTGTGCGAACTGCTTTTGCCCATTGACAAAGGCGTTTTGAAGAAAGGTCACGTTATTGCCTACGAGCAGTTTGTCCTTAACGCACCCAAACTTGAATTGAAGCCCATTGAAGGTAACGTCAGCTACAACGAAACCAAATGGGAAATTACGATATGGAACAAGGACACAAGAATTATTATCGACAAGTCCACGGGAGCTATCACAAGCATCAGCAAAAACGATAAGGAAAAGCTCCGCGCGCCCATCCTTCCCAATTTCTACCGCGCCAGCATCGACAACGACAGATTCGCGCAGGTCAATCTGCCCGCGATAAAGAAACTTCTCGGCGTTTACAAGTTCCGCGACGCGATGAAAAATCTCGCTCCGAGAAACATTAAGGTAAGCAAAGATAATGGCGTTATTATTGTCAAAATCAATTGGAAGATGAAATTTATGCGCAAACTCGTCACTACCTATACATTCGGCGGGGACGAAATCGGATTCGGTATGAAAGTGGTAAGCACAACGCCGCTTATAAGATACGGCTTCACTTTTGCCACTCGCGAAGAAGTCAGGCAGATGGAGTTCTTTGCCAAAGGTCCGTTTGAAAACTACTGCGACCGCGCGACCTCCGCGATACTCAAGCTCTACAAGGGCACGGCAGAAGATTTCATTCACGACTACCTCTATCCGCAGGAAAACGGCAACCATACCGAAGCGCGCATGTTAAACCTTGGCGACGAAGGTGAGGGAATGGCCATTCTTGCAGAGGAAAAGCCCTTTGAGTTTTCGGTGCATCCGTATACGCTTGAAATGCTGGACAAGGCGACGCACCTGCACGAACTTCACAGGCTTAACTATTACACCGTTTACATTGACGGAAAGCAAAGAGGTGTGGGCGGAGATATTCCCGCTCTTGCGTGCCTCAAAAAGCCCTACAAGATACTCCCGGGCGAAGAGCACACGCTTGCCTTCCGCATGATACTCAAATAGAAAAATACAAAGGTTTGGAATATGAGAAGGGGATTGGTACTTGAAGGCGGCGGCGCGAAGGGGGCATACCATGTCGGCGCCGTCAAAGCCTTATACGATAACGGTTATACATTCGACGGAGTGGCCGGCACATCTATCGGCGCAATTAACGGCGCAATGATAGCCCAGGACGGCGGCGTGGAAACTTGCTTTGATATGTGGACAAACATTAAGTTTGCCGACATTATCGATACCGAGAACAATGAAGCGGCAAAGCTGTTCAGCACTCAGAGCGATAAGCCGTCGATAAAGTTTTGGATAGAAAAAACATTTGCTATAATTAAAAACCTCGGCGTTCCCACCGATAGAATAATCCCGTTTTTAAAGCGGTACATAGACGAGGACAAGCTGAGAGCTGCGGGTAGGGATTTTGCCATAGTGACGTTTTGCATAAGCGACAAAAAACCGCTCGAACTTCACCTTGAGGACATACCATACGGCGAAGTGTGCGACTTTGTCTTTGCAAGCGCATATTATCCTGTCTTCAAACTGAACAGGATAAACGGCAAATACTACCTTGACGGCGGAGTATACGACAATCTTCCCGTAAACGCGCTTATAAGGCGGGGGAACTATGACGAGATCATCGCGGTAAGAACGGGTCACAAAAAGACCCGCCCGCTGATTGACTCCTCGGTCGTCGTGAAAACAATCGAGCCCACCGAATCACTCGGCAAGACCACGGGCCTTGACAAAAACAAAATCGCCTACAACATAAAACTCGGCTATTACGACGCCTTAAGAATGATTCACGACTACAAGGGCATCAGGTACTATTTCGATAAGACCGAGTATTCTTATGTCAGCGGCTTTTTGTACAATTTGCCCGAGAAGACGCTCAAAAAGTTGATTTCTTACTTCAAGTTAAGGCAGATGGCGCGCAAGGACGAAATAGTCGACGCCGTTTATCTGGCGCTCAGAAAGGGCAAACTTACGATGTCGGACGAGCGCAACTTCCTGGCGTTTCTGGAAGGTTATGCGTTGAAGCTTGGACTGGATAAGTTTGTGATATACACGTTTGACGAATTTATTGCAAAGCTGAAACAGCTTGCCATAGAGAAAAACTTTGTTTCCGAGACGGCAAACGGCTCTCGGGAAACAAGACTTGACAGACTTTTCGAAATCATAATAAGGGAGGATGTATGACCAAAAGAAAAAGCTTGGGCGGCGCAATCCAATCGCTCGCCAAACGCTGGTTTATTGACGCCTTCTCGGGGATGGCGTCCGGATTGTTCGTAACCTTAATCGCGGGTACGATTTTTGCGCTTATTGCCAAATGGGTGGGCGACAACACTGTCGGAAGAATTATAAACAGTGTGGCCAACACCGCAAAACTCCTTATGGGTGCCGGTATCGGAGTAGGAATTGCCCACGCGCTTAAAGCGCCGAAACTTGCCATGTTCGGCGGAGCGGCGGCGGGATATATAGGCGCGTTTGCCGACAAAATAATCGCCGGCACATTTGCCCCCACGCTCGCACCGGGAAACCCGATCGGAGCGTACATTGTCGCGCTTATCGCCGTGGAACTTGCCATACTTGTTTCGGGCAAGACCAAAATTGATATTATTCTCGTGCCAATGACGATACTTATTTCGGCGTCGCTCGGCATTTTCGCGGCGTGGCCAGTCATTAAATTCATTGACCTCATCAGCAAAGGAATCGAAATCGCAACTGCCGCCACCCCGTTTGTAATGGGTGTCGTCATTGCCGTAGTCATGGGACTTATACTTACGCTCCCGACTTCCTCGGCGGCAATATGGGTAGCTATCGCGGCCAACAATCCGTCCGATACCATGCTTCTTGCCGGAGGCGCGGCGGTAGTAGGCTGTGCGGCGCATATGGTAGGCTTTGCCATCCAGAGCTTCCGCGAAAACAAGTGGGGCGGACTCATTGCCCAAGGACTCGGAACAAGTATGCTCCAGATTCCCAATCTGATGCGGCACCCCCAGATACTCATTCCGCCCATAATCGCAAGCGCAATTGTCGGACCGCTCGCAACCTGCGTGTTTAAGCTTCGCTGTAACGCCTCTGGCGGCGGTATGGGCACATCGGGTCTTGTCGGAGTATTCGGCACGATAGAAGCCAGCGCGGGAATCATTCCCGACTGGAAACTGGGACTGGGAATAGCTTTGCTGTTCTTTGTCATACCCGCGGTTGTTTGCTTCTTTGTAAGCGAATTCATGCGGAGAAAAGGTTGGATTAAATTCGGAGATATGAAAATTGACACCTGACAAAAAGCTCATCTTACTCGACAGTAACAGTCTCATTAACCGCGCGTTTTACGCCTTGCCGCCCCTTGTCACCAAGGAAGGCTTGTATACAAACGGCGTAATGGGTTTTATTTCCATGCTTCAAAAGCTGATTGCGGAGCAAAAGCCCACTCACATATGCGCAGTGTTTGACTGCAGAGCAAAGACGTTCAGGCACGAAATGTACGAGGAGTACAAGGCAACCCGTAAGCCTATGAGCCCCGAACTTGCCATGCAGATTCCCGTACTTAAAGAACTGCTCACCCTCATGGGGATAAAAATACTCTTCAAAGAAGGCGCAGAAGGCGACGACATAATCGGAACTTTGTCAAAGCGTTTCAGTATCCCCACCATTATAGTCAGCGGAGACCGCGACACACTTCAGCTTGTCGACGAAACCACGACGGTTTTCAATACACACCGCGGCGTAAGCGATGTAAAAGTATATAATCTTGAAATACTGTTTGCCGAAGGCTTTACTCCCAAGCAGATAATCGACTATAAAGGTCTTGCGGGCGACAGCTCCGACAATATACCCGGCGCCGAGGGCGTGGGGGACAAGACCGCAATAACTCTATTAGCCCAGTACGGAAGCATTGAGGGAATTTACGAACATATCACCGAAATCAAAGGAAAGCTCCAGGACAAGCTCATGTCGTCCAAGGATCGCGTTTACCTTTCGAGGGAGCTTGCGACGATAAACACAAATATCGATATTGAGTGCACGCTGGACGACCTAAAGTTTATTTATCCCATCCCTTCGCCCGCTCGCGACTATATGCTCAGGCTGGAATTCAGAAACCTGATTTCCCGATTTGAATTTGACGACAACAAAGCCGAGGAAAGCGCCGTTCTGGTTTCCTTAAATACAGAACTCAAAGAAATCAGTACCAAAGAAGAGCTGATCGCCGAGGTAAAGAGGATTCCGCGCGGAAGCAAGGTGTGCGTAGTCTGGGACAATGAAATAACGCTTGCATTCGGTAACAAAGAATTGAAAATTTCGGTCAGCAACGACCTTTTTGGCACAGGAGTTACCGAATACGACGTCGCAGAGATTGTTACACCGCTTTTTTCTGCCGACTACAAGAATATCTTCTTTGACGCAAAGCAGAATTTCTACATTCTCAAAAATTTCGGCATAAAAACCGTTATGCCATATGAAGACGTGCTCTTAAAGGCATATCTTCTTAATCCTAATAAGGTAATTAAGAGTGCTTCCCAGCTTCTTACCGACTACGGCTTTTCGGGTGAGCATATCGCGTCGGAAATACTCGCCATCGACGAAATTCTCGACAAAAGCATAGAGGAAAAAGAACTTACAGATCTCTATTACAATATAGAACTGCCCCTTATAGAGTGTCTTTACGATATGGAACAGGAAGGCTTCAGGCTTGACCTTAAGGTTCTGGACGAACTTGACGCGCAGTACACGTCAAGGCTTGCCGAAATTATTAAAGAAGTTTACAAAGTTGCAGGAGAGGAGTTCAACATAAATTCCACTAAGCAGTTAAGCGACATACTTTTCAACAAACTCGGCTTACTCCACGGCAAAAAGACCAAGACGGGACTGTCCGTGTCGGCGGAAGTGCTTGAAGAACTCGAGCACCCGATAATAGACCTGCTCCTCGAGTATCGCACCCTCGCAAAGCTCAAATCAACCTATGTCGACGGCATGAGAAGCGTCCTGAATAAGGCAAGCGGCAGAGTGCACACCGTATTTAAGCAGTGCCTTACCGCAACGGGCAGACTTTCATCGACCGAGCCCAATCTCCAGAATATCCCTGTAAGGAAAGAAGAGGGCAGAGAAATAAGGCGTATGTTTGTGCCCGGTGAAGGCGGAGTTTTGGTCAGCGCCGACTATTCGCAGATAGAATTGAGGCTTCTTGCCCATTTTTCGCAGGATGAACATCTTGTAAACGCCTACAGGAACAATCTCGACATCCACAGACTGACGGCGTCCAAAATCTTCAATACGCCGTTCGACGAGGTGGACGACGGTATGCGCTCCTCGGCAAAAGCCGTCAACTTCGGCATAATATACGGAATCAGCAGCTTCGGACTTGCCAAAAACGCCCATGTCAGCAACTATCAGGCAAGGTGCTTTATCGATGAGTATTTCAAGGAATACCCCGCCGTCAAAAAGTACATGGACGACAACGTCAACAAGGCGATAAAGCAAGGCTACCTGCGCACCCTTATGGGCAGGATACGCAACTTCCCGGAGCTTGCTTCTCCCAAGTACAATATAAAGGAATTCGGAAAACGTGCGGCAATGAATATGCCCCTTCAAGGCAGTGCCAGCGACATTATAAAAATCGCTATGCTCAAAGTCAACCGAGCTTTGAAAGAAAACAACCTCAAGGCAAAACTTATACTCCAGGTACATGACGAACTTATTCTTGATGTGCCCATCGCGGAAGAGGCGAGGGTAAAGAATCTTCTCATAGACTGCATGGAAAACGCCGTTCAACTGACCGTTCCCCTTACCGTCAGCGTGTCTTCGGGCAAAAACTGGTATGAGGCTAAATGATGAAAGTTTGCATTACGGGGCTTATCGGCAGCGGAAAGAGCAGAGTTCTTGATTTTTTGCGCAAAACAGGCAAAATCGTTTTCAGCTGCGACGAAATTAACGACCGCCTGTTTGAGGATGCAGAGCACATCGAAAAATTGCGCACTATATTTGGCGGCGGCATCATTAAAGACGGCAAAATCGACCGCAAAACGCTTGCCGCAGTCATATTTTCCGACGAGGAAAAACGCAAAACATTAAACGCGGTCAGCCACCCCGAAATACTCAAGAGGCTAAGGAGCCTTATCGATAACGCGGAAGGTGACATTTTTGTTGAAATTCCGCTCCTTGTGGAAAGCAATATGGCGCCGCATTTTGACAGGATATGGCTTGTGGAGTGCGAAAACGATATTCGCCTCGAACGGATAATGGAAAGGGACAATATTGACAAAGAAGCCGCCTTAAGGAAGATTTCTTCCCAGGCTAAAAACGAGCAGGCGCTGAAAGCTATTGCTACCGACATAATTTATAATAACGGCGACGTTAATTCTCTCGAAATTCAGATAAAACAATTATTGAATATCAATGGATAGGATTATTCTGCATGCGGACGTTAATAATTTTTACGCGTCCGTTGCCATGTGCGTCAATCCCGAACTGAAGGGAAAAGCGTTGATTGTGTGCGGCGACCCCGAAAAGCGGCACGGCATTGTGCTTGCAAAAAGCAACCTTGCCAAGCAATACGGCATTAAGACAGGCGACACTCTTAATGAAGCAAAGCGCAAAGCGCCCGACCTTATAGTCGTTCCGCCCGACTATAAGCAGTACATGAAATACTCCAATCTTATCTACAATATCTATGTTCAATATACGCCGTATGTGGAAAGCTTCGGACTTGACGAGTGCTGGCTGGACGTGACGGGCTGTGAAAAGCAATACGGCAGCGGCGAAAACCTCGCAAACGTTATAAGGGAGCGCATAAAGAACGAACTCGGTCTTACCGTTTCAATCGGAGTATCCTTTACAAAAGTGTTTGCAAAACTGGGAAGCGACCTCAAAAAACCCGACGCAGTAACAGTCATCAGCCGCGACAATTACAAAGGTATGATCTGGCCGCTGAAAGTGGACGAAATGCTCTTTATCGGCAAGTCTATGAAACAGCAGCTTGCAAGGATTGATGTAGAGACAATCGGAGAACTTGCCACTCTTCCCATAGACAGTTGCATTAACATGTTCGGCAAGGTGGGAGAAAAACTCCATGCCGCCGCCAACGGCATTGAGAACGATCCTGTAAAACCGTATAACTATAATGAACTTCCCGAAAGCGTAAGCAACGGAAGCACAACCGAAAAGGATATTTGCGACACTCACAGCGCGGCAGTTCTCATATACTCCTTGAGCGAAATTATCGCTTTCCGTCTTCGCCAATACGGCTTAATCGCGGGCGGCGTGTCACTTACCGTCAGGGATAATAAGCTCTCCGCTTTCACAAGACAAGAGAAATTGATAACGTATACCGCAAGCGCGCAGGAGATAGCAGAAACGGCGTTAAATATCCTCAAAAGAAACTACAGCTTTACAGAAAAACCGCCGCTCAGGATGATAACCGTAGGCACGTATAAGCTTATAAGAAAGGACGAATATGCCCAGGCGTCTTTATTCGACGACGAAAACACAAAAAACACAAAGATAGACGAAAGGATAGACAAACTCCGCACACGATACGGCTATGACATAGTCAAACGAGGCATAGTTCTCAACGATTCCTACGCATGCGACGCTAAAGAAGTTAAGGACGGCTATCTGCCGTTTGATAAGACAAAAAACGTTACGGATGATAATAATAAGTAGCCATAGCTACCAATATAAGGAGCACTATATTTTAAAAAAGATACACAAAAAACTTCCCGAAGTCCAAACGGACTTCGGGTTTTTGTTGTAATGAAAGTTAATCAGCGGGATTACTCTTTGATGTCGCCTATGAAAACGATTGCTATCGTATCGGGGCCGCAATGAGTTCCGATAACGGGGCCGACATCGATCATCCATATATCAGCGTCGGGATGGACGGCAGCAACTTTGGCGCGAAGTTTTTCGGCGTCCTCTTTGCAGTCGGCATCAAGTATTATTATGGGATACTTGTCGGTGTCCCTTACGTCGTTTATGGCATAATCGGCAAGTTTTGCGATAGCTTTGTTTCTGCCATTGACTTTTTCGGTGCTGACGAGTTTTCCGTCCATAAGCTTAATGATAGGCTTAACCTGTAAGAGGGTTCCCAACATGGCCTGTGCGCCCGTAAGTCTGCCGCCGCGCTTTAAGTGGAACAGGTCGGCAGGGGAGATGTAGAGGTGTATCCTCTTGATAAACGTCGTCAGAAATTCTATGATTTCGGCGTTGGACTTGCCTTCGGAATGCATTTTTCCCGCATAGTAGCAGGCGATTCCTGCGCCCAGGCTTATGCCTTTTGTGTCAAATCTCGTGAATTTCGCTTTGGGGTATTTTTCGGAAAGTTCTTTAACGGCGATGTCCATATAAGTGAACGTGCTGCTCATTTTTTCCGAAAAACTGACGTAAAGTATATCTTCCCCTTTTTCAAAATAAGGCTCGAAATATTCCTTATATTCTTCGGCGTTGAGGCCGCTCGTAATGGGCATGTTCCCGGCGCGCACCTTGTCGAAAAACTCCTTGGCGTTATAAGTCTCGCCCAGGTCGTCGTAACGCTGCTCTCCGCAGATTGTATATGGCATTTTTATTATATTCTTTATTCCGGCTTCTTTAACTCTTGCTATTGGTAATTCGCAATCAGTATCTATAAACAGTACCGACATAAGTACCTCCTTAATTGATTGGTATTTTCATAATACAACGAATATTCTTGCCTTAGCAAGTATTTTATATCCGAAATAACTTTTTTGGCAACTTTATGCGCCTTTACGCATTTAATAGAATATGCGCTGAATGCGCCTTTTTTCGGAGGCGGAAATGAAAAATCTCGGTTATTACAACGGCAGGTACGGCTTGCTGGAATATATGTCCGTTCCCATGCTTGACAGGAGCATAACATTCGGCGATGCGGTGTACGAGTCGATCTACGCCCGAAATTACATACCCTACCGCATAGACGAGCATATCGACAGATTTTTCGACAGCTGTGGCAAAATGGACATTAGACTGTCTTTTACAAAAAACAAGCTGAAAGACATAATTTTCGACCTGAATGCAAAGGTGGACAGTCACGAGCAGATGATATACTGGCAGGCGTCGAGGGGAACGCAGCTGAGAAGTCATGTCTATGACGGTGATTTAATCGCCAATCTGCTCATAATGATTTTCCCGAGGAGCATTTACCCGCCCGAAAAAAAGATAAAGATGATTACAGCCGCCGACACGCGTCACGACTATTGCCACATAAAAAACGGCAATCTCTTGACCAACACAATCGAGCGCACCCGCGCGGCTCGCGAGGGTTGCGACGAGGTAATCTTTATTCGTGACAATTCCGTCACCGAGTGCTCCCACAGCAATATAGCTATTCTGAAGGACGGCGTACTAATTACCGCCCCTGTGGGAAACAGCGTATTGAACGGCATCGCCCGCAAGCACCTTATCGAAAAATGCAAAAATTCCGGCATTAAGACCGAGGAGAGATTTTTCACAGTGGCTGAAATGAAAAACGCCGATGTTGTCATAAACTGTTCGGCGGGGGCACTGTGCAACGAGGTGGAAAGTATAGACGGCGAAAAGGTGGGAGGAAAGGGCGGAGAACTGTTTGATACGCTTCAGAAGTCTATTTTTGACGACTTTTATGCCGCCACTACACCCAATGGATGAGAGAGTAATCGCCGAAGTAGACCTTGAGGCAATCCGGCATAACGTTCTCGCAATAAAATCACGATTACAACGCGGCGTGAAATACATGTCGGTACTGAAAGCCGACGCATATGGTCACGGCGCGGTGAAAGTGGCGCAATACATAGGGGATATCGTCGATCATATCGCCGTTGCGACAATAGACGAGGGGATAGAATTGCGAAAAAACGGGATAACAAAACCCGTTCTTGTCCTTGGCGAGACAATACCCGACAGGCTTTTCGACGCAAAAAAATATAACATTACGACAACAATTTTCAGCAAAGAAATTCTGGCCGGATATTCTGATTTCGTCCGCAGAAATTCGCTTTCGATATCTTCCCACGTCGCTGTTGACACGGGAATGAACCGCATAGGCATACGGCATGACGATTATGACACGATTTTGAAAGCGTTTTCCAATCCTTATATAAATATAGAGGGGATTTTTTCCCACCTTGCGCAGGCGGAGGACGAAGTTTTCACCGCAAAACAGGTAAACGCGTTTAATAAATCAATAGATTTTTTGAACAAAAAAAGCATAAAAGTCCCTATGCGCCACATCGCAAACAGTATTGGAAGTAAGTCAATTTTTAACCAGTTTGACTGCGTCCGTGCAGGCATAGAACAATACTATCCCGAAAGCACGTCGCTTTTGCCTGCCATGACCTTAAAGGCAAGGATAGTTCAGGTAAAGGACGTACCCGCAGGGGAGAGCATAGGTTATGACCGCTCGTTTACCGCAAAAAGAAATATGCGCGTCGCCACTGTGGCAATCGGTTACGCCGACGGACTTATGAGATCGCTTTCCAATGTCGGAAAAATGCTTGTCGGCGGGAAAATTGTCGACATTGTCGGCAAGGTTTGCATGGACTTTTCCATGATAGACGTAAGCGAAACTGACCGTGTTTTGCCGGGCGATTATGCCGAGATTTTCGGACAGGGAATCTTACGCGCCGAAAAAATTGCGGAAATTGCGAAAACGATACCCTACGAAGTGCTCACAAACCTGTCGGAAAGGGTCGTCAGAGTGTACAAACCGTAAATTTTTCGGATTTTAAATTTTGGGTATTGATACTTTATTTTGCCTATGTTAATATAAAAATATGCATGCAGCTATTGTTGCTTTTTTTGACATAAAATTTTTCTAAGGAGGCTGATTTATGGACATCGTTACAAAGGCAAAGATAAATTTATTTGCCGTATTACGCAACATTCAGGACTTGTGCGAACTGGACGACGTTTCCAAGGACATCATCAAAAACGAGAAGACGTCGGTTTCGTTCAACGTGCCCGATGTAGGTTGCGCCACGCTTGTCTTCAAAGACGGGAAATGCACCTTCGAACCCGACAGATCAAGCGCGCAGCTTAAGCTGTGGTTCACTTCGCCCGATCACTTCAACAAGCTGGTGGACGGAGAAAAGACCATTCCCATTTTTATCAATATATTAAAGGTTGGTTTCTTGCTCAGCACATTTACAAAGCTCGCCGACCGTTTAAGTTATTTCTTAAAGCCTACCGAAGAACTGCTTAAAGATAGAAAGTATTTCGAAATAAACACCATTTTGACAGCTTATACGGCGTTCTTTGCTATGTGTCAGATCGGTAATTCCGACGAAATCGGAAAGATAGTGGCTTCCAAGATAGCCGACGGCGAAATCGCCTGCGGCATACCCGACGGTTTGCAGGTCACCATCACCGTAAAGGGCGGCGCTATGTCTGCCCGCATCGGAAAGAGCGAAAACCCGAGAGCAATCATGCAGTTTGCCGACCTTGATTTTGCCCACGACCTCCTGAACGGAAAGACTTCCAGCTACAAGGGACTCGGCGAAGGCAAATTCCTCATCAAAGGAAAAGTTTCCATGCTCGACCAGATGTCAAAACTGCTCAATATGGTTAGCCATTATCTGAAGTAAGTAAGGAGGCATATATGATGAAACTTAACAGTTACGTAAAGAGTACCGAATTATTCAAGAGGGCATTAAAAGTTGTACCCGCAGGCATATATGGCCACCTTGGACCCGCCGAAGGCTGCGCGATACCGATCACGGCCTTCCCGATGTTTTCCGACAGAGCCGAAGGCGCCTACTTCTGGGACGTCGACGGAAATCGCTTTATAGACTATATGTGCGCATACGGTCCCAACATTCTCGGTTACAACGACCCCGACGTTGACGCGGCGGCGCTCGCTCAGCTGAAGAAAGGCAACTGCGTTACCTGCCCGAGCGAACTTCTCATTGAGTTTGCCGAGACCATGGTTGACACTGTGGCAATGGCCGACTGGGCGTTCTTTGCCAAAAACGGAGGCGACGTTGTTCAGTTTGCCACACTGGTTGCCAAAGCAAAGACCAACCGTAAAAAACTCGTCCTTGTCAAAGGCTTCTATCACGGCGTTGACCCATGGTGCCAGCACATCGGTTCGTCCGGTATAGTCAAGGAAGACGTCGTAAACAACTTCTACATCGACTGGAACGTTCCCGAGCAGTTCGAACAGCTCGTAAAGGACCATCCCGGCGAAATAGCCGCGTTTGTCTCCACGCCTTATTGCCACCCCGCAATGGCCGACAGCGTGCTTCCCGCGCCCGGATATTGGCAGAAGATCAGAAAGATCTGCGACGACAACGGCATAGTCCTCATCGTCGACGACGTAAGATGCGGCTTCCGCCTCAATCTTAAAGGCTCCGACTATCATTATGGCATCAAAGCCGACCTCGAATGCTTCTGCAAAGCCATCGCCAACGGTTATAACGTATCGGCACTTTGCGGCACCGAAGAAATGCGCGGAGCGGCAGAGGACATCATGTACACGGGCAGCTACTGGCTCAGTAGTGTTCCCTTTGCGGCAGGTATTGCGGCTATCAAGAAGATGAAAGAATTTGACGTCGCCAACGTCATCAACGAAAAGGGCAGAAAGCTCACAAACGGTCTTGTTGACGTTGCCAAGTCCAACGGGTTCAAGCTTGTAATCAGCGGCGAGCCCTCAATGTGGTTCATGCGTCTTGACGACGATCCGTCCACCATCATGCATCAGGAATGGGTCGCAGAGTGCGTAAAGAGAGGCGTGTTCTTCACCAATCACCACAACCTCTTCATCAACGCCGCTTTAACCGACGATGATATCAAGTACACCTGGGACGTAGCCGACGAAGCTTACAAAGTCGTTCGTCAGATGCACCCCGAACTCAACAGATTATGATTTCTTATATCAGGAGGAACTGAATTTATGGCTTTAACAAAACAAGAGTGGTTGCGCTTAGAAGACAAAGCCAACGACCTGCGTAATCTTACCTTGCAGACTACCTACTGGGCGGGCAGCGGCCATGTCGGCGGAAGCTTTAGCGCCATCGATATGCTCACCGCACTGTACTACAAGTACATGAACTTTGACCCCAAGAACCCCACCGATCCCGACCGTGACCGCTGTGTGGTCAGCAAAGGACACATCGGTATAGCTCTTGCGGCACTGTTTGCCGACCTCGGACTGGTTGACAAGGAAGAACTTAAGACCTTCAACCTTACCGGCAGCAAGCTCGGTATGCACCTTGACTCCAACAAGGTAAAGGGTCTTGACGCCTCTACAGGCTCACTCGGCCACGGCTCCTCGATAGCTCTCGGCATGGCTATGGCGGGAAGACTCAACAAGCAGAACTACCGCACATTCCTTATCCTTGGCGACGGCGAATGCGACGAAGGCACGGTATGGGAAGCCGCGATGGCTACAGCGCACTTCAAAATGAGCAGACTCGTCACCATAGTCGACAGAAACCACAACAGCATCGACGGCAACACCGAAGACGTTATGCGTCTTGAGCCGTTTGCCGACAAGTGGACGGCTTTCGGCTTTGACGTAAAAGTCATCAACGGTCACCGTTTCGACGAAATCTGCGCGGCTCTCGACTACGCTCTCGCAAAGGGCGATAACGAGAAACCGGTCTGCATCATCGCCGACACCGTTAAGGGTCAGGGCGTAAGCTACATGGCGGGCAATTATAAGTGGCATTACGGCGCCGTTGACGAAACGAAATACAACAACGCCAAAGAGGATTTGGCTAAATATTACGCTGATAGAAAAGCTGTAGCGGAAAAGGAGGGCAAATAATATGGCAGGCGGATTAAGTTATACCGCGGTTGAAAGCACAAAGCTTGCAACCGCCGAAATATACGGCAAAACACTTTGCGAACTGGGAGAAGAAAACCCCAAAATCTTAGCTCTTACAGCCGACCTTAAAGGCTCGACCAAGATTGGCGACTTCGCAGACAAGTTCCCCGAAAGGTTCATTAACGTGGGAATAGCCGAAGCCAACATGTACGGCATGGCGGCAGGCCTTGCCAAGTGCGGTTTTGTACCGTTTGCGTCCTCGTTCTCGGTTTTCGCGTCGCTTAGGTCCCTCGACCAGATTCACACCGACATCTGCTACCAGAACGTCAACGTAAAAATAATCGGCACCCACGGCGGCACATCTTTCGGTCAGGCGGGCTCCACCCACCACGCCATTGAGGACTTTGCCGTTGTGAGAGGTCTTGTAAATATGACTCTTATCTGCCCCGCCGACGGTATCGAAACGTCGCTCGCGGTCAGAGCCGCTGCCAACACCCCCGGCCCGTTCTATATCAGAATTAACCGCGGATTCGACCAGGTTGTTTACAACACGCCTGACTACGGATTCCAGGTAGGAAAGGCCGTTCAGATGACCGACGGAAGCGACGTTACAATTATCGCTTGCGGTTCCTGCGTATATCAGGCTATACAGGCTGCTAAGATACTCGAATTTGACCACAACATCAAAGCAAGAGTACTCAACATGCACACCATTAAGCCCATCGACAGAGAAGCCGTCATCAAGGCAGTCAAAGACACCCGCCGCATAGTCACAGCCGAAGACCACACCGTTATCGGCGGACTTGGCAGCGCAGTTGGCGAAGTAGTAGTTGAGAGCGGTATGGCATGCGCCTTCCGTAAGCTCGGACTTCAGGACAAATTCTCGGCGATAGGACTCCACGAAGACCTCATGGCAATGCACGAAATCGACGCCGAAGGCATCGTCAAAAACGTGCTTGACCTTATTTGCAAGGACTTCGAGAAGGATACCGTCAAAGGCTCCAAGATTAATGTAGGAGCACAGGGAAGCGAAGGCGGCGCAGCCGTTAAGTTTGCTCCCTCGGGAGAAAATTGGATTGACGAGGTATAAAATGGCAGAAATCAAAAAAATGTCCCAAGGGGACAAAAATGCTTTGCGTATCTTCTTCTTTTCGGCGATTCCGCTCCTTAAGGTAATAGCCGAGACAGATCCTGTCTTCAAGAAGAAATTCGTAGGCAAAAGCTTTGTTTTCCAGATAAGCGTTCTATCTGACGAATTTAAAAAGACAGGTAAGCTTGCGACGCACTTTGTCGTGGAAAACGGCGCATGGACCACCCATGTATGCGAAAGCCATCCCAAGCCCGATATCGAGCTGGAATTTCCCGATCCGTACAAGTTCATACTTTTCTTCACGGGCAAAGGTATGCCTCTGCCCAAGATGAAGGGAGTACTTAAAAACTTCGGAAAGTTTGTGGCCTTGCTCCTTACCTTGCTCAGAATGGCGTCGCTCCTGCAGGCTAAGGACGCTCCCGAGAAGCCCGAAGACCAGCAGCTTCTCGTCAAGCTCTACTTCTATCTGCTCGCAAACGGTATCAGCCAGCTCAACAAGATAGGCCATCCCGGTGCTCAGGCGTTTACGGCAGGCAGCCCCGACAGAACCTATGCTTATGCAGTAGAGGGATACGAAGACCTCCAGGCGTGGCTCAGGGTAAAACAGGGCAACACCATGTCGGGACGCGGCGAGTACAAGAGAAGCAAGCCCTTCCTTACCATGAGATTTGATACTCCCGCTCATGCGCTCGATATACTCATGTCCAAAGCCGACATGATCGAATACATGAAGAAAGGATATCTTACTGTCGAAGGCGCTCCCGAATTCGGCGCAACCTTAGGCAACCTCATGATGGACGTAGGCTTCTACGCACAAGGCGCCTACCTCGACCAACAGGCAAGCTGAAAAATAAAATCGAAATAGGGGAATGGGAGCCCAACAAGCTCCCATTTTCCCGTTAACGGAGTGTTTATGACAAAGATTGTTGTTCTTGACTATATTGCGCTATCGCAAAACGACTTAAAGCTCGACGTTTTGAAGAAATTCGGCGAAGTTGATATGTATGCAAGGACGTCGCGTGACCTTACCGTAGAACGTCTCAAAGGCGCCGAAATCGCCCTTACCAATAAGGTCGTCATCGACAAAGAGGTAATTGACGCCTGCCCCGACCTTAAGTACATCTCCATACTTGCCACGGGCTACAATGTAGTCGACTGTGCTTACGCCCGAGAAAAGGGGATACCGATCAGCAACGTCCCCGCGTACTCCACCGACAGCGTTGCGCAGCACACCTTTGCGCTCATACTCGAACTGTGCTCCAAAGTCGGTATCCACGACGCGTCGGTCAAGAGAGGCGACTGGGTAAACAGCCCCGACTTTTGCTATTGCGTCTCGAATCTTACCGAACTTTCGGGAAAGACATTGGGCATTATCGGATACGGCAGCATAGGAAAGGCAGTCGCGAAAATAGCTCAGGCATTCGGTATGAAAACACTTATCCACAACCGCACCCCGTTTGAAGGGAGCGTAAGCAGGGAAGAAGTTTTTGCCCGCAGCGACATAATCACACTTCATTGTCCCTTGACCAAGGAAAACGAGAAGTTGATAAACGCACAGAACATAAGCCTTATGAAAAAGGGCGCAATGGTGATTAATACCGCACGCGGAGGCCTTGTTGACGAACAGGCTCTTGCAGACGCTTTGAAAAGCGGACACCTTGCGGGAGCAGGAGTGGACGTGCTGAGCGCAGAACCGCCCAAGAGCAACAATCCTCTTTTAAGCGCGCCCAACTGCATCATCACTCCTCATATCGCGTGGGCGACGCTTGACGCAAGAAGCCGCCTGCTTGCCATAACCGTTGCAAACATAGAAAGCTACTTGGCGGGCAATCCCGTAAATGTGGTAAATTAATCTTGTCAAAATATAATAATTTTATTGACAGCCTTAGATTTTTGCGATATGATAATTATGCTTTAACGCGAGGGTGGCGGAATGGCAGACGCGTATGACTCAGACTCATATTGGTAACACAGTGAGGGTTCAAGTCCCTTCCCTCGCACCAAAATGCGTTAAAGTCATTAAAGCGAATAAACTTACCAAGTGTGTGGATGTGGCGGAATCGGCAGACGCGTACGTTTGAGGGGCGTATGGTTAACCCGTATGAGTTCAAGTCTCATCATCCACACCATTTTTTTGTCTTCAATAATATAATATATACCGAGGTGAATACGTGAAAAAGGTTACCAAGGCTATTATACCCGCAGCAGGATTCGGCACGAGGTTTTTACCCGCGACTAAGGCTATGCCTAAAGAAATGCTGCCTATTGTCGATGTTCCCAGCATACAGTATATTGTCGAAGAGTGCGCAAACAGCGGAATTACCGATGTATGCATAATCTTAGGCAGAAACAAAAACAACATAGCCGACCATTTCGACCGCAATTTTGAGGTAGAATACGCCCTCCAGAAGGACGGCAAAAACGACTTATTAAACAAAATGAACGCCCTTGCCGACAAGGTGCACATCTGCTATGTAAGGCAGTTTGCCATGCAGGGCACGGCTAAGGCGGTGGAACTGTGCAAGAGCTTTGTAAACGACGAGCCGTTTGCCGTGCTCTTTGGCGACGACGTCATGTACAGCCCCGAAAAACCGGTCACAAAGCAGCTTATCGAGGCCTATGAGACCACCGGATGCACAATTGTCGGCGTTCAGACCCAGCCCAAAGAAGAATGCCCCAAGTACGGCGTGGTCGTTCCCGGAAAGCAGAAAGGGAGATACACCGAGCTTCTTGGCTTCAAAGAAAAACCGAAGATTGAAGAACTTCCTTCCCGGCTTACCAGCCTCGGGAGATTTGTTTTAACACCCGAAATTTTCAAATACATCGAAAAAACACCGCCCGCCAAAAGCGGCGAAGTCTATTTACCTACGGCAATAGAGCTTATGAGCGCCGACCTTAACGTATACGCATACGAATTTGAGGGAATAAGATACGATATCGGCGACAAGCTCGGGTATGTAAAGGCCAATGTGGAATTCGGCCTCCGGAACGATGAGATAAGCGCCGGTTTAAAAGCGTACCTGAAGGAAATAATAACAAAACTGTAAGTCGTGAGGTTAGATGGTTAAATACACTGTAGATTTACAAAAGGTCTTGGAGCTTGCCGAGACCTTTTCTTTTAGAAGCGGCGGAATGGTAAATTCCACCCACATTTTAGTTGCTCTCGCCAATTATGAGCACAGCTACGCTTACGAGATTCTCTTTCGATTGGGTTTTACCCCGCAGATAGCCAACAGCTATCTTGTCAGCGTATTTGCCGAAAAAGAAAGCTACGACGTTCAGGTCAACAACGTCCGCCGCATTTTCGAATACGCCTATAAGGCCGCTCAGGCCGCGGGATATCCCGACGTTGATACCCAGCACGTCCTCTTATCTATCTGCTATCACAAATCGTGCACAGCCTGCAAGATATTAGCCCGCCACGAGATTGACTACAACGTCATTCTGCCCATAATTAACGGCATGAACTACCACGAAATAGGAAAGGGCAAGGACGAAAACTCCAAGCGCGGAACGGACGCCGAAATCAAAAACGACGACGAACTTGACGAACTTCTTCAAGAAAACGGCGTTGACCTTACCGAAAAAGCGAGGCGGCACAAGCTCGATCCGGTAATAGGACGTGAAAAAGAAATCAACAGGATAATACAAATACTTTCAAGGCGCAGTAAGAACAATCCAATAATAATCGGCGAACCCGGCGTAGGCAAAACCGCCATTGTGGAAGGATTGTGCCAGCGCATAGTCGAGGGCAAGGTGCCCGAATTTCTGCTAAACAAGACGGTTTACAGCCTCAATGTCAACAGCCTTGTGTCAGGCACGCGGTACAGGGGAGAATTTGAGGACAAGATTAAAAATCTCCTTACCGTGCTCGAAAACCGCAACGTAATACTGTTTATTGACGAAATGCACACAATTGTCAGCGCGGGAAGCAGCGAGGGCGGTTTAAATCTCGGGAATATCTTAAAACCCGCTTTGACCAACGGCGATATGCCCACAATCGGCGCGACGACAATTTCCGAATACCGCAAATATATCGAAAAAGACCCCGCCTTGGAAAGACGCTTTATGCCCGTCACCGTGGAAGAACCCACAGAACAAGACTGCATAAAGATACTTTTCGGCCTTAAAGAGAACTTTGAAAGCCACCACAAACTCAAAATCGACGATTCAGCCATTTACGCGTCGGTAAAACTTTCGGCACGCTATATAAGGGACAGGTTTTTACCTGACAAGGCGATTGATGTTCTGGATGAAACCTGCGCCCAAAAGCGCAACAACAATATCGCCGAACCCGACAGATTCGCTTCCCTTGAGAACGAGATAAAATCGATTGAGATTCAGATTTCCCGCGCGGTTAATATGGAAGACTATGATTCGGCGTCCGTCCTCAAGTCACGCCTTGACAAACTCAAAAAAGAGCAAAATACCATATTGAACAATGGACGAAAAAATGATACGATAATAATAACGGAGGAAGATATTGGAATTACCGTCGCCGATATGACCGATATCCCTGTCAAGAAACTTACCGGCGCCGAAAGCGACCGCCTCATAAACCTCGAGGAGGAGCTGAAAAAACGCGTAATCGGGCAGGAAGAGGCGATAAGCCTCATAAGTAAGGCGATACGTCGTTCCCGCGCAGGGATGAAGGACAAAAACCGTCCCGTCGGCTCCTTTATATTCTTAGGACCCACGGGAGTGGGCAAGACCGAAACCGCAAAAGCCTTGTCCGCAATCCTTTTCGGCGACGAAAACGCCCTGATCAGGCTCGACATGAGCGAGTATATGGAAAAAATCTCGGCGTCAAGGCTAATCGGCGCGCCCCCCGGGTACGTGGGATACGAGGAAGGGGGAATGCTTACCGAAGCGGTCAGGAGAAAGCCGTACTCGATAGTGCTCCTCGACGAAATCGAAAAGGCTCACATCGATGTCTACAACATGCTCCTTCAGGTGCTGGACGAAGGTCGGCTGACCGACAGCAAAGGCCGCACGGTGGACTTTCGGAACGCCATAATAATAATGACCAGCAATATCGGCGCGGGCGAAATCCTGAAGAAGAACAAAGTGGGCTTTTACGAACCTTCCGAGCGCAACGACTATGAAGACATCAAGTCCAAGCAGCTCGAAGCGTTAAAAGGCATAATGAAGCCCGAATTTATCAACAGAATTGACAACATAATCGTCTTCAACCGCCTCGGCAAGGAAAACATTTTATCTATCGCGAATCTTCTTATAAAGAACCTTGCCGACACACTGCGTCAGGAGAGGGGCATAAACCTCGAACTGAACGGGGATGCGCTTAAGCTCATAGTGGACGCGGCATACGACGCCGACTACGGCGCAAGACCGTTAAAGCGAACCTTACAAAGCATGCTCGAAGACAAACTGAGCGAAGAAATCATAAGAAACGACCTGCGCGACGTAATTTTGCGCGTGACCGTTGATAAAAAAGAACTGAATTTCTCTATCGACAAAGGAGGATAACGATATGCGTATAGAAATCAACTCAAAAAATTACCGTGCCGACGAAAACCTGAAGGCTCTCATCACCAAGAAACTCTCAAAGTTTGACAAGTATTTCAACGCCGAGCCCGTTGCGAAAGTAAAACTTTCGAGAATCGGCAACGACCAGTTCACAATGGAAATTTCCCTCGATGCCGAAAGGATAGCCGTCCGCTCTGTCGTTACCAGCAACGACATGAACTCCAACCTCGACATCGTCCTCAGGAAGCTTGAGAGACAGATCGTCAAATACAGGACAAAACTGGGCGACAAGTTCCGCAAAGGCGCGCTCGACACTCCCACCATTTACGACGAGAACAACGACATCGAAATGGACGACGGCAAAGTTGTCAAGGTCAAAAATTTCGACATATCGGTTATTTCCATATCCGAAGCCATCGAACAGATGGAGTTACTTAACCACGCTTTTTACGTATTCGTTAACAAAGAGGACGGCAAGACCTGCGTACTGTATCGCAGAAACGACGGCGATTACGGACTCATCGAGACCAACGCATAACAAATCATGGAAATTGGAATATCGACTGCCTCCTTCTTCTCCAAAGAGAGAACGGAGGAGGCAATTACACGCATAAATCAGCTAAAAATTCCCGTTTGTGAAGTATTCTTAAGTACTTTTTACGAGTACAACGAAGATTTTGTATCGGAATTGCTCGACCGTAAAGGCGACCTTAAGATTTATTCCGTCCACACTTTAAATCAGCAGTTCGAGCCGGAGCTCTTCAATCCCATGCCCCGCACCCGTAAGGACTGCGAGGATATTTTCCGTAAAGTGGTAAGGGGCGCTGCGCGCCTCGGCGCAAAGTATTACACTTTTCACGGCCCCGCCAAATTTAAGCGCGTAAAATACGTCCTCGATTATGAAAACATCGGAAAACGCGTGGAAGAACTTTGCGACATAGTGACGAGCGAGAGCCATGGCACAACCGAGCTTACATATGAAAACGTCCACTGGACTTATTATAACGAACCAGATTATATTGCGGACATCGCGCCTTTTACGCGTGTAAAGACCTGTCTCGACATAAAACAGGCCAAGCAATCCCAGTATTCGGTCTACGAATATCTCGAAAAAATGGGCAATCGGCTTGCCAATGTCCACCTGTGCGATTATAATGATGAAGGCAAGCTGGCTTTGCCGGGTAAAGGTACATTCGATTTTACGCGCCTGTTTTACACCTTGCTGAAAAACGGCTATACGGGCGATGCGATGATAGAGGTGTATCCCGAAAATTACACCGCCTACGACGAGCTTGCCGCATGCTACGACTATCTTAACGAATGCTTGTTCAAAGCACAAAATTACGGAGGAACGCTATATGAGTAAAATGAAGGCCATCACTTTTGACTACAACAATATGATGGCGGATTATGTGGGAAAACAAGAGGGCATTACCGACAAGGAAATCACCTCGCTTAAAGAAGAAACGGCAAACGCTTTTGCCATGGTGGAAAACGGCCGCGGCAAAAAGATGATGGGCTGGACGGAGCTCCCTTACAATCAGGACGAGGTCGTCGCCGACATTATCGACACCGCCAGAGATATTAAGAAGAAATTCGACTCGTTCGTCGTTCTTGGTATCGGCGGGTCGGCTTTGGGTCCCATGGCGGCATTCCAGGCGCTTTGCCACCTCCGCCACAACGAGCTTCCCAAGTCCAAGCGCAAAGCCCCCAAGTTTTACGTTGAGGACAACGTCGACCCCGAAAGAATGAAATCGCTCCTTGACATAATTGACGTCAAAAAGACCATGTTCAACGTTATCACAAAGAGCGGCTCGACGAGCGAAACAATGAGCCAATACCTTATAATTATGGACCTTCTCAAGGCAAGACTCGGAAACGAGGCCAAAAACCACGTCATCGCGACCACCAGCGAAACGAAGGGGAACCTTATCAAGATAGCCAAGCAGGAAGGGCTTAAGACCTATTACATACCCGACGGAGTGGGCGGCAGATTCAGCGAATTGTGTCCCGTGGGACTTCTTCCCGCCGCAGTACTTGGCATCGACATCAAGTCGCTTCTCAAAGGCGCGCGCGCGATGGACAAACTCTGCCGTAAAGCAGATGTAAGAAAGAACCCCGCGCTCATGGCCGCCACGCTTCAGTACATAGCCATTACCCGCAAGAATAAGAATATCTCGGTCATGATGCCTTACGCCGACAGCTTAAAGCTCATGGCGGACTGGTACGCTCAGCTTTGGGGAGAGAGTCTCGGCAAGGCTATGAACCTCAACGGAAACAAGGTTTTCGTGGGTCAGACGCCCGTTAAAGCTCTCGGCGTTACCGATCAGCACAGCCAGGTTCAGCTCTACACCGAAGGTCCGTTTGACAAGGTTGTTACCTTAATCGCTGTGGAAAACTACCGCGACGTCGTTACTATCAGCAAGGGCTGCGAGGATATCCCCGATGTCTCGTTCCTTTGCGGCCACACTATGAACGAACTCATCACCGCCGAAATGAACGCTACCGAATATGCTTTGACCAAAGCCGAGAGACTAAACAACAGGATAGTACTTCCCGAAGTTAACGCCTATTACCTCGGGCAGCTCATGACCTTCTTCATGATGCAGACCGCGTTCACGGGCGCATACCTCAACATCGACACCTTTAATCAGCCAGGAGTTGAAGAGGGAAAGAACGCGACATACGCGCTCCTCGGAAGGGCAGGATATGAGGAAAAGGCCGCCGAACTCAATTCCCGCAAGGAAAAATCGGCAAGATACACAATATAAGTCGTTAAAACCCAATTACAAAATAAAGAGCGGCAAGATTGCCGCTCTTTTTGTCATATCGGGTACTGAGTGTCTAATCTATTTCCGACGCTTTTTTCATTGTGTCGGCAAAGTACTTTGTACTCATCATTATTCCGCCCACGACAAGCACGATTGCGAGGTCGACGAGTGCGAACGTGTTGTACAAAAATCCCCACGCCACCGCGCCGTAACCTTCGGCGGCATAGGACGAGAAAGCAAATATTCCGCTCAGGACATGCGCGAAATAACGCATAGCTCCGCTAAGCAGTCCTCCAAGCAGGAAGTTAACGATGGGCTTAGAAAAGATCTTTAATTCTCGGAAAGTCCCCGCAAGACCAAGCGCCGAAAACGCTATCGGATAATCAAGCAGGAATTGCGCCGGGTGGATAATCCACGGGTCCTGAATTGCCTGCAAAAATCCATATACCAGCCCTGCCATAACGCCTTTTCTTATGCCGAACATATAGCTGTAGAGCATAAGCGGCAGCATGCTTACAAGTGTGACCGAGCCGCCCTGAGGGAGCTTGAAAAGTTTGATGTAGCTTAACGCAAAGCTCAGCGCGACGCATACGGCGGCATACACTATGCTTTTTGTACTTGTCTTTTCGTTCTTTTTGCCAAAGACAAGTGCCAGTGCGATGATTATTACCGTGAGCACCGCGGCGCCCAGGCCAAGGCCGATGTCGCTTACGTCGGAATACCAGCCCGAGGGTAAAACTTCCTCACTGTAATAAATCGACATCATCACGATGGTGACTATGAGGGGCACGGCAAACACACCGAGTGAAATAAGCGCGTAGGGCTTGATTTTCTGAGGCTTGACAAGCGTTACGATAAGCCCGCCAAGCGCCAGCAAAACAGCCGTTATTATGCTTGCCAGCAGGGGATAAAACAGTCTGGGAATGATTTCGCCTTCACTTACCATGTCGTCAATCTTAAGTGTGAGCATAATGACTATCGCGCACAGCGCATAGCCCACAAGAATGCCGAAGGCATAGCGGGAAAAATCTTTCATTTTATCCCGGTTGATCTTTCGAGTGACTATCCCGACGATCAGAAGAGCGAGAAACAGCGCAATCGTAAAGTACAAGAGCGCTCTTCCGCATTTGTCGTAAAACGACAGTTCCGAAAAAGTTGCGAGTAACATTTCCTCCTCCTTTTTATTGCCTTGGGAGAAAAAAGGAAAGCTCATAAGCAAACCTGCCTATGAGCTTAAAAAGCACAAGTCCGCTTTCCTTTCGTGAGAATTACCTCAATCAAGTTCGAAGGGTTTGATCTCAGACAGCATTTCGCTGTCACCCCTAGCAATATTTAGTTTAACTTCATCATAAAACGCCAAAATCTGTTTGTCAAGAGAATTATTGCCAATCGCAAAATGTTTTGTTATCATAGAGCTATGAATTCGCTAATAGTCCGCAATCTGTATATGCAATATAATTTCAGCACCGCAGGCGTCCGAAATATCAGTTTCGAGGCAAAGCAGGGCGAAATCCTGACCGTGCTTGCGCCCCTTGAAGGCGGCAAAACAACGCTCATTAAAAGTATTGCGGGGCTTAATCCCATACAGAAAGGCGAAGCTGAATTAAACGGCAAAATCTTAAACAATCTTCCCACAAAAGACCGCAATATTGCCGTAATTTACGAGGACTGGGGACTTTTCAATCACAAAACGGTATTTTATAATCTGATGTACCCTCTTAAAATAAGAAATACCGAACCGCAAACAGCTCTCGATACAGTTAACAGGGTGCTTGAGGAATTTAATCTTGTAGAATTCAGGGATAAAAAGATCGGAAAACTTTCCGAGGAAGAGAAATTCAGAGCGGCGCTTGCCCGCGTATTCTGCAGAGAAGCCGAGTTATACCTTATAGATGACCCGCTTTATACCTTTAAGGGCGAAGAGCGGCAGAGATTATTCGGGTATTTCCTGCCTTATCTAAAGAAACTTTCCGTTACTGCGCCCATAGTTTACGCGACTTCTTCTGTCGGGGAAGCCAAAAGACTCGGCGGTAAAACCGTCTTACTTAATTACGGCTTTCAGCTCCAGTCGGGCACGATTGACGAAATCGCCGAAAACCCGAGCACCATTCTTGCCTTACGGCTGTTCCATGACGACGCTATTATTGAGGAGACCGTCATCATAGAGAGCGACGGGGGCGTTTTCGTCGAATATATGGGACAGAAGATACCCGTCGACCCCGACAAACTTCTCAACAGAATTTACATCGGAAGCGAGGTTTTTGTCTGTTTCCTAAACGGCAAAAAAGGCAATATTTTGAAACTGTACGACAAGAGCAGTGAAAAACTCATATATTTTGTTTGACAAACCGAAATTAGTCGCATAAACTGTAATTGAAACCTGAAATCGATGACACGTTCGGAGATGGAAGCTTTTAAGAATTAATGTTTATATTAGTTTTTATCAGTGTCTTTTCATACTCCGCGCGGTTGTCGCGGAGTTTTTGTTTTTTCAGAATACCACATACTTACAAGGAGGCAGACCTTGAAAAGAATCGGAGTAATCGGCATTGTGATTACCAATCCTCACGCCGTTTCGGCAGAGGTGCAAAACATCCTCAGCGATTTTGCCGACATCATCGTGGGCAGAATGGGCGTTCCTATAAGGGAACACAATATCGGAACCTTAAGCGTTATCGTAAACGGACCTACCGAAAGGATAAGCGCGCTTACGGGAAGACTTGGAAGGCTAAACGGCGTCAACGTGAAAAGCGCTCTGACGTCGACAGAAATCGAATAAACAAAGGAGGCAATAAAATGAAAAAGACAATAATCAAAGTATTGCTTGTCGTACTCGTAGTCGTTTTAAGCGCGGCGGTGTTTGTATCGTGCGCCAAAGACGACGGTGTAAAAACAATAACAATAAGCATGCCCGACGGCGCGCCCGCGCTTGCCATGGCAAAACTTATGAAAGAGTTTACGTACGAGGGCTATATTATTAATTACGAAATAGTCCCCGGTGCAAACGAAATCACGGCAAAACTTTCCCAAAAGACCGCCGATATCGCCATTATCCCGACCAACATCGCGTCAAAACTTTATTCAAACGGCATTGACATAAGGCTTATTTCCGCAAACGTTTTCGGCGTGCTTTACCTTGTGGGCACCGAGGAAGCAACAAGCCTCAGCCAGCTCAAAGGGCAGAAAATTCAGTGCATAGGGCAGGGCGGTACACCCGAGTTTATGTTGAGGTTTATCCTCGAATCCAACGGCATCGACCCCGATGAGGACGTAACAATTGAGTTCCGTGCCGACGGCAGCGAGATTATCCCGCTCCTTAAGACCGGCAAAGAGAAATTCGCGGTTCTCGGCGAGCCCGCCGCGACAATGAGCGGTAAAAATGCAGGTACGACTGTCCTTTTCGATCTTCAGTCCGAATGGGAAAAATTAACGGGTTTTGAGGGCTATCCACAGGCTTCCGTTGTCGTAAGCGCCGACGCTCTCGATAAGCATAGCAATTTTCTCAAAGCGTTTGTAAACGCCATGAAGGACAACGCCGAATGGATAAAGACCAATTCCCACGACGTAAACCTTACTTTACAGGAGAGGGGCAGCGCGGTTTCTTTCTCGTCCGATCAGGTAATCGCCAACTGCAACATCGCTTACGTCAAGGCGAGCGAAGCCAAGGAGAACATCAAGGCCTACCTCGAGACCATGCAGGCGTATGACGCCGCGCTTGTCGGAGCTATTCCCGATGACGCTTTCTATGTTGATATTGAATAACCAATGACAAAGATGAAGAAGAATTTTAAGCTCATAAACAACGTGCTTTATCCGCTCATCGCGCTGGGGATACTGTTCCTCGCATGGGTTGTTGCGGCAAAAATCGTCAATACCGAGCTTATCATTCCTTCAGTCAGAAGTACGTTCGAGACGCTTTTTGCCCTTCTCGGGCAAAAAGCGTTTTACACGGCAGTCGGGGGCACACTTTTCAGGACAATAGTAAGCTTTCTGATCGCATTCGCGGCGGCTCTTGTCCTTGCTGTGCTTTCGGCGTTTTTGCCCGTTTTACGCAAAATTCTTTCTCCCGCGGTTACCGTTGCGAGGGCGATACCCACAATGAGCCTTATTTTACTCACAATCATCTGGCTGAATCCTTCGACCAGCCCTTTGCTTGTAGGATTTTTCATCGTGTTTCCACTGCTATACGACAGCTTTTACACAGCAATCGCAGGTGTCGACCCCGACCTTGTGGAAATGAGCAAGGCATACAAGGTGAGCAAAAAAGATATGGTGTTTTCGCTGTATCTTCCCAACATTGCGCCCGCGTTTTTCGACTCAATTCGCTCGACGCTTTCCTTTAACGTGAAAATAATAATTTCAGCCGAAGTTCTCGCCCAGACGCGAAAATCAATGGGAATAATGATGCAGATATCGAAGTCCCGTCTTGAGACCGCAGATTTGCTTGCCTGGACGCTTGCGGCAATTGTGCTGAGCTATCTGCTGGAAATAGTAATATACGCAATAAAAACAGCCGTGGTGAGGTGGCAGAAATGAAGCTTGTCAACATTACAAAACGCTTTGGAATCCACACGGTGTTTTCCGATTTCAATCTCGAACTAAAGGACAATTCAATTACCTGCTTTCTCGGTCCTTCGGGAAGCGGAAAAACTACGCTCCTCAATATTATTGCAGGTTTAACCGACTTTGAGGGGAAAATCGACATAAACAATGATAAAATAAGCTATATCTTTCAGACGCAGAGACTTCTTAACAACCTCACCGTGGAAGACAATCTCCTCTACGTCCTCAAAAACTGCGGCTTTTCCAAGGAAGAAATCTCTGCTAAAATTTCCGAAATGTTAAAAAAAGTCAAGCTTGAGGACAATAAGGACATGTACCCGAGGCAGCTTTCGGGAGGTATGGCACAGAGAGTTTCGCTTGCGAGGGCGTTTGTTTACCCGGGTAAAATCCTTCTCATGGACGAGCCGTTCAAAGGTCTCGACATTTCACTGAAAAAACATATTATCTCCACTTTCCAAAACCTGTACGAAAAAGACCCCAAAACCACCGTTTTCGTAACCCATGACTTAGAGGAAGCGCTCATTTTAGGCGATAGAATTATTGTCATCGGCGAAGGCGGAAAGGTTATTTTCGACGAAGAAAACGATAAGTCGCCCGAGGCTGTATTATCTCTCAGGGAGCGCGTTTACCGAATTATTTAAGGGTTTTATCGTTGACTTAACTCCCTTTTTTTAGTATCATATATCTATGATTATTTTAGGAATAGACCCCGGTTACGCTACTGTGGGCTATGGCGTCATATCCCTTGAGGGCAGTAAGTATAAAGCTATCGACTACGGTGTAATAAACACGCCCAAGACCGACAGTCTGCCCATCCGCCTTACCAAAATCAGCGACGGTATCGACGTGCTTATGGATAAGTACAAACCCGACGCCGTGGCTATTGAAGAGCTTTTTTTCCAGAATAATCAGAAAACCGCCATTCTCGTCGCCGAAGCGCGCGGCGCGATATTGCTTTCTTTGTACAAAAAGAGCAAAAATCTGTATGAATACACGCCGCTCCAGATAAAGCAGGCGATGACAGGGTACGGCAGGGCGGAAAAGGTGCAGATACAGCACATGGTAACGCTGATGCTTGGGCTTAAGGAAATTCCCAAGCCCGATGATGCCGCCGACGCTCTTGCGGTTGCGCTTACGCACGCCCAGATAGGCAGGTTTTCATCACTGTTCGGCATTTAGGAGAAGCTATGATAGGATACATTAAAGGCGAGGTCGTGGAATTAAACGGCAACACTCTGGTACTTGAAAACAATTCGATTGGATTTGAGGTCACCGTCAGCAATTCCTCAATCGTGCGCATAAATCAGGCAGGTCGCTTTGTAAAGCTCTTTACGTATATGCACGTACGCGAGGACGAAATCTCCCTTTACGGGTTTTTCACGAGGGAAGAAAAGGATATGTTCTTAAAGCTCATCACCATTTCGGGCGTAGGACCCAAAGCGGCGATAAGCATACTTTCGGGCATAGAAATCGGTCAGCTTGTGCTTGCAATACTTTCAAACGATGTAAAAGCGCTCTCGAAGGTCAAAGGAATCGGCAAAAAAACCGCCGAAAGGATAATACTCGAACTCAAAGAAAGTGTGGACGCCGAAACAGCATCTTTACTCAACAGTGAAGAAATCGAGCCTAAGGAAGCCGAGGACAAGGATGTAGTGGACGCGATCAGCGCGCTTAAAGCGTTGGGCATTCCCCACCAGGACGCGATAAAAGCGGTAAAATCCGCGCGCTCCCAGACGGACAAGATAGAAGAAATAATCGCCATAGCCTTGCGCAGTCTGGGCTGAAGATAAGAGGTTAAAATGTACGAAGACGACGAAAGACTGATTTCCTCAAGACAGCTTGAAGACGACGAAAACGAAAATATTCTTCGTCCGAGGCAGTTGTCGGAATACGTCGGCCAGGAAAAAATCAAAAACAATCTGAAAATCTTCATGGACGCGGCAACTAAGCGGGGCGAATGCCTCGACCATGTCCTTTTATACGGCCCGCCCGGTCTTGGCAAGACCACATTAAGCCACATTATCGCCAATGAGATGAATGCCGAAATACGCATGACCAGCGGACCCGCAATCGAGAAGGCAGGGGACCTTGCGGCGATTTTGAGCAATCTTCAGTCGGGCGACGTCCTTTTTATCGACGAAATTCACAGACTTAACCACAGTGTGGAAGAAATGCTCTATCCCGCCATGGAAGACTTCGGTCTGGACATGGTGCTGGGCAAAGGTCCCAGCGCAAGGACGATAAGAATTCCGCTTAAGAAATTCACCCTTGTCGGAGCGACGACCAAAGCGGGAATGTTAAGTTCTCCTTTACGCGACCGTTTCGGCGTAATCTGCAGGCTGGAACTTTATAAACCTGAAGAGCTCAGCCGTATTATCACCCGCTCGGCAAAGATTCTCAGCATCGATATTGACCCCGTCGCG